>Ga0208960_1000437_pt1 | contig 23343 bp, 21 predicted proteins | sample GreLakmeON33MSRF_FD_187703 | JGI IMG/M metagenome (GOLD analysis project Ga0208960, IMG submission 187703) | Freshwater lentic microbial communities from great Laurentian Lakes, MI, USA - Great Lakes metaG ON33MSRF (SPAdes) | ecosystem: Environmental > Aquatic > Freshwater > Lake | place: Great...
ACCACCAATCACAAAATCCAAGTTATTTTTTTTACAAAGTTCAGAGGCTTTATTAATGTATGGAACAATTTCTCCGTTGGAAATTTTTTCACGCCCAAAACCCATTGAACCAACAAAGTCGACTCTTCCAAAAACTATGCCATCAGCACCATCTTTAGTTTTAGCAACGTCAATAATCGAATCTAAATTATTAAAAGCCGTAATGGTTTCAAGGTTAAATAAAAATCTCACATCTTTTCTTTCTTCGCTAGAATATACTTTATTTTTAGCATCAATATATTTTTTTAAAGAATATGCGGTTTCGACCATCGGAGCTATAATATATTCCGCACCCAAAAGTTTTGTATTATATAAATCGCTAACCGCTTCGCAACCGCCAATTTTTATACCTAAATTTAATCCCGATTTTCTAGTTAATTCAACTAATCTATGCATTTCGTCTGATCTAGTTCCTTCAGCTTCGAACTCTGCTTTTATTCCAGCGAAATAAAATTTCTCCCTTCCGAGTTTCAAAATTTCAAGCATTTCTCTTTCTTGTATATTCATAAAATTTATAGATGATTAATTTAATTTTGGATTTATGATGTTTTATAAATTATTAATTTTTGCGTTAATAATATCAAGTTTTTTTTCAAAATGAGTTTTAATAATAATTTTTCACACATAAAAAATATAAATTTTATAATCACCGGAGCTTCTGGCTGGCTGGGGAGAGCCACTCTTGAATATTTTTATAGAATTTTTCAAGATGATATTGAAAAATTTGTTTTTCCGATAAGCTCTTCACAAAAAAATATTAAATTGAGCGATAATTTTTCTATAAAAACTTACGATTACTCACATAATTTTAATAAAGATAAAACCTACATAGTCTTCCATTATGGCTATGCAACTAAAGATAAATTAGCAATTTTAAGTGACGATGAATTTAATAAAAATTGTGAAAAAATTAACGAATCATTGCATCAAATTATAAAAAATTATAATATCGAATCATTGATTTTTCCATCATCGGGAGCAATTTACAACCAAAGCAATCTTTACGCTAAAAATAAAATTAATGATGAATTATATTTCTTAGAACTCTCTAAAAAATATAATTTTAATCTCATGATTCCCAGAATTTTTACCATCGGCGGACCTTTTATTAATAAGCCTCAAGATTATGCTTTAAGCAATATTATTATTCAAGTTAAGACAAATAAAAAAATCATAATCAATGCCAATAATGATGTCTTTCGATCTTATATTCATGTAGAAAATTTAATCGATTTATTTTTTAAATGGTTAATTGATGAGGATAAAGAAACTCCACTAATTTTCGATATTTCGCATCCAAATAAAATTGAAATTAAAGATTTGGCAAAGAAAATTATTGAAGCTTTAAAGATTGATTGCGAAATAATTGCGCCAAATTTCAACTCGCAAAATCCGAGCGATGATTATGTTGGTAATTCAGAAAAAATGCTATCCTTGCTTGAAAAATACAAAATAAAAATACTTAATATTGATAAAATAATTTTAGATACAAATTTATATTTAAATTAATCATGAGAAATCTTCTTATTAAAAACAATAATAACCCATATTACATAAACGCCCCGAGCTATGTTCATACATCGATGGGAATAAAAATATTGCACCATTTGTGTCATTACCTAAATTTAAAAGGCTATCCAGCATTTTTATTTGATTCAAACTCAGTAAATTATAGGGTTAATCCTCAATTAATTTCCCCAATTTTAAATGAAAATGTTATAAATTGTCATAGAAAAGCAAATTTATCCCCAATCGCGGTTTATCCTGATATTGTAAATGGCAACCCCTTAAATTGCAATAATGTTGTTAGATATATTTTAAACTATGCTGGATTACTTGGTGGTCAAAAAGATTTTAATGAAAATGAATTAATTTATTGCTATACAAAAAAGATTTCGGATAAAATTGAACACAAAAATAAACATATTTTGTTCACTCCTCCATTAATAAATGAACAGATTTTTTATCAACCAAAAATTGATACAGAAAGAAGTGGTGGCTGTTATTATGCAGCAAAATATAAAGAATTTCATAAACAAAAAACCCTCCCCTTTACCGACAATCTCATAGAAATTACTAGAGATAAAAAAGACTCACAAACAACCGAACAAATTGGTGATCTATTTAGAAAATCTGAATATTTTGTCGCATACGAAGATACTTCTTTAATTACAGAATCTTTATTATGTGGCTGTCCCGCCATATTACTTAAAAATAATTTTTTTGACGGCACTCAACTAGCTGAATTTGAATTGAGCAAATTTGCCTCCACAAACAACACGAATGCTGAAAGTATAAAAAATGCAAAAGACGAAATACCACTATTTTTGGATAATTACAATAAAACCTTTCTTGAATTTGAAAATCAGTTTGAAAATTTCATAAGAGATACACAAAATTTTTCGTTAAATAAAAATTTTCCGGACATTAACATTCCTCTCTTTTTAAAGGAGGAAGGTTCAATTGGAAGATTTTTCAAAAAGAAAATCATTAAAAAATTTCGCAAAATTCAAAATAAAATCGAATTTAAAAAAAATTTAACATAAAGAAAATTCTTGAATGAATATAACCGCCAAAGAAAACTCAAACCAAAGCACCCTACCCCACAAAACCTTTCTAATTGCTGGTGCAACGGGCTTTATTGGCACCAATTTATGCTTAAAATTATTGGAAACTGGCCACAAAATTTATGCAATCGACAATCATAATTCGAGCGATCCACAAAATTTAATTTCAATAAAAAACTTTGTTAAAAAAAATAATATTTCGAGTAAAAATTTTATATTTTATCATCACGATATTATTAATTCTCTTGAAAATTTAGAATTCGATAAACTCGATGTGATTTACAACCTAGCCTGCCCAGCCTCACCTCCGCAATATCAAAAAGATCCAATTTATACTTTCAAAACTTCGGTTTGGGGTGTCGAAAATTTGGTAAAAATTGCTTTGAAACATGAGGCGACACTTCTTCACGCTTCAACCAGCGAAGTTTATGGCGATGCTTTAGTGCATCCACAAGTCGAAAATTATTGGGGCAATGTTAATCCCGTCGGCATTCGCTCTTGTTATGACGAGGGCAAGCGCGCTTCGGAAACCTTAATTTACGGCTATTGCAAAACACAAAATTTGAATGCCAAAATTGTGCGCATTTTCAACACTTACGGTCCGTTTATGGATGTCAATGATGGCAGAGTCGTGAGTAATTTTATCAATCAAGCGTTGCGTCGAGAGGACATTACGATTTATGGCGACGGCTCGCAAACTCGTAGTTTTTGTTATATCGATGATTTGCTTAAAATTTTAGTAAAATTTGCCGAAAGTGACGATGATTTTTATGGACCGATGAATTGTGGCAACCCTACGGAATTCTCGGTCGCCGAGCTTGCCAATTTAGTAATAAAATTAACCAAAAGTTCAAGTAAAATAATTTATAAAAGCTTGCCACAAGATGATCCAAAACAACGCCGTCCTGACATTTCTTTAGCGCAACAAAAATATGCTTGGAGCCCACAAATTGAGCTTGAAGAAGGGTTAATTAAAACTATAAATTATTTTCAAAATCAATTGCAATAAATTAAAATATGGAAATTAAAATATGGAAATTAATTTATAGCCATATTTTAATAACAAAATTATTTTTAACAAATTTCAAGTTGTGATCCACTGGGGTAATTAATTGTATTAGAATTATTAAATTCTACTTATTTTTTTGTTTTAACAATTTTCGTTTAATAATATTTTTTTTAATTTTTATTAATAATTTAACTAATTTGATTCAATAAAATTATGATTAGATTTAACTCCTCAATCCTAACGCCAAAAACTTTTGAATACATTAACGACGCGTTTAACAAAAATCATATTTCAGGTGATGGCGAATATAGCAAATTATGTCATAAATGGTTTATTGAAAAATTAAATTGTCATCATGCGCTTTTAACACATTCATGTACTGGCGCATTGGAAATGGCGGCCATATTAGCTGATTTAAAAATCGGAGATGAGGTAATAATGCCTTCTTACACTTTTTGCTCCACCGCAAATGCATTTGCTCTAAGAGGAGCGGTTCCGGTTTTTATAGATATTCGCGAAGATACATTAAATATGGATGAAAAATTAATATCCGATGCAATTACACCGAGAACAAAAGCAATTGTTCCAGTTCATTATGCTGGAATTGGATGCGAAATGGATGAAATAATGAACATTGCCAAAAATCATAATTTGTTGGTAATAGAAGATGCCGCCCAAGCTTTTTGTTCTTATTATAAAAATAGACCACTCGGAACAATCGGTGATATAGGATGTATGAGCTTGCACGAAACAAAAAACATTGCCTCTGGTGAAGGTGGATTGTTTATATGTAACAACAAAAAATTAATAGAAAGATCTGAGATAGTTAGAGAAAAAGGCACAAATAGATCAAAATTTCATAGGGGTCAGATCGATAAATATACATGGATTGACATTGGATCCTCTTACTTACCAAGCGATATATTGGCGGCCTATCTTTATTCTTTGCTTGAAATACATGAAAAAATTCAAGAAAAAAGAATAAAAATTTGGCAAAAATATTATGAATCATTTTCCAAGCTAGAGCTATCGGGTAAAATTAAAAGACCTTTCATACCCAAAAATTGTTCTAACAATGGTCACATGTTTTATTTGCTTCTTAATAATTTAAACGAACGAACGGAATTTATTAAATTTCTATATGAAAATGAAATTTATGCTCCCTTTCATTATGTTCCACTTCATTCTTCGCCAGCGGGAAAAAAATTTTGCAAGACCTCATCTAAAATGAAAAATACCGATAAGATATCGGAAACTCTCGTCAGATTACCTATCCATTTCAATTTAACCGAAATAGAGCAAGATAAAATAATCAAGATTGTTTTAGCTTTTTTTAATAAATAAATATGAAATTTCTTTCTTGGAAAAAGGGTATAAAACTAGTTAGTTATAGAAAAAATTAAAATTTACAAAATTTCTTTTTAATTTAATTTTGCCTACGATATAAATAGATTTAACAATAAAAAAAGCTGAGTTTGGCTTATTTCTTTTCGAAGAAAAATATTCAAATATCGGCATTTCTTTGTTTGCAGAATATTTTTTCATAAATTTTTTCATATTTTAAAAAATTTATTTTACCTATAAGATTATTATAGTTATCTTAAATAATATCATTGAAGAAATATTTCTATATCTATATTTTATTTAAAATCTAATGAATTAATAAATAATTCAATTAAAAAACATATATAACACTAAGTTAACAAATAGAAATGCCTAATATCATCGGTAAAAACATCAATCTTCGCTTAGTTGAAATCAAAGATGCAGAATTTATTTTAAATTTACGCTTAAAAAAAGGTGAGTTTTTATCCGCCACCAATCCAAATTTAACAGAGCAAGAAAATTGGATAAAATCTTATAAAAAAAGAGAAGAATTAAAAGAAGAATATTATTTTATTATTGAAAATAAAAATGGCCTGAGAGCTGGAACGCTAAGGCTTTACAACATTGATTACAAAACCAAAAAATCTACTTTTGGAAGTTTTATTGTTGATCGCGAAATTGAATATACTCATAAACTTTCAGCCTTTGAAGCAATGAATTTGATTTTTGGTTTTGCCTTTAAAAAACTATCATTAAATAATTGTTTTTTCTGCAATCAAAAAAACAATCACAAGGCCAATGATTTCTATGTCAGATTCGGTGCCAAAATAATCAAAGAAGATGACATAGATTATTTCTATAATTTTTCAATTGATGATTATCACAATCTCGAAAATAAAATATAAAAAATATGATGATCCTCTTCCTCGATTTGAAAAAAATTAATTCAAAATCAAAAAATTAAATGCTTGAAGCGATCAATCGCGTCATGGATATTGCTTTGAAACATCAAGCAACACTTCTTCACGCTTCAACCAGCGAAGTTTATGGCGATGCTTTAGTGCATCCGCAAGTCGAAAATTATTGGGACGTGGAAATTAGATTTATAGCCATATTTTAATAACAAAATTATTTTGACAAATTTCAAGTTGCAATAAAACTCACCGATTTTATTATCAACACTTTGAAAAATAAGCACCACTAAAATAACTTAAATTTAAATTATAAAATGAAACTTACAATCATTGGCACGGGCTATGTAGGACTTACCTCGGCACTATGTTTTGCAAATGCTGGACATAACGTAATTTGTATCGATAAAGATGAGAATAAAATCAAATCTTTACAAAATAAAATCCCGACGATTTACGAAAAGGGTTTGCTTGAAATGTTGGTTTCCGCACTCGATAATAAAAAAATTGAATTTTCTTCTGACCTCGCGAAAGGCGTAAAATCAAGTCAAGCCATCATTTTGGCGGTTGGCACTCCGCAAGATGAAACTTCAGGCAAGGCAGATTTATCTTACATTTATTCGGCGTCAAAAGAAGCGTCAAAATATGTCGATGAATATAAAATTTTTATCACCAAATCCACAGTCCCCGTTGGCACAAATCACGAAATTAAAAAAATTATTGAAGAAAATTGTGGCGTAAAAATTGATGTCGCTTCCAATCCAGAATTCATGCGCGAAGGTTTCGCTCTTGAAGATTTTATGGAGCCCGATCGCATCGTTATTGGCGTCGAAAACGACAAATCGCAAAAAATTTTACAAGAAATTTATCAACCGTGGATTGATAAAAAATTTCCAGTTTTATTCACCGACATCAAAACCGCCGAGCTTATCAAATATGCCTCCAACGCTTTTTTGATGACCAAAGTCGCCTTCATCAATGAAATCGAAAATTTATCGACAAAAATTGGCGCTAATATCAAAGATTTAACCAACGCCATGGGTCTCGATCATCGAATTGGCAAAGCATTTTTGAATCCCGGTCCGGGCATCGGCGGATCGTGTTTTCCCAAAGATTCAATGGCGTTAAATCACATCGCTAAAAATCATGAAGTTAAGCTTGGAATCTTAGAGCAAGTTATTGCAACTAACATTCAACGCTTCAAAGATTCGGCGCAAAAAATTCAAGATTTTTGTAAAAAAAATAATAGCAACAAAATTGCCATTTTGGGTTTGGCATTCAAAGCTGGAACCGACGATGTCCGCATGAGCCCAGCCATCGAAATTATCAAACATTTGCTCGCCGATAATTTTGAAATTTATGCTTTTGACCCACACGCTATCGAAAATTCTAAAAAAATTTTGAGTGATAAAATTAATTATTGCAAAAACCTCGAAGAATGTTTTAATTCAGCCGATGAAATCGTTATTTTAACCGAGTGGCCAGAATTTAAAAATATTAAAAATTTTACGAATTTTAGCACAAAAAATATTCTTGATTTGCGTTATATTTTATAAAAAATAAAATTATTAAAATCATTGAAGCTGTTAAAGTTTAAACAAATATTACTTTTTTAAAAACCAAATTAAATTATGGAAATTTCATTTACTCCATTCGACGGATTAAAAATCGTTCAACTCAAGATTTATCACGATAATCGTGGTTTTTTTGTCGAAAGATTTAACAAAAAATTATTTCAAGATTTAGGCTTGCCGGTTGATTATTTTCAAGATAATCATTCTTTGTCCGCGCCCAATGTGATTCGTGGATTGCATTTTCAAAATAATCCGTCGCAAGCCAAATTGGTTGGCTGTTTACGCGGTAAAATTCTTGATGTCGCGGTTGATATTCGTAAAAGTTCGCCAACCTTTGGCAAATATTTTTCAATCGAATTAAGTGCTGAAAATGGTAAATTACTTTTCATCCCAGCCGGCTTTGCTCATGGCTTTGCGGTTCTTGGCAACGAGCCAGCGGATGTTATGTACAAAGTTGATAATCCGTTTTCTAAAGAAGGCGATGGTGGCATTCGCTTCAACGATCCCGATTTAAAAATTGATTGGCAAATTGCCAATCCAATTATTTCGGATAAAGATAAAAATTTGCCACTTTTTGCGGATTATTTAAAAAATCCTAAATTCTAAATTTAATTTTATGGTTAATTCTAAAAATATTTTGGTAACGGGCGGATGCGGATTTATTGGCAGTTGTTTTGTTAAAAAACAAATCGCCAAAGGCAATATTGTAATAAATATTGATAAACTTACTTATGCTGGAAATCCTGCTAGCGTTGAATCTGTGGCATCAAATCCAAATTATCGCTTCACCAAAGCTGATATCAATGAAACCGCCTTAATTCAAAATCTTTTAAATTATAATAAAATCGATTGGGTCGTTAATTTTGCGGCTGAAAGCCATGTTGATAATTCGATTTCTGGCCCCGGAATTTTTGTGCAAACCAACATTAACGGCACTTATTCAATGCTTCAAGCTTCGTTAAATTATTTTAAAAATTTAGCGCCTGAAAAGAAAAATGATTTTCGTTTTTTACATGTTTCGACCGATGAGGTTTTTGGCTCTCTTCATGAAAATGATGAACCTTTTAACGAAAATAGTCGCTATCAACCAAACTCGCCTTATTCGGCTTCCAAAGCCTCTTCCGACCATTTAGTTCGCGCTTGGCAAGAAACTTACAAATTACCAACCATCATCACCAACTGCTCGAATAATTTTGGTCCATTTCAAAATCACGAAAAATTAATTCCGACCATTATTCGCTCTTGCATTCAAAATAAAGATATTCCGATTTACGGCAATGGCAAAAATATTCGTGATTGGATTTATGTTGGCGATCATTGCGACGGCATTGAAATGGCTCTTACAAATGGAAAAACCGATCAAACTTATTTATTCGGTGGCGAAAAAGAATTGCGCAATCTTGAAATTGCTCACAAAATTTGCGAAATTCTAGATAACATTAAACCAAAAGCTGACGGCACTTCTTATAAATCACAAATTAAATTTGTTCAAGACCGCGCCGGTCATGATTTCCGCTACGCAATTAGCAATAAAAAATCATTTGAAGAACTTGGCTTCAAGCCTTCAAAATCTTTTGAAGAAAGACTTCGAGAAACCATAGAATTTTTTATAAAAAATTAAGATTTATGAAAAAATTATCCATTATAATTCCAGTTTATTTTAATGAATTAAATTTAAACAAAACTTATAATGTTTTAGAGAAAGATGTTCTTCTCAAATTACCAAATTTAGGTTTTGATTATGAAATCATTTTTATTGATGATGGCTCCAAAGACCACTCTTTTAAAATTCTAAAAGAATTAAAATCAAAAAATGATAAAATAAAAATTATCAAGCTTTCACGAAATTTCGGAGGAACTAATGCAAGCCTAGCTGGCATTTTCAAAAGCTCAGGTGATTGCCTTTCAGTGATCTCAGCAGATTTACAAGATCCACCTGAAATAATTATTAAAATGCTAGAAAAATGGCAAGAAGGCTACAAAACTTGTATTGCTTCAAGAGAATCTAGACACGATCCAATTATTGATAAATTTTTTTCTAATTTATTTTATAAAATTTTTAGAAAAATTGCCTTGAAAGATATGCCAAGCGGTGGCTTTGATTTTTTTTTAATCGATAGACAGGTTATTGACTTTATAAAACAATCTAATGAAAAAAATTCTTCTTTTCATGGACAAATAATTTGGAGCGGATTCAAAACATTTGAACTAAAATATACTCGTCAAAAAAGAGAAGATGGCAAATCCAAATGGACTTTCGCTAAAAAATTTAAATATTTTATCGATTATATTGTGGCTTTTTCCTATACCCCGATAAGATTTGTATCGCTATTTGGGATCTTCATTTCTTTTTGTAGTTTTGTATATTTGGCGATAATTATTTTTAATTATTTTAACAATAATATTGAAATTAGAGGCTGGGCTTCAATATTTTCATTAATTTTATTTACTTCCGGCATTCAAATGGCATCAATTGGAATCATCGGCGAGTATATCTGGCGCTCACTTGATCAAGCTCGAGCTCGTCCCAATTTCATCATTGACGATATTATTGAATAAAAAATTTATTTCTAAATAATAACTAAAAACAATAACAAAATCACTACTAATACTATTGGAAGTTGTGAATATTTTGCGTAAATAGTTAGAAGTTCATTTTTATAAACATCAACATCAATAATATTTTTTTCGTTCAATCCAATTTTATCTACAATCTCTCCAAAATGATTTATATTAGCGCTAATTCCAGTTTGCGCAACGCGTAAAAGCGGGCGAGCATATTCAATTGAACGCATTCTGGTGGTTTGTAAATGCTGATAAGGCCCCGTGGACAAGCCAAACCAAGAATCGTTGGTTAGATTAACAAAAAAATCAGGAATTTTATTTTTGTCGATAACTTCTCGCGAAAAAATTACTTCATAACACAATAATGGATTGAACGATATATTATTTTGTGAAGCCGTTTTTAGCGAAATCATTTTGTCGCCCTCGCCTTCGCTAAAACCAATTCCGCCTCCCGTTATTTTATCAACAACATCGCCAATGAATAAAAAAGATAAATATTTATGAAGCGGGACATATTCGCCGAATGGCACCAAATGCCTTTTGTCGTAATAATTTTTTATAGAACTTTCATCAAAAATAAACATACTATTCCAGATTTTGAAATCTCCATTGCCCTTATCTTCAGCTCGCAAAGCACCACTGAATAAATATCCACCTCGAGGAATGGCTTGAGCCATCGCCTGAATTATTGATGAATTATTAGCATCGACAACAAAAGGAATTGAAGTTTCCGACCAAATAACTGCGTCAATTCCATCAAGAGACTTAGAGTTTGTTAACTCAACATGTTTTTTAAAATTTTGGTATTTTTCTTCGTCAAGCCATTTATCTTTTTGCGCAATATTGGCTTGAACTAAACGAAATTTTGCTAAATGGCTTAAGTTTTTTTGATAGTTTTTGTCGATATAAAAAACTCCAAAAACATAATTGGCAAAAAACAAAAAAATTAAAAAAAATCCAAAAATTTTATTTTTAAAATTGTTATTTTTTTGGAAAAATAAAATCGGTGTCAAAGAAATTAAACACGCAAAAAAACTCATTCCATAAACGCCGAAGATGCTTGATGCTTGAGCAAAATTGATATTGAATAACCAAACATATCCAAGTAAATTCCACGGAAAACCTGTAAATAAATTTGAACGAATAACTTCAAATATTAACCAAAAAATACTAAATAAAATAATTTTCTTATAAGTAAAACTTATTGAAAAGCGCTTTATTGATAATTTATATATATAACACAAAGAGGCAAAATAAAGAGCCATCAAGGCCGGAATAAGAGTGATTGCGAACGGAATAAGCCAACCATATTTTGCAACATCAATCAACAGAGAATTGCAAATCCAATAAATTCCGCAAACAAAAAAACCAAAACAATAAAAAAAACTACGATAAAAAACTTGTTTTAAATTATCTAATTTATCAATAATTAAAAAGAAAATTGCAATGGAAATTGGGCAAAAAATAAACAAATTAAACGGCGCAAAAGCTAATGTTAACGCGCTTCCAACCCCAAAGGAGATTAGATAATTTTTTTTATTTGAATTATCTTTAGAAAAAATATTTTTTGTAAAGAATTTTTTAATTTTTTCTAACATAAACTTCTATATCGGATGAGATTTTTTTAAAGGATCCATTTAATTTGTATTCTGGATATTCGCTATTGTTTTGATTGTCAAAAAACCATGAAAAAATATCATCATTAATTTCATATTTTTTGGTAACAATTAAGCGATTTTCAAATTTAAAATTTTTTAAAAAAGATTTTTTAATTTCTTTATCAAAAAACAAATATTCAATATAACCTACAATACATTTATTCACAACCACTTCGTTAATTGCATGATTATCAACAAAAATTAATTTAGTATTTTTATCTTTGAGCATTTTTTTAATGTCGCGAACGATGTAATCATAAACAAAATTACTTTGCGGGTCCTTAATTGGAAACAAAATTCTTTGATATGAATTAAGGGCATTAATGCCATAAATCGACATTTTTTGAGGCATGTCTTTATTAAAATAACTCACGACGGGGTGCGCTAATTGATGTAAATTATAAAAATCTATTTGATTATCGCTTGTCTTCGGGGCCAGTGTTTTATAGTAATAAGCTTTAAAATCATAAATTTTACGAAACTTATTTCTAAATCCCACTTCGCTCGTTAAATCGCGAATATTATCTGAATAATCATGCACATATAAAAAGAGTGATGCCATTATTATAAAAACGGACAATTGTGTAAATTTTTGACTGATTTTTATAAAAAAATATTTCTCGCATATAAAATAAAAAATAAAGAAAAAAACAAGGGCGGTAAAGTTTGAAAGCCAATAATTTGAACCGCTAAAAGCCTTGACCATCAAGGTAAAACATGTTAAATAAATTATTGAAAAAATTATGATATTTTTTTTAGAAAATATTTCTTTTCTCGATTGAAAATCTAGCTTTTTAAACAAAATTACAAAACTATAAATCAACATTATCCACCACAAATTGATTACACCGCTAAATCCAAAAATGGCCATTCTTATAAACTCCAATTGAGACAAGGGAACAATTAAAAAAAATCCCAAGAAGAATAAATTTTCTGAAAAATTTAAAAAATTATTACGCAAAATAATCAAAAAAATTCGCGCCATTAACATTAAATTTATCGCGCAAAACATTGAGAATTGGTCAATCGTAAAAATATTTTCAATTAAAACTACTAGCGAAGAAGCTCCAAAAATAGTTAATAATATTTTATCAATTTCTTGCATTTTGATGCGCGAGTAAACCAAGCAGGCTGAGAAATAAGGGAATATAACGAATGCTATATTTGAATAAAAATTAGTCAAAAGCCTATTTAAATTGCTATAAGTTTTAAAATAATTACTCCACATCGGCACCACATATTCAAAAAAATTAGGATGAATTTTCTGAATCAAGACAAAATATAAAATGCCGATTAAACATAAAATCAGTTTATCTATTTCAAAAAAATAGCGAAATGAACGGCGCTTCATCGCAAAATAAATCTCAATCGTTGCGACAAAAAATAAATAATGGGGCTTAAGACACGCAATCAATCCCATCAGGACTCCCTTGATGATTAAATCTTTTTTAGAAAGCGCATTTTTATCAATTAAAATCAACGACAAATATGGATAAAAAAGTATTAAAAAATAGCTCGATTTAGTGCCATATTCAAAAATATGCAATGAATAAGGTCGAACAAAAAAACCTAGAAAAAAACAAATTATTAATAAGTTAAAAGCAATTTTATCTTCATAAATTTCACTTCTTTTTAAATTTTTTGAAGCGATAAAAATTGCCATCAATGCACCGACATTTACAAAAATTTCTGACATTAAAATTGGGCTAATTCCCGTGGCAATTGACAGTTTATATTGTAACGCATAAAACCACATCAATATTGGAAAATTTATTTCAAAAATATCATAAAAATAGTCTTTTCCGAGTGCCAATTTTTTACCAACATCTATATAAACAGAGCTATCGGGACCAATATCAGCAAGCGAGCGGATATAGATGCTAACCAAAAAAATCAATCCGCACCAAATTGACAAAGACAATTTTGAAGAGAAATTTTTATAAATTTTATTTTCTAATATATACTTCAAAAACATTGCGTCTTTTTATTGATGGTTGAGTTAAATCAATTTCCTTAACGATTGCAAATTCATCATCATTTAGAAATTCTTTAGTATATTTTGGAATAAATAATTTATCCTTCGTTAGTTCATAATTTTGCGTTAAAAATTGAAAATTTTCTATAAAATATTTTTTTATTTCCAGGTCATTTCTGATTAAAAATTCAACATTATTTATCGCACAATCTCGATCATTATAAAAAATCATTAGTTTATTTTTTGGATCAATAATTTGCTTGTGTAAAGCTTTAAAAGCTTTGTCATTGTAAATTTTATTAGCATTATGGATTTGTGGATATTTTAGTGGAGTTGCGATAACATCATGTTGAGAAAATTCTGATTCATTATAAAGTTTTGCATAATTTCTAAACGGATAGGATTTCTCAATATAATCTCCAAAAATAATTAAATTATCACCATCTTTCAAGTTTAATTTTGCAATTTCAAACAAGCTTTGATTTTGGAAATTAGGAGATTGAAAATTAAAATATATTTCGCTTGAAGAATAATTATCGAAAACAGCCCTAAAATAATTTCCTAAAAAACCAATTGTAGCAAAAAAAACTAAAAAATTTATAATATGAAAAAAATTTTTATTAATACGATATTTTTCTATGAATAAATTTAGATTAATAAAGGCGATAATTAGTAAAAATATCAATAAAAATATGTCAAATAATTCGAAAGAATAAAATCTAAAAATGATTAAAGAAAAAAACAGAATTGTTAGAAAAATTTTAATATAAAAAAAACTTTTTGAATTCTCAAAATGACCGAAAAAAATTAAATAGAGCAAAGTTGGCAACCCAGAATAATAAAGCAATACAGAGATGGCTGGAAAGGTATCGCTCGATATAAAACAAAAAATAGTGAGTGAAAAAAATAATAGCCAATTTTGTAAAATTGAAATTTTATTTTCTTTCAAAAAATTAATAAAATTGAACATCACAAAACTTAATCCTATCGAAGCAAAAATAATCTCTTGATCCAGGTAAAAATTCTCTGAAAAAATAATAAAAAAAACCGAAATTATTGCTAATATTAAATAGTTTTTAAGTTCATTTTTTTGTAAAATCTTTATATAAACCAAGATTAGCGCTAGATAAACTATATAATAATCCTTTAACTTGGCAAAAATTAAAAAATATTTTTCAGTAAATTCTTTGATTTGAAATCCATATTTATATTCATAGTAAATTGTCATCATATAAGAAAAATTCTCTACAAAACTTTTAAAGAAAATAAAAATTACAGTTACATATAATAATACAAAAAATGCACAAACTAAATTATGTATTTCGAACATACTCTTGATGTTACGCGATTTTAATACTCTATAAATTTCGAAAAAAGCTACCAAAAAAATAAAATTTGGCTTTATAGAAATTATTAATCCCGACAATATTCCTAAAAAAATTTTTTGAATTTTTTTTAGATTTTCTACGCCATAAAAATAATAAGAAAAAAATGGATAGAAAAAAATTAATAAAAACGATGTTTTGGTTAAAAATTCATTAAATATTAAGGTTTTTCCTCTTATAAAAAAACCTGCGGTAAAACATATAATTAAAATACTTAACTCTGTTTGTGATTTAATTTTTTTAGAGTTTTTTAAAATTTTATACGCCCAAATTAGCGATAAAATTCCTAATAGATTAATAAAATAATCAGCAATAATTATTGGGCTTAAATTGAGCAAATTAGCAATATAAACCGGTGGCGTTAATAGCAAAAAACTTAGTGGAAAATTAAATTCAAAAAAATCATTGTAATATTTTTTGCCATCAAGAATTTTTTGTGCAATTTCTAAATAAAGCCCCGAATCTTGGCCAATATCAATCGTTGAGCGCTTATACAAACTTAATAAAACTATCGAAAAGCAACAAAAAAATCCGAAAAACTCATTATTAAAAAGTGTTTTTGAGTAATTTAAAAAAATTCTAAGATTTTTACCAAAAAAATCTTCAATTTTTTTGCCATAAATTAATCTCTTTTCCTCGATAATTGTACTTATTTTTAAAAAATCGAACTTAAATTTCATTTAATTTTCTTATTGATTGTTTTCTAGAACTGCGTTAAAAATTTATTATAAATAGCAAACTTTTAATTTCAAATTTTAATGTCCAAAACAATCACTGTAGCCTTTGGCGATGGAATCGGTCCAGAAATAATGGATAGCACCCTAGAAATCATTAGATCTTCTGGCGCTGATCTAAAATTTAATATTATCGAAGTCGGTAAAAAAATTTACGAAAAAGGCTTCAACTCTGGCCTGATGCCATCTGCTTGGGAAAGCTTAAATGAAACAAAAGTTATTCTCAAAGCACCGATTACAACGCCACAAGGCGGTGGCTATAAAAGCTTAAATGTGACGATTCGTAAAAAACTTGGACTTTATTCCAATGTTCGCCCCGTTTCGTCATTTCATCCTTTCGTTGAATGTAATTTTCCAAAAATGGATGTAGTTATTATTCGCGAAAATGAAGAAGATCTTTACGCCGGAATTGAACATCGTCAAACTGATCAAACCTTTCAATGCCTTAAGCTTGTTACCAAGAAAGGTTGTGAAAAAATAGTTCGTTATGCCTTTGAATATGCAATTGCCAATTCACGCAAAAAGGTTACATGTTTTTCAAAAGACAATATCATGAAAATGACCGACGGCTTATTTCATAAAACCTTCGATGAAATTGCCAAGGAATATCCGCAAATTCAAACCGATCATTACATTATCGACATTGGTTGCGCTAGACTCGCTTCTAAGCCCGAAATATTCGATGTAATCGTTACTATGAATCTTTACGGCGACATAATTTCCGACATCGCTGCCGAAATTTCTGGCTCGGTTGGACTCGCTGGTTCGGCAAATATTGGTGATGATTACGCAATGTTTGAAGCAATTCACGGCTCAGCGCCTGATATTGCAAATCAAGATATCGCTAATCCGACCGGCTTAATTCAAGCTTCAGTTATGATGCTCGTGCATTTAAATGAAAGTTTTTTTGCCAACAAAATTCGTAACGCTCTTTATAAAACAATCGAAGATGGCATTCACACCGCCGATATTTTTAATCCAAAAACTAGTACAAAAAAAGTTGGAACAAAAGAATTTACACAAGCGGTTATTAAAAATTTAAATAATCTTCCGTCTCAACTGGCAGTAGCAAATTTTAAAAATAAAACCATCGAGGAATTACAAAATAATCAACAAAAACCTGCAATAAAAATCCAACAAAAAGACAAAAAATCATTAATTGGAATTGATTTATTCATTGATTGGAACAAAAATTTTGATGAGCTTTTAAATTTGCTAAAATCATTGGAAAGTGAAAAATTTGAGTTAAAAATGATAAGTGCTAAAGGGCTTTTGCTATTTCCATTAATCGATAAAAACATGATGCCAAATTATGACGGAGACCTTACGAATCTTAGGTTTGTTGGCAAAGGCATTTGTGGAAAATCGAGCAATGAAATTTTAAATCCCAATATCACAATTAGTCATAAAGACATTACAATTTTATTAAATTATTTAATCGAAAAAAATATTGATTTTGTTAAATATGAAGGACTTTATTTATTCAACGATAAGGTTGCTTTTACTTCCGGACAAGGTGAATAAACCTAAAAAACATTATGGAATTTACAATAAACATCGATAAATTTATTGATAGCATTATCAAAACCTTAATTACTCCAAGCCTTTACTGGCAGTCGCTCTCTCTTATCTTGTGCTTTATTTTATCTTATTTTTTTTACAGCATCATTCACCATAATTTAGTTCAAAAAATTCTTAACTCATCAACAAGCACAAGGGAATTTAATAATTTATTCAAAAGATATGTTTTGCCTCTTTTATTCCCAACCTTATCCTTGTTTTTTTTAATATTAGGACACTTCATTTATCAACAATTTTTTAAAGAAACCATTCTGATTTCAACAACCATAAAACTTATCGCGCTATTTTTATTTCTTCGAATGATTCGAATTTCTTCGAATAGCACTTTCACCGCAAATGCCACCGGATTTTTTTTAGTTCCCGCATTAATTCTTCATATTTTTGGAGCGCTCGATCCTACAATAATGTATCTTGATGAACTTTATTTTAAAATCGGTAAAATTAAAATCTCGGTTTATATTTTAATAAAAGCTTTCATTGTTTTTCTTCTGGTTTTTTGGTTTTCAAGCTTAGTAAGTCGCAAAAGTAAGTCTTATGTCGACAACAATAAAAACATTAAATCCAGCACCAAAGGCATCATTAGTAAGTTCATCGACATTTTAATTTATAGCATTGTCGTATTAATTATTTTAAAAACTTTTGGCGTCGATTTAACCACAATAGCCGTGATTGGAGGTGCGATTGGTGTGGGGATTGGATTTGGTTTGCAAAAAATTGCGTCGAATTTTATTAGTGGCATAATTTTATTATTTGAAAAATCGGTGGAAGTTGGCGATATAGTTGAGCTCGACAATGGCAGTATTTATGGAACTGTTCGTCATTTTGGTGGTCGCTATACTTTAGTTGAAGCAACCGATGGCAAAGAAATCATGATTCCTAATGAAGAATTTATTATTAATAAAGTAACTAATTGGACCTATTCTAATAATCGCGCGCGCATTGAAATTCTTATTGGGATCGCTTATAATAGCGATTTAAATAAAGCCAAAGAAATTATGCTTTCTTGCGCAAACTTACATAAAAGATGCATTAATTATCCTGAATCAGAATGCTTCGTAACCAGCTTTAACGATTACGACATCACAATGACATTATATTTTTGGATTACAGACATAGTTGAGGGCAGAATGGGCGCCAAGAGCGATGTTATGATTGATATTTTTAATAAATTTAAGGAAAATAATATCGAAATTCCTTTCCCGCAAAGAGAGGTTAAAGTAATCGAAACCGCCACAAAAAAAGATTCAAGTAAAAGGGATTCAGTAAGCTCAAATAAAAATAAGGAGAAAGAAATAACTTTAAAAAATAAAATTGAAGATATTCTTTAAATATGAATTTTGTTTAAAAAATTTTGCGATTTACCACTTAATAATTCTAAAAAATTATCGCTAATTTTTTGATTAATTTTTTCAACTATTTCCAACTCTTCTTTGGTAAATTTTGATAAAACATAATCAGAAATTTCATATTTTAAATGCTCTGGCCTGCCAATTCCCAAGCGGATTCGGGCATATTCTTTGCCAATATTTTCATCAATTGATTTTAAACCATTATGACCACCATTACCACCGCCAATTTTATATTTAATTTTAGCAAAAGCTAAATCTAAATCATCGTGAAAAATTATGATATTTTGCAGTGGAATTTTGTAAAATTTTATCGCTTCCAAAACCGCGAATCCTGAAAGATTCATAAAGGTTTTGGGCTTTAAAGCTAAAACTTTATTTTCGGCAATTTCCCCGACGAAAAAATCACTTTTAAATTTTTTTCCTTGGGGAATCAATTTGTGTCTTGCAATAATTTTATCGATTAGTAAAAATCCGAAATTGTGGCGAGTGTTTTCGTATTCTATACCATGATTACCAAGACCAACTAATAAGTGCATGCTTCGATTTAAATTTATTTTAAAATATTAATTCAGTTTGTTATAATGAACTACAAATTTTTAAAAACATTAGTATTTTTTGCCATATCGATAATTTTTTCTTGCGCTGGAAAAGTTCGACAACCTTATATTATTTCTGATTATTTAGATATTCAACAACTTGAAGAATATGACCACAATTCTTGCGCGAATTTGAAACTAAATTTTGATAAATCACAAAATATCGATAGCAAACTTTATTGGCATTGCAGATTATCATTTTCTAAGTATCATCTCGAGATTAATCCAGTATTTCCTAGGCAACAAGAATTTAATCAAAAAATTTCCGATTTAATTGCCAAAATTTCTCTAAAAATTTCACGCACTCAAGAAACTAGCATTAATAGAGAGGTTAATAAAATTGATGAGCAGGATCACAATCAATGCACGAGAATGGGCTATTTCCCTGATGCCAAAGACCAATTAAAAATTGAAGAATATTATTTATGTCGCAAAAATATCATTGAATTAAATCATGCGGAACCACCATTTGGCAATAAAAAATATGTTGAATATCAAAATAAATCTTACAACATCGCTTTCGCAATTGATAAAAGAATTAAGGAGTCAATCAAAAAAAATCGTGACAAACTTGACAAATATCCCGAATGCTCAAATTTTAAAACCTATAGCGAAGACTTTGAAAAATGTGTCAAGAGCTTGGATGAATATAAAAATTGCGCGGATGAATCAAATATTAAAGTCCTTGAAAAAGAAGGTTTGGAGAAAACGGTTTGCCAAAAACAAGCTTATGTTAGATTTAATGATGACATGATTAAAGATAATGAAAGAGTTGATTTGGAAATAAAAAATCGTAACTTCAATTCAGATAGTCAAAATAAAAATAATTTTGAATCTATGGGCATTAAGGAAAAAGATTTTCTTGGAAAGACCAAGAGAGATCAGATCGATACAGGTATTAAGGAAATTAAAAGTAGAATTGAAAATAATAATCGTAATATTTATAGCAAATATGAAATTTCAAAATTGAGAAGAAGTTTTATTTCGTCTTGCGTTAAAATTATCGATGACAATTTAAAAATTTATAAAAATGAATTAAATCAAAAATGTCAAAAAATTAAGTATGTGAATTAATATTTTTTATTCTTTCTGAGATAAAGTTTTCAACATTACTAAATTCTTCCTTAACTTTCTCGAAAATTTTTTGCTTTTCTTCAATTTCAACATCGGCATTCTTTTGAGCAATTTCAAGAAGTTGTGACAAATAAAATGCGCCGATCGAAGCTGAGGAGCCTTTTAGCGCATGAGCCCCCATATACCAAACATTGGAATCTTTCGATATAAGAGCATTCTCCATTTTAGAAATATTAAATTTCGAATTATCTACAAAAATTTCGAACAATTCTTTTTCAAATTCTACATCATTTCCAATGATTTTTTGAAAAAAATCTAGATCAATTGGGAGTTTATTGTCATTTAATTTCATAGCACTTTTTTTTAACAAAAATTTTAAAAGGATTTATATTATGAAAAAATAAATAATCCTCGCCTTGAGTCTATTTAAAAACTCAATTTTAACTATTTTTATAAAAAATGCTTCAAAAAATACTATTAGTTTCCTAGCAATTACTTTAATTTAATTCTTGGAGAGGATTTTTTTAAGATGATCTTTGTAAAAACAAGAGTTCTTAAATAATTTTGGTAAACTGCGTTAATTCTAAATTGAAATTGATAATTTAGTTTTTAATTTTTAATTTTTGCAAAAGCTGATCGGTATCGTCTCTTAATAATTCAACTTTTACTTCTGTAGTTCCTTTAGCCTTGAATCCCAACAGATCCGCAGCCTTCTCTGAAACATCAATTACGCGATTTTTGGCAAATGGACCACGATCATTAACTTTTAAAATTTGAGTTTTACCGTTTTGAAGATTCGTAACTTTAATTAAGGATGGCAGAGGCAAAGTTGGATGTGCTGCGGTCAAATCTCCCATGTTATAAATTTCACCATTGGCGGTTTTTTTGCCATGAAAATCTTCCCCGTACCATGAAGCGGTGCCGATTTCTTCAAAGCTTTCATAATCTTGTGGAATATATGATACTCCAAATGCGGTATATGGTTTTCCTATTTTAAAATGACCGGAATAAACAACTGATTCTAGAAGATTATCACGGTTAACATCGCCTTTATTATCACCGATTTCATCATCAAAATCCTCATCATCAACGGTTTTAAATTCAGAATTTTGCCTTAAGTTATTCGATGCATATTTATTAATTTCATTATCTTTGATTTTATAATTACGATAATTATCAGAATTGTAGCCCGAATCACTTGGTAAAAAATTTAATGGGGTTTTTGGCCTTGGCAATCCCGCCTGCATTGACTCTGATGGCTTTATTTTTCTTGCAAAGTTTTTACCAGCACTGCGAAATTTTCCTTCAAAATTTTTTGAGTAGCGCTTCTTTTTTGCGTATGAAGAATTAGATGAATCATCAAACGCACAGGAAGAAACCATGAACAGTATAGCTATTAAAAGACTTAATAATTTGGTCATTAACTTTATTTTTTATAGTCATAATTTGATATTGCTGGCTTATATCCTAAATTAGTCATTACTTTAAAAGCAAACTCTTCTTGACTAGAAGTCTTAAATTCATTTTTAGTGATTAAAAATATGCCATATTTTGCAAATAAATTGGCAAATAATTCATTTCCAAACACTCCAAAAAAACGATGATTTGAAGTCAAAAAAATCTTTTTTTGAATATTAAAATCAAGATCAAAGCATAGTTTTTCAAAATCCAAAATTGAACAAAAATGAATATTGGGAGTTTCATACCATTGATACGGAAGAGTTTTATTGACGGGCATTCGACCCGAAAACATTAAATCAAAGCGATTCTTAATATGTGCAAAATTTGGCAATGAAACAATTGCATAATTAGCAATTCTTAGCATCTCTATTAAAATTTTTGGAGGATTTTGTGTTGCTTGAATCGTTTGGCTTAAAACGGCATAATCAAATGATTTATCTGGATAAATTGACAAGTCATTTTCGGCATTTCCGTGAATCACCGAAAGACCGCGAATCAAAGCTTTACTCACTTGAGTATGAGAAATTTCAAGACCGCGTGCATCGATATTTTTGGTGCTTTTTAAAAAATGCAATAATTCACCATCGCCACAACCAATATCAAGAACTTTGCTATTTTTATTGATTAAATTTGCTATGGCGCGAAGGTCAAAGCGAATCTTTTGGGCATCAAAATTTTGGTTACTTTGCATAATTTTAAGCAAAAAAATTGTTATTAAATTTTTTATAAAGAATAGCTTTGATAATTAAACTTTAAAAGATTTATTTTTCAATTAGTAAGCCATTAATTGTCTTTTCAAAAATATCATTTTTTAACAAGAAAGAGTCGTGTCCGCCGTTACTTTCAATGACAACCGAACTAACATTAACATCGCAAGCACTTAACGCATGCGTTAATTTTTTAGATTCGCTAGGTGGAAAAAGCCAATCATCCGAAAAAGAAATAATGCAAATTTTACAAGATTTATTTTTAGCTAACTCAACAAAAGCACCACTTAATTTTCCATTAAAATCGCTTTCTAAATCAAAATAATCAACTGCCCGAGTAATTATTAAATATGAATTCGGATCGAATCTTTCGACAAAGCGATTGCCTTGATAATGTAAATAATTTTCAACTTCAAAATCTCTTTCGGCGCTAAAAGAAAAACCTGATTTATTATTTAAATCTCGTCCAAATTTTTTTTGCAAAGAGCTCTCGGAAAGATAAGTAATGTGAGCCGTCATTCGAGCAAGAGCTAAACCACTTTTAGGGAATTTTTCTTGCGCCAAATAATCTCCTTCACACCAATTTGGATCGCTCATAATCGCTTGCCTACCAACTTCATGAAAAGCAATATTTTGTGGCGAATGTCGATAAGAAGTTGACATCGGGATTAAAATTTTTACCTTATTTGGAAACAAAACTCCCCAAGCTAAAACTTGCATTCCACCCGTTGAACCACCAATCACCGCATGTAATTTATTTATTCCAAAATATTCAATTAATAATTTTTGCGCACGAACCATATCTTGAATAGTCAAAAATGGAAAACTACTT
>Ga0208960_1000438_pt1 | contig 23327 bp, 14 predicted proteins | sample GreLakmeON33MSRF_FD_187703 | JGI IMG/M metagenome (GOLD analysis project Ga0208960, IMG submission 187703) | Freshwater lentic microbial communities from great Laurentian Lakes, MI, USA - Great Lakes metaG ON33MSRF (SPAdes) | ecosystem: Environmental > Aquatic > Freshwater > Lake | place: Great...
GGGCGGAATACAAGCCGCACTGGGCCTTCACGCCACCGGTGCGATCATCTGTACCCGACGTGAAAGAGCGTGGGTGGATTCGAAACGAGATCGACCGTTATGTGCGATTCAAGCTGGATGCCGTCGGCCTAAGCCCTTCACCGGAAGCCGACAGGCCCACGCTCATCCGCCGACTCTGTGCCGATTTGCTCGGCCTGCCACCGAGTCCGGAGGAAGTGGACGAATTTGTGAGTGATCCCGATCCAGAGGCCTACGAAAAACTTGTCGACCGCCTGCTGGAGAGTCCTCATTACGGCGAACGGATGGCCCTGCCGTGGCTGGATGCCGCACGATACGCCGACTCCAACGGATTCCAGCAGGACGGTGACACATGGCAATGGATCTGGCGAGATTGGGTGGTGAAATCGCTCAATGCCGATATGCCATTCGACCAGTTTTCAATCCAGCAACTGGCGGGCGATCTGCTGCCAGATGCTCCGACACAACAGGCCACACACGATCAGAAAATCGCCAGTGGCTTCAATCGCAACCACCTGCTCAATGGCGAAGGAGGCGCGATCGCCGAGGAGCAGCGCTTCAATAACTTGTTCGACCGTGTAGATACGACGAGCACAACGTGGCTGGGACTCACGATGGCCTGCGCTCAGTGTCACGATCACAAGTACGATCCGGTCACGCAGCGAGACTACTACTCCCTGCTAGATGCCTTGAACCGAGTGCCCGAGTCGGGGGCCCCCACCAGATTCTCCGCGAGAATCCGGGTGGCCCTGCCGGTGCTGGAACTTCCGAGCGAGGAGAACGAGAAACAGCTTGCCTATCTCGAAAGTCAGATGAAGTCGCTTGAGGCCGAGGTGATGCCTGTAATCGATGCAGCCTACGAGGCGTGGCGGGCCGGTCTCTTGGCTGACGGCGAGCCAGCCGATGCCGTGAGTCTATCCCCTTATCTCGCGACTCTCTTGAGAAAGCCCGCAAAGGATCGCAGCGATTCGGACGAGGCTGCGATTGAAAAGCACCTGCGTCAGCACTTCAACGCTACGGCGAAGGAAGGCGTTGTCAAAGGGCTCCCGAAGGTCAATCAGTATGAGGCATCGAAGCGGGATTTCGACCAATTCAAGGGCGATCAGATTCCTCGAGTGATGATCATGAGCGACGCAAAGCCTCGCGAAACAAAGATTCTTGATCGCGGCGACTATCTCTCGCCCAAGGGAGAAAAGCTCACGTTCGATGTTCCGTTGTTTCTGCCGCCGCTGCCAAAAGGCGCGCCTACCAACCGGCTCGGCCTTGCACAGTGGCTTTTTCTGCCTGAGCACCCGCTCGTGGCCCGCGTGCAAGTCAACCGCATGTGGCAGCACTTCTTTGGCGTTGGGCTTGTCAAGACGGCCGAAGACGTGGGGGTGCAAAGTGAGTATCCCTTGCACATTGAACTGCTCGACTGGCTGGCGGTGGAGTTCCGCGAGCGGGCGTGGAGCCAGAAGCAGATGCACCGGTTGCTCGTGAACAGTGCCACCTACAGGCAAGAAAGTAAAGTGCGGCCAGAACACCTCGCGAAGGACCCCGACAACCGCCTGCATGGTCGCGCGAGCCGTTTTCGCATGCCGTCGATGGTGCTCCGCGATGTGGCACTGTCTGCCGCTGGCCTGCTCGACTCCCGCATTGGTGGCCAGCCCGTCTACCCGTATCAACCGGATGGAATCTGGGAGGCTCTTGCGGTCACGAAGGAACGCGATTTTACATATCCCGCCTCGCACGGCATCGACCTCTACCGCCGCAGCATTTATACGTTTTGGCGAAGGACCGTGAACCCGGCCAACCTATTCGATGCGGCCAATCGCCAGACCTGCACGGTGCGGGCAGGTCTGACGAGCACCCCGCTGCACGCATTGACAACCTTGAATGATCCAACGTGGGTCGAGGCAGCCCGCGTGCTTGCGGAAAATAGCATGAAGTCAGCAACAGAACTCGACGGGAGGCTGGCCTACGCGTTTCGCCGCGTGCTTGCCCGCAAGCCGACTGACTACGAGATGGGAACGCTCCGTCGCATGCACCAGCGTCAGTTGGCCATCTCGCCAGATGTGCATACAGCCACACAGTTGCTGAGTGTGGGCGAGCATCCTCGTGACGAATCACTCGACATCACCCAGCACGCAGCCTTGACTTCCGTCTGTCTAGGAATCCTCAACTTCGACGAAGCACTCACCCGCGAATAGAAAAAACGGGGGCAGCCACCGTTTTTTTCCCTCAATTCCATGCACACTTTGCCCACCGATCTGCCGGTTGAAAACACGCTCCGCGTCACCCGTCGGAAGCTCTTCGGCTCTTCCGGCATCGGGATTGGCTCGATTGCTCTCGCTTCGCTCTTGGCCCACGACGCTCGACCAGCGAGCACCGACACCATCGCACGCGGTATTATTCAGGGTTTGCCCGGATTACCCCACCATGCCCCTAAAGCCAAGCGAGTTGTGATGCTCTGGCAGGGAGGCGGGCCGTCGCATGTGGATCTCTTTGATCCCAAGCCCGAACTCATTGCTCGCGGCGGTCAAGACATTCCCGAAAGCGTGCGCGGCGTGACTCGGCTCTCCACAATGTCGAGCGGCTACGCCAAGTGGCCGGTGGTTTCACCGATCAAAGGTTTTCAGAAATATGGCCATTGCGGTATCGAGATGAGCCAGATGCTGCCGCACATCGGCAGCATTGCCGACGAGATCTGCCTCGTGCGCAGCATGCACACGGAAGCTGTTAACCATGCGCCGGGGGTGACATTCTTCATGACGGGTGCTCAGGTGCCAGGCCGACCCAGCATGGGAGCGTGGATGAGCTACGGATTGGGGTGCGAGACAGAGGATCTTCCCGCCTTCGTGGTGATGACTTCCTCCGACAAGGCCAAGACATGCGGGCAGTTGTTTTTCGACTACTACTGGGGCAGCGCGTTTTTACCGAGCCGATTTCAGGGAGTGCGATTTCGTAACACCGGCGATCCAGTGCCGTATCTGGCAAATCCTTCGGGCGTAAGCCGCGAGGCTCGCAGGACGTTGCTCGACGACATGGCGGTCATGAATGCCGCACATCTGGCCGACTACGGAGATCCCGAGATCGACACTCGCATTGCCCAGTATGAGATGGCCTATCGGATGCAGACGAGCGTGCCAGACTTGGTCGATTTTTCAAGTGAGCCGAAGCACGTGCTCGAGCGATACGGACCCGACGTGTACGTGAAGGGAAGTTTTGCCTACAACTGCCTGATCGCACGACGGCTGTTAGAACGGGGCACGCGATTCGTGCAGCTCATGCACGCTGGTTGGGATCAACACAACAATCTATTTACGCAACTGGAGCAACAGTGCAAAGACACAGAGGGGCCTTCTGCTGCGCTGGTGCAGGATTTGAAAGAACGGGGCATGCTCTCTGACACGCTGGTTGCATGGGGGGGCGAATTTGGACGCACCCCATTTGGTCAAGGCGATCCGGTAAAGCCAAACGGCCGCGACCACTTTGGCAAAGCCTACAGTTGGTGGCTGGCTGGCGGAGGCGTGAAGCCCGGCCACATCTACGGCCAGACAGACGACTTTGCGTGGAACATCACGGCCGATCCTGTTCACATCCACGACATGCAAGCCACGATCATGCACCTTGTCGGTATTGACCACACAAAACTGACATTCCGATACCAAGGCCGCCAATTCCGGCTCACAGATGTACATGGTCACGTGGTCAAAGGCATTTTGTCCTGAGTGGTAATGGCTTTACCGCTGATACACCGTTGCAGACCAATCTGACATCGCTCCACCGTTGCCAATCGCTCGCAGGCGATACGCGGCTGCTTGGGTGGGCTCCGTATCGCTCCACGTGCAACTGTCGGCAGAGAGCGTGCCAGCAGGCTCGTATTCGCTCCAGCCATCCGCTTGCAAGACGCGGCGCTCGAGCTGCCATGCAGTGGCGCCCGCCACGGGGTTCCATTGCAACATGCTGGTATCCAGCGTGAGTGTGGGTGCGGGCATCCATCCGGTCGTGGTGCCGTTCCAGCGACGCACATGGATGGCATTGGCCACGTAGTGCGGCGTGTAGAGCACGAAGCCATCGCCATCAGGCCGCACGATGAGTTCGTGCATGCCGTCCATGAGCGGCTTGAGCACCTGCGGCCCTAGATCCAGTCTGCCAACGAGCGTGAGGTCATCGCGCCGATAGACGAGCACCGTGAAATGATGCGCATAGGCCACGAAGATGTAATCGCCACACAAGGCCGCCCCGTAGGCCTGATCGGTCGTTCGCTTGTCGATCACTGTATTATGCAAAAGTTCGGCGGTGTGGCTGGGAGTGAGCGTGCCATTCTCGATGCGGCATCGCTGCATGAGGCGGCCGAGCGGCCAATTCATCCCGCACTCGTTGGGTTTGTCGGCAGGAAAGCCGAAGAGGAACACCTCGCCGCGAGTGGAGTCGATCTCAAAGCCGCCAATGCGTGCCTTGGGATCTTGGAGCGGTGGCGGCAGTTCGTAGGTCGCGTTCTCCTGCGCATCCCACTTCCACACCGGGCAGCCATGTTCGTTGAGACCGGCCAGTGCGATCTTCCGCAGGAATCGCTTTCCCTTGAAGCGGTTGATAAACCAGTAGTTGCCCGCATCATCGATGTTCTGAAAAGCGGTGTCGCTGTCATCGCGGAGCACCTTGGCATACTCGCTGGCCGCGAACTGGCCATCGCCGTCTGTATCGGTCCAGATGAAGCTGCCAAAGCCGAGCGGTTGGTGCGGTGGCCAGATCTTAGCCGTATTGCGGGGAGCGATCACAGCGCAGGGAATCGCTGCTTCATCGCCATCCGGAAAACGAAACACGCACAGAGGCGATCCATGCTGTGTAGTGGTAATCAGAAACTTCTTTCCGTGCCATCGCCGCACGCCATAGATAAGCGAGTGTCCGTTGGGGCGGGCGTCATCTGGAAATCGCGCACGGTCCAGCGTGCTTGCGATCCAGCGGCCATCGCGGTAGTGATTGAAGGAAGAGAACACATCGGTTCCTGATTCGGGGTCTGCATCTACCGAGTCCAGAAACGCAGTGCCGGTGAGGTTCCATTGCAGATCTCCGCTGGCACTAAAAGATTGCAGACGGCTCTGGCACATGCCTGCCATGCCAACATCACACACGTAGAGATTGCCCTTTGAGTCCGTGCCGATGCCGCGGATGTTCTCAAAGCTCTTGGGACTGATACGGCCCTTCTGCGCGCGCCAGCCGCCCTTTTCACCTAGGCTCGACTCGCGGTTGATCGCACCATCGAGGTCCGTGTAGGCGTGCACTTGATGATCCGGGCCGCCATCGGCCACCCAGAGTCGCTCATGCCTTGCGTCGAAGGCGATATCCATCGGGTTCGCGATGTCTTGGATGCATTGCGGCAACTGATTGCCCTGGGGATCGTATTTGAGCACCCTCCCCGGCACTGGACTCGGTGGCGCAAAGGCACGCATCCGGTGCATGTTCACCCCCGCGCCGATAACGCGCACGCAGCGTATCGGATGCGTCGCGTCGAGCGTCACATACTCCTCCGGCCAACTGCAGAGCTTGTCCTGCGGTGTGGCCACATCCGTCCATGGTCCGTCGCGGCCCGTGGTGCTCGTTTGCACATGCAGATCGCGGAAATCCTCCTTCGCCATGTCGCCCATGATGCAGAATCGCGACACCAGCTGGAGCGTGCCGAAGTCAAAGCCCACAAAGCCCGACTGCGTGTCCTTGGCAATGAAGGAATCTTTGGCCGAAGGGTCCACCGCCTTGTCCAGACCGTGCGCTGCGTCCACGGCCTCGCTGCCGAATACCTCTCCGTGCAACTCTTGGTGAGCGTAGGCAGATGTGGCACGCACAATGGCCCACAGATTGCCAGCAGCATCCACCTCGAGTTTCCCCGCGCGTTCCAGCGGAATGCAAAGGTCGGTGAGCCTGAAGGTTTTCAACGACAACACCTTCACTCCTACATCGTCGGCCAGATACACGCGATTGGATGCGTCGTCGATGGCCAGTCCGGTGATGGGGATCGCCTGCTGCGGCAATTGAATGGTGCGCTTCTTGGTCGGATCAATCGCAGTGTCGGTGCCGCGAGGATAGAGGACCAAATCGATGCGATCGCCGTCTTTGGTTCGCAGTTTCCGCGCATACGCGGCCCACGTGGCACTCACCGCCACTGCGTCCCCCGAGTTCACCCCCAGACCGGTCATCTCCGGCAAAGCATCCCCATCCTTATAGATGCCCGCAGCCCTGAGCCCCTCCTCCCATGTCGTGGTCAGAAACACATACCCCTCGGCGCTCACCGCCATATCTGCTGTGTAGAGTTGCATCCACGTTTGGGTCGTATCGTCGAAGTGATTGCCTCGAATCAACGTGTTTCCAATGCCCGTCGTGATCACTGGCAGGTAGGGGATGGCCGCGACTTCAGGAGCCGGAATGACTTGCGCCATGCCCGAAGCACCGCCAACGAACAGGCCGAAGAACCACGAACGTGTAAGAGCAGCAACGAACGTCCGACGAAAGCGTTGCTTGTCGAGCGCGACAGCGCCGATGGCGAGGCTCTGCGGCAGAGCCATGGATTCAGCGTGCGGCATACATGGCATGGATGGCATGGTTGCTACGAATCCTCGGGAGTTCAGCGGGGAAAACTTTACGCCCGTCACGGGCTGAGCGAGAGTCGATTGTCGGCGTTCAATGTTGCTATCCGAGCGATCAACGTGGCCGGGAAAAGAATGCCGCACAGGCCTTCCATCGTTGACAGCATGCACGACCACGCCCCCACGGGCACCATGTCGCCGAAGCCGGCAGTCGTGAGCGTGGAGAAGCTGAGCCAGAGAAAGTCGAGCCAGCGGGGTGGTCGCCCCCCTTCGATGCCCAACGGCAGCAAATAGGCGTCGGGTTTACAAAAGTGCACAAAGCCATGGGCAGCAGCAAACACAAAACCCACCATCACAAAACTGGCCGCGCCGCACAGGATGCGCTGCGAGGACATGAGATTGGCGGCAAACGCATGGTAGATCGCCAGACAGACAGACAGACAATACGCGAGGATCAGCACGAGCATCGTTGGAAAGCGATTGAATTGATTCGGCGAGGGCATCGAGGTCAGATACAGGATGCCCACCACGCCCGTCACGGCGATCGCCACCGCGAGACGTCGGTACCCCAGGCTCAATATCGTGAATGCCGCCCCCGCAAAAGCTATTACCGCAAACGGGATGGGCATGAGTGTATCGCCGTTGTCGAGCATCGGCACCAGCAGCAGCGTCAGAATCTGTGCGAGAAAAATGAGCAAGCCGTGACGGAGAAACGCCGGTTTGGGGTCCCAGAAGGATGCCCGTCGACTGGACGACACGGATGGATCGACGCCAGCCATAAAAAGATCGCACGCAACGCAGATTGATTCTGGCGGAACCATTCCGGCAGAGGGGTTCGAGTCAACGGATCGGCAGATCAACTGACCGCGGAAGTGTACCAAAACACCGTAAATCCATGCTTTTTCTTCGCGAAGTCCTTCCAAGAAATCTCGTATGAGGGCAGGATTGTGTCCGACACGCTCCTGACTCCCTTGGCTTTACACTCGGGGAAACAGGGAGCTTTGGGGAGCGGCGAAAAGTCGTCGTGTCGTAGCGGTCGTGCCGACGTGCCACCGATAAAAAGGCCTGAAAGCTCTAGAAATAAGATTGAATCGGCCACGGGCGTTGGTATCGTCGAGTCTTGCAAGCAACGGATGCCGGCGTGGGCCGGTATTCCCACGAGCCACCCCACAGGGAATTTGCCAGGCATGCCTCTCGCACACCACCCAGATCCGGAAGAAGTTGATTGCCTGCTCCGTAACGCCGAGTTGCGAGATGCCATCGAACCCTATCTGGACGAATCGACGCTCGAAATCGATTTCCGCTCGCTCCCCACCCCGGTTGAAAATCGGTTTCTTGAATCGATGCTGGCGTGGGAGCAGGCGCCCTTGGAGGTGATCGCTCGCTGGTTTCATCCACCCATGTCGTTGCAACCGGCCTGCACGCTCGACGATGAGCAGATTCACCTGCGGCTTTGGGAAACGATCGACGGCCTGTTTGAAAAGCGAATCATTCTGGACTTTACAGACCATCTTTCGGATCGTGAACTCTACGTGCTCATCCGCCGCGATATCTTGCCATCTGCCGTCAAGCGTGTCGATTTACCCGACAACTACTTTCACTGGGACTGTAGCGCGACTGATGCGGAAGATGCAACGGTCTGGCTGACGTACTACGCCACCGAACAAGAGCGGGAGCTATGGAGCCTTGAAGAGGGCCGCGATCCGCCCGCGCGCCAGGTGCCCACGTATCCCCGCGCACTGCCGACTGCGCCAGTGTGAGCGGGCAGCAGATCGATTCGATACGAGCCACACCCCCATGCAATCGCTGCATTGCACGTTCCCGGGAATCAATGATTCCCATGACGCATCTTTCCTTTCGGCTCGCACATTGAGCGATATGTGGCTCATTCTTTTGCACGAATCGGTGTTTGAGCTTATAATCCACTCACCGCTGCAGTTTTTCCGAAAGGGAGCCCGACCGATTCATCCGGCTCCCGCGGCCCACCTGACGGACAGCCTGCCATGCCTCTAGGTCTCTTTCGTAGCCACTGCTTGGCGGTTGGTTCAGCCTGCTTCTGGCTGGGTGTCGCATCTGGCTGGATGCTGCTTCAAACCGCTGCCGCCGAAGAGAGTCCCACGGTGCATCCAGGGAGTGTCGTCTACCGCGAACACTGCCAAGCGTGTCACGGTGAAAGCGGCGCAGGCACGAAAGACGTTCCACAGAAGCTCGTGGGCGATCGCTCCGTGGCCCAACTGGCCAAATATATTCACGACACGATGCCAGAAGACGATCCGTCGGCGGTGACTGGCGATGCTGCCCGCCACGTGGCGGAGTACATCCATGCCGGGTTTTATTCGGCCGTCGCGCAAGACCGCAATCGGCCGGCTCGAGTGGAACTCTCGCGGCTGACCGTGCGGCAACATCAAAACACACTGGCCGACGTTATCGGCAGCTTCTGCGGCCACGGGCCGCGCGTCGAAGAAGCACGGGGACTGCGGGCGAGCTATTTCCATGGCCGCAACTTCGACGTCATCCAGCGTGTCTACGACCAGATCGATCCGCACGTGCATTTTGACTTTGGGTTCGAGGGCCCCGACCCCGAGCGGTTTGTGCCGAATCGTTTTGCCATCCGTTGGGAAGGCTCCATCGTGGGGGCTGAAACAGGCACCTATGAGTTATTGATCCGCACCGAACATGCCGCGAGGCTTTGGGTCAATGCGAGCGGGGATGAAACGCCGCTCATCGATGCCTGGGTGAAATCTGGGGATAGCAAAGAATACAGCAACAGTATTTTTCTACTCGGCGGCCGAGCGTATCGGGTCAAACTCGATTTTTCAAAAGCCAATCAGGGTGTCGACAACACCGTTCACGAGCGACCGTCGCGGGCCACGATTGAACTGTGCTGGAAACCGCCGCACGGCGTGTGGGAAACTGTGCCCAACCGCTGTCTCTTTCCGCAGGACAGCCCACCTGCTTTCGTCCTCAAGACTCCGTTTCCTCCGGATGACCGAAGCATTGGCTACGAACGCGGCGCCAGCGTATCGAAGGAGTGGTTTACCGCTGCGACACGTGCAGCAGGTGAGGCGGCGAGGTATGTCATCGACCATATTCAACCCATGGCCCACGTGCAACGCGATGATCCTGACCGGGCCAAAAAACTCATGCATTTCGCTCAACTCTTTGCCCAGAGGGCCTTTCGCCGGCCGCTCTCCAGCGACCTCGAATCGCTTGTCATCCATCGGCCGTTTGCCGACGCTCCCGATGTGGACACGGGTCTCAAGCGGTCGATTCTGATCGTGCTGAATTCGCCGAGATTTTTATTCCGGGAGTCGAGCGGGGCTGCCGATGCGTCCGACGCGGCTGCGACGGTTTCCTTTACCACGGCCGCCCGCCTTTCGTTTGGCCTTTGGGACTCGATTCCCGACCAACCTCTTTGGGATGCCGCAGCGCAGAACCACCTCGTCACAGTCGAACAAGTCGCCAAGCAGGCCGAGCGAATGGTAAACGACCGCCGCACGCGGGCGAAGGTTCGCGATTTTTTCTTCAGCTGGCTGCGAGTCGAGCACGGCCCTGAAATCGTCAAGGATAAGACCCGCTACTCGGAGTTCTCTCCGGAAATCGCTGCCGACCTCCGGACCAGCTTCGAGCTCTTCATTGATGACGCCGTCTGGGGGCATGAGTCGGAAGGACGTCGCTCCGACTTTCGAAGGCTCTTTACCGATTCTGAGGTACCCATCAACGGCAGACTTGCGCCGCTCTACGGCGTAGCCTTGCCTGCCGACGCACCGTTTCGTCGCGTAAGGCTGGACGATGGCCGGCGTGCCGGCGTGCTTTCGCATCCCTACACGATGAGCATCTTGTCGTATGCGGGTTCCACATCGCCCATTCATCGCGGCGTTTTTCTGGCACGCACTGTGCTGGGCAATGTGCTCAAGCCGCCACAGGAGGCCGTGGTGCCTGTGGCCGATGCATTGCATCTGGAGAGTACAACCCGGCAGCAGGTGGCTCTCCAGACCAGCTCTGTGGCCTGCCAAACCTGCCACACGATGATTAATCCACTCGGTTTTGCGATGGAGGAATTTGACGCGATCGGCCGCTATAGGAGTACTGAAAAGCGTGGCGCACTCGAGAGTCCAATCGATGCCTCCGGCTCCTACCAGCCTCGCGACGGCGCAGAGGCGACGTTTTGGGGAGCGCGAGAACTGGCTGCCTCGATTGCCGCCACCCGCGACGCCCAAGAAGCTTTCGTGCAAAATCTCTTTCATGCGCTTGTGAAGCAGCCCGTGCGGGCTTGGGGCCCCGCGACGCTTGAGCAGCTTCGTACATCGTTTGAACAAAGCGGATTCAGCGTCCGAAGACTCCTAGTCGACATCATGAAAGTGGGTGCGTTACCTCCCCAGACTCCCGCCGTCTTGATCCACACCAAAAGCGAAACAACAAACCAGACACAATCGCAGACCGATAACCAGAAAACCCAGACAGAGACGGTCGTGCTCCAGGAGAATAAATCATGATTTCACGTCGCAAACTCCTGTGTCGTCTGGGCGTTGGTTCGGCCGTGATGCCGTTTCTGGCCAATCTGCCGAGCCTAGCCATGGCTGGCTCGACTGGAGCCAGAAAGCGGCTTGTGATCGTGTTTAGTCCCGACGGTGTGGTGCGAGATCAGTTCTGGCCGAAAGAGGCGGGGGCCTTCAAGGATCTGCCTCCTGTTCTGAAGCCCTTGGAACCGTTCAAGGACAGGCTGCTGACGCTCAAGGGCGTGCACGACAAAGTGCAGGGAGACGGCGATAGCCACATGCGAGGCATGGGCTGCTTGCTTACGGGCATCGAACTGCTGCCGGGAAATATTCAGGGTGGAGGTGCCACGCCCGCCGGTTGGGCCAGTGGCCGATCCATCGATCAGGAGATCAAACAGTTCCTGCAGAGCCAACCGGCGACGGCAACCCGTTTTGGATCGTTGGAATTTGGCGTGCTGGTGCCCGACCGCGCCGACACGTGGACTCGCATGATCTACGCAGGTCCCAACAAGCCCGTCACGCCGATCGACGATCCCTACCAGATGTTCAGCAAACTCTACGGCCAAGTGAAGGATCGCCAGAGTATGCGAAGCGTGTTAGATGAACTGCACGAAGACCTCGCAAAGGTGTCGGCTGCGCTGCCTGCTGAGGATCGCCGAATTCTAGAGGATCACACAACCTTGGTGCGGGAATTCGAACGGGAGCTTTCGACCCAACACGCAGAGGTGGCCCATGCCGAACCGGTGTTGGAGCAGGGATTGATCGAGCAGAACGATCAGATGCCAAAAATTAGCCGTATGCAGATTGAATTGGTTGTGGCTTCGCTGGCGGCGAATTTCACGCAGGTGGCCAGCCTGCAATACACCAATTCCGTTGGGCAGCCACACATGAAGTGGCTGGGTATTGACGAGGGCCAACACAGCCTTTCTCACGAGTCCAACACCAACGCCGATGCCCAAGAGAAGTTGACGAAAATCGGCGCTTGGTATGCCGGCGAAGTGGCCCACTTGGCCACGCGACTGGCCCAAACGCCCGAGCCCGGCGGAGACGGTTCGCTGCTGGACCACACGACGATTCTCTGGACCAATGAATTGGGCGAAGGCAACTCGCACTCGCTCGACGACATCCCTTGGGTGCTCGTGGGCAATGGCCTTGGGTTTACGATGGGCCGCGCGATCCAGTGTGCAGGGTTACCGCACAATCGGCTGCACCTTTCGATTGCCCATGCAATGGGCCTGACGGAACTGGAGCGATTTGGCAATCCCGACTACTGTGGCGACGGCCCACTCACTGGGCTTGTCTGATCGACTGTGGGATGGAAAGCGGCCCCACCCCTATGCACGCATACTTAGTCGAGGGACACCACCTGACGGTCGGCTTTCGCCGCCATTAGAAAATGAATTCTTGCGTCGATGTCGAAGCTGACTGATCGCACCGATCCATCGCACATCGCCGCATTGAAGACGCCTGGATGCGCGCTGCCAAAAACGCCATAGAGCACCGATGTGCTGGGTGTTGCATCGCTCTGGGGCAGAGCTTGTCCGCCCCGAAGCGTGTCGGCTGAATCGCCCACATACGCACACTGAGCGTCGCCTTGCCCAGCGGGCGTCCCAACTCCGTAGCTGGAGCGTGGCACGTATTTCTCGGCCATCAGATAGGTGTTTGAAGTTCCGTCCCGAATGCTGACCGGCAGAACAGAGCTGCCCGCAAAAATGACGCCGCCGGTGGCAACAGCGGCTCCAGACAGGGGCGGCACTTGGCTCGTGTTGAGTGTGACACCTGCGGCCTGCAACCCTGTTTGCACAGCAGGCAGGTCGGTCGTGGACGGGTAAGAGGTTGGGGGCGTATAGCCGATCGGGCCGAAAGTTGTTTCTCTGTCCACGTTGGCAGAGGTCGGTGATGCTGGGTTTGACGCGTACGATCCCCTGTTGCCGGCGTAGTCGGTGTGCAACCAAGGTCCAGCAGCGATACCTGTCGGCCCCGTCACGCCCGCTGGCACAAGCCCGGTTCCACGGCGAGTCGGACAGACAAACAGAGGCATGTTTGTGGAGACAAACGAAGAACCTGAAGAGCCTGAAATGTAGATGTTGTTTCCATCAATGTATGGCAGGATCGTAAAGCACCAGCCCCCTGTCTGCCGCCAGTCGGCCCCCCTATCTTTATCGCCAAGCCAGTTTTGATTCCAGCCACCGGTCGGGAAGTGGCCAAGCAAAGTTTTGTGCGACTCGACACCGAGGGCCAGCTGTTTGATGTTGTTGGCACACGAGGCTCGGCGACCGCTCTCGCGGGCCGCCTGTATCGCTGGAAGCAACAGGGCAATGAGCGTGCCGATGATTGCGATCACGACGAGCAACTCGACCAACGTGAAGCCACGTCGATAAAAGCAAGCGGTACGCGGCCACGAACGACGCTCACAGACCGGCGAGACCACAGCTGTTTTCAACATGATTCTTTGTTTCCTTACCGCAATCGGTTGCCGAACTTTGCCGTTTGTTTCCTGTCGCTCGGCTTGGCCATCATAGATTATTCTGAAAAAGAAGGACAGGCAGACGAACTGATGACAACACGCCGCTTTTGTTTCATCGCCGCACCGTTGGCCGCAGGGCTGCTGGCCGTCGCGGCCCTTGCCGTCAACCGTCCGATTTGTCGCCAGATTGACGGCCTTTCGATGGCACCTGGTCTCTTGCCAGGAGATCGCGTGACGATGCAGCCGACTGGGATGTTTGCGCGAGCGCGACAGCCTCGCCGGCTGGAGCGTTGGGTTCTCAACGCCCCTGAGAGCAGTCCAGCCGTCAAGCGGGTTGTTGGGCTGGGTGCAAAGCTGGGGGGCGAACAACTGTCGATTCAGGGAGGGGATCTCGTCGTGAATGGAGCCACGGTGCTCACGCCTCCACGCGTGCTGGCACAGACGGCATCTCCTGTAGCCGCAGAGAAACGGTACGCTTCGGATGGCACAATCGATCTGGTTGTCCAGTCGTCGATCTACGACGACGCTTCCTTTGCCCCAGACGAACGCCGTTTGCTTCTGCCGGTGCGGGATGTGGGCGTGGCTGCTGTGATCCGAGTGCCGGCTACGGCCACTCGGCAATCTCCTGCACGAGTTGTGATTCGCATCGAGAACCGCGGTATCGCATGGACGGTGATCGGACCGGTGCGGTTGGGAATGGTTGCTGGTCGGCTGGACGGCAACCTTGTGGGGGCGGCTTGGCCGGTTGCCGCCCAAATGCCCGCCCATGGACCTCGCACAACTCTGCCGCCCAACCCACCGTCGCAGTGGTCAATCAACAGTCCCTGGCCGGATGCCGCCAGCGAAGAAGCCCCGTTGCTTTCGGTGCGTGTGGAACATGCCGCAAACCGCTCGGAATCCGCGGCGCACGCTCTAGCGTTCGAAGAGACTGCGGTGGAAGAACTCGTCGTCTGGCGAGATGTTCTCTATCGACCCGCAGCCAACGGCACAACCCACTGGCTGATTGGGCCGAATCAGATCTTTGTGCTCGGTGATTTTCCATCCGGCAGCCGCGACTCTCGTCACTGGGGCCCGCTCGACGTGCGGCTCCTTCTGCACTGCGTGGATGAAGTGATCGTTGGGGATCATCGCTGATCATCGCTGATCGGCGTAATTCATGACCCGCTTTCACCATGCTGGTGTGTACTCACTGACATGGTGAGAACCGTTTCTTTTCGGCGGGATCAGTCGTTTTCTGACACAGGGATGCCGTTTTCCCCGCCACACACGCCGCCACAAGCCCCACCATTTTGGTGAGCCTCGCACTTCCTTGTTGAGCGGCAGAAAAAAAGTTTTTTTAATCGCAAAGCCCTTGCGCACAGGCTCTTGCGAGCGTTTTAGTTTTCTTTGCGGAGGTTTGGCACGCCCTGTGCATTCCCTCTTCAGTGCCACGAACGGCATCCGCGATCTGAAAACAAAAGAGGTGCAAAATGATGGTTGTAGCAGTCGGTATCACATCGGAAGTCCTGACGCCCTACTCGGCTGACGCGGTTCTTCCGCGCAGTGCACGGCGAACGGGTCTTCTGAATTGTCTTGTTGTGTCAGGCGATTCTTCGCGTCGTCGCCGCTTCGAGGCGGCTGTCGAATTAGCCGGATGGCTTGAGTGTGCGTCTCCTGAAACGTCTAGCGAACTGAGTGAATCTGTCGACCGCGATTTTCAGTTGGCGATCGTAGACATCGCTTCCCCGCTTGGCGACCGCGTCAACGACACCATCGAGATTGCAGCGGAGCTGGCGGCCCGTCCCGGGATGCTCCTGGTGATCTGCGGCTCGGAAGACAACGTCGACGAGGAACTGTGGGCCCGTCAGTTGGGCGCGTGGCTCTATCTGCCAGGTGTATGCGATGGCGACAGCCTAACGAGCTTGTGTGTAGAGGCCCGACGCCTCCGTGACGGCACTCCCGTCTTCGCTGGATCGCGGTGATTCGTACGTCTTCCTTTTTCAATTTGATTTCTATGTCCCAAACCTCAAGCCCGACGAAGTCAACTGCCCGGTATTACAAGCCTCCCGTCGCAATCTGATCCAAACGAAATCCATCTTCCACCGTCTGAATTCCACTGGAAATCTCAATCATGTTCACTCCAAGATTTGCCCGCCGGTTCATGGCTGCCATGGCTGCGGTGACGCTTGCGACATTCCTGCCAGCTGCTTCAGCGACAAGGGCGGGGACTGTCAATTACGGTGACTTTGAGACAACCCAGGTGGTCTATCACGATGTGCACCAGAGTGGCGTGGATATTCCGTCCGGGTTATTCGTACCGACAACGCCTCCTGTTGCAACGAGCGTGCCGAACCCTCGTTTGACAATTTCCCCAGACGTTGTGATTCAAACGGACGTGAATAAAAATTTTGATTTCGCGTACAAGACGTCTCAAATGGGGCTTGGTGTGCAAGGGAAGGTTGTCACAGGCAACCAGACTGTGCGTGGATATGCACTGCTGAGCACGACGCTTCACATGAGCGGGAATTATCAGATCTTTGCTCCGCTGGGTGTGGGTGAGATTCCAGGCTCGCCGCTGGCCGCCTCAATCGCAAAAGTCACGATGGCTGGCCAATATTCGATTCGGGTAGCTGGCGTAAACTGGCAGCCGTATAGCGGGGGTCAGGCTGTTACCGGTTCGATGCAGATCACACCGTCGGATCTTGTTTCGACTGGTCCCCAGAATAGTTCGGTCTCGGGCACTTGGGATGGCACTCAGGCGATTAATTGGACCGACCTTCGCCGGGCTTCAGGCGTAAAGGATAGTGACTACATTACCGACGTAGCCGTAGAGGTCACAGCCTCCATCGCCGGTGCGAGTATCTTCGCTACTGCCACAACCTCCGTGACAACCTTCAGCGTGGAGAATACGACTGAGGCCATTGCTCCTGTGGCCGTGCCAGAGCCACCCACGATCATTCTGGCAGGCCTCGGCGTGGCCGCTTGCGTGGCCAACGGTTTCCGCCGCCGCAAGTCGAACCGGCAGGACGGACTCGGAGACGATTCTGATCGTGCGGCTGAGACGATCGCCCCCATCTGCCTGAAGGCATGACGAGCATGACGGGCATGACAAGCATGACGGGCAGTGAGACCAGAAGGCTGTTCTAAGCCAGCCGGGGAAACATCTGATCCGCTTCGTGCAGAACGACCAGGCTGTCGGAGCGGTGGGCCAACCGCTCAACCACTTCGGGCGTCGCGGCATAGCCAAACTCCAGATCCTCGACTTGCCCCTCTTCGAGATCCGAGAGCAACACCAAGCGGCGGTCCCCAATTGCCCGAGCAAAGAGCCGCGTCTGAAGGGCATCTGCAATGAGCGCACGATCGCCGGTGCCGATCGCCTCCCGAACGATCGCCTCCAGCGGCGCTCCCTGCCGCCATCGCGAGAAGATCAGGCCCGGTTGCTCTGTCAGCCGACTGGCAATGCAGATCGTTCCGGCCGGTTGTGTGACTCGGGCCGCTGCAGCCACACCGCGGATCAGGCTCATGCATCCAGCCTGCGGATGTGCCAGCGAACAGATTGCGAGCATTGCAGGGCCGGAAATCTTCGGGCTCCACGCAGCGGCCTGTGCGCGGGCCTGCCGAGCCGCCACGTCCGGTAATCCAAACGTGGCGGCAGCCAGGGAATTCCCACGGCCTGCCACGAGCCGCAGGCTCGTGGCTACGCCGAGTTGCCATGCGATTTCTTGCATGTTGGCCCGCCATGCCGCCAGTGCGCGACGCCCTCGCTTGGCTAGGCAGCGGAGAAGATCGTGGCGGCTGGCGTGTCGCGAAAATGTGGGCCACAGTTCTCCTTCGAGCGATCGGCCGCCGAGAGCGGCGTTGTAGCTCCACGAGCCTACGGCCACGACCACATCCGCATCCACAAGCGACCGGGCAAGATACAGCGGACGGCCCTCTTCATCAGCCGCCAGATAGGCAGTGTCTGCATCGGTGGCTGGATCAAACTCGATCAATCCAGCGTCACAAACTCCAGCGGGGTCCGCTGGAGTTTCAAAGCTCTGTCTCGCAGCCGTTGGCTCAAGGCACTCTGCCCGCAGCAATCCGATGGTGTCGCGGGCCACGCCCGCTGCCACGAGTTGATCCATCAACGCGGCCACGGCCTCGCGGGCCTGTGGCAACTCTCCAGCCAAAGCCACAACCACCCGATCGCCTGGCACGGCGTGCGACTGCAGGCTTGGCCCCTCGAGCGGCCTCGACAACGCGGCTGCCACGAGTGTGCGTGCCTCGATTCCTTTGACGCCCTCCGGTCCGACGCAGTTGGCCACCACCGCCCCCTCCTCAACCTCGAGGATGAGTGGATCGTCAGCTCCGTAATGCAGCGTGATACAGTTCATGGGCTTAGCATCGTACTCGTTTCAGGAAAGTCTGAAAACAGTCGCGTTGCCTGCTGCGAGAGCCGCTGTGACCAACGCCACAATGGTGTCATACTCCTACGATGCCATCTTCGAATACCACGGCGACTCCACTCCTCCTCCTTGCCCTTGCGGCATATCTGTCGGCTGGTTGCAGTCAGGATCCGCGGGCCCGGCTCGAAGAAATGAGCCGGGCTTATCGCCAGGCCCGGGCATACGCCGACGATGGACGCTTGCGAGTGCAATACACGCGAGGCGACACGCAAGTCGACCAGACGATTCCGTTTCGCGTGGCATTTGAGCGGCCCAATAAAATTCGGATCGACTGCTACGACGCGATGGTTGTTTCCGATGGCACAACACTCTTTGCGGCGGTGGGGAATGTGCCTGGACAGGTCCTCACTGAAGCGCTCGTCAGTCCCCTGTCGCTCGACCAACTCTTTGTCGACGAGCAACTTCGCACCACGCTGGCCGAAGGGGATGCCGGGTGCCCAACGCAGTTGCCACTCCTGCTCGCCGATGACACGATTGATCTGATTCTCGCTGATGCCCTCGAAAAGCCGAGCAATGCGGGCACCGAAACCGTGGATGGCCGGCGGTGCGTGCGTCTGCAGGTCAAAAAGCCAGACGGTTTGCTTGAACTCTGGATCGATACCGACAGCAAACTATTGCGGCGGCTCAGCCTGCCGACGATTTCGTACGCCCGATTGCTTTCGGAGCAGTCGGGGGCTGTTACGGGGCTCAAAGTGGTCGTTGACTTTATTGACGCAAAGTTTCCAGAGGCAATTCCGGAGGAGGCCTTTGCATTTGAGGTGCCGGCTGGTGCCAGTCGCGTGGCCTCGCTGGAGCCGGTGCCCATACCGCAGCTACCGAGCTCATTGATTGGCAAACAGGTGGCCCCATTCACGCTCAACGGGCTGGACGGAAAAACCATCTCGCGAGACAGTCTCAAAGGTACGACGTGTGTCTTCGAATTCTTTTTTACTGGTTGCCAGCCGTGCAAGCGCACCGTACCGCTGATTGCCAAGGCGCTCCAGCCGTACGAGCAACAGCCCCACATCCGTCACTATGCAGTGAGCGTTGATGAAATCGCCGTCCCGGACGACGTGCTAAAAAAGGTCTACAGCGACTCCGGTGGCACGGGCACAATCCTGCGCGATCCTCGCGCTGTGGCCGCAGCGGCACTCGAAATCGAAGCATTTCCAGCAGTGGTCGTGATCGGCTCCGACGGCACTGTGGCCGATATCCAGTGCGGTTATCACAGCCATCTTGGGCAAGACGTTGTGGCGACGCTCGCCGCGGTGGCGCAAGGCACACCAGCGGCCCCTCGCGTGCAAGAACGATTTGAGATGCGGCTACACGACTACGAAAAGGTGCTTGCACAAGCGGCTGGTCAAGGCATAAGCCACACGCTTCCCGCGCAAGAGATCGCCCCGCGCCAGCAGCCGATTCGATTCAAGCTCATTCGTCAATGGCGGGCCAATAGCGTGGACATACCCGGCAATGTTGTCTGCATTGAATCAATCGATGCTGACCAGAAAGACCCTGTTGTGCACATTGTAGCTCTTGACGGATGGCGAACGGTGTCGGTACTCGATTCGCATGGGCAGGAACTTTCCAGGCACGAACTCAAACTCCCACAAGATGCATCTCTTGGATTTCTACGGACCGCCATAGATGCCACAGGCAGCCGCTGGTGGCTTGGGGGAGCCGTCGGATCGCAGCAAGTGTTTCTCTTTGATAGCAGGTGGAAATTACAGATGGCTTACCCGTCAAGTGTCCTTGAGGCTGGCGCGGGAATCAGCGATGCGCAACTGGTTGACTGCGATGGAAGTGGATCGCCGCAGATCGTCGTCGGCTGGTGTGGCAGCGCGGGAGTGGAGCGGATTGGCCTGGATGGACAGCGCGTGTGGCAGGATCGTTCCATCGCACCGGTGCTGGGTGTGGCAATGGACGGGCCACGCGAGGATGGCCGCCGCGGCGTTGTGTGCGTAGACGGTCGCGGCCGGTTGGTGCGGATTGCACCCGACGGAACGGCCGGCGAGCCTCACGAGGTCTGCGATCAGAGTGGCCGGCCGATGGTGGCCTCTGCTTTGGTCAGCGGGCCGGTAGGCCCAGACGGGGACTGGGCGATGGTGGCGTTGGCTGTTGATGCATTGGACGGCTTACCGAAAATCCCAGCCAACGGCGCACTTGGGAAAAATACAGCCGTGGGAATCGGCCCCGCGCTTGAGCCGCTCTGGCACATGCAACTCCCCTCTGGCATCCATAGCAGCGGCCCACTCCAGCCGCTGGCGTGGGCCGATCTCCTGGGCACCCCGCGTCGGCAGTGGCTCATTGCAGCTCCTGATGGATCAGTGGCCGTCGCATGGGCCGATGGACGAGTGGTGGATCGTTACCAGCACGGAGCGGCGATGGTTGGCATTGGAGGCTACCGCTCAAACGGCGTGGGGCACATCGTGGTTGCCACACGGGATGGTCTGGAGTCCTTTCGGCTGGACGACATCGCCCTCGACTGAGCGTTTTCTGATTTGAGGCCGACCGCTTTCAGGGAAATCCTCATTTTTATGAGGACGCAGGCCAGCCGGAGGGCCGCGCTTTCGGTACAACCGGCACCGCTCAACCTGTTGACGCCGTCTCTCAACTCTACCAACCGCACACGACGAAACACTCTGCTGTGTGGGGGTTGTGAACTGCGTGAGCTTGGGAGCCTATACCGGTGCGAATCGTCCGTCCGTTTTTCGTTTACGTTTCGATCGTTGCAGCGATTGTGTCGCTCTATCCAAGCCAGATGGTGCTGGCTCAGGAAACGATGACGATCACGGAAGAGCCCGGCATGCCTGCCGCTGGCTCCGGATCAACGGCCGGTGACTGCGGATGCCGCAACGTTCAGCAGCCACCTTGGCACGGGAGCGTACGAAGCCAGCCCTGCGGTCCGGCGTGCGCCCCGGCCTGCGGCCCGGCGCGGAGCCCGTATCATGCTGGCTGCAACGTGAAGCCATCGTGCTTTCCACGACTCCACGCCTGGTGCCGCGAAGGCTACATGCCCTCGCCTGTGCCGCCGACGCTGCCCCGCTGCCACCAGTGTGGCGCAGTTGTCGAAGGGGGTTTCTAAGCACGATTCCACCCCGCGCGCTCACGCAACGCCTAGTGGGCGGGAGCATGTGACGACACCCTGACGCGGTCCGGCCGAAATGCATGCTTCGGCCGGGCCGCGGCGTCGTTGCATTCGCCCAGTTTCGGCGGGCCTCTGGCTGCTGCTTTGAGTTGGCTCAAGCCCAAAGCTGCCGCACGATGAGCATGGCGACTGCGATGACCACGGCGCCTGCCACATCCAAGATCGCGCCGCCTTTCATCATGGCCGCCAGCGGCACGCGGCCCGTGCCGTAGACGATGGCATTGCAGGGCGTGCTGACGGGCATCATGAAGCCCAGGCTGCTGGCAAACGTGGCTGCAAGAGCCGCAATGAATGCATCCCCACCGCTTGCCTGTGCTAAGGCGATGGCCACGGGCACCACCATGTTGGCGCTGGCTGTGTTGCTTGTGAATTCGCTCGTGAGAACCGCCACCACGGCCACAGCCACCACCAGAGGAGTGCCGCCATAATCCAACGGCAGCCAGCCGGTGAGGCCGCGCCCGATCGCTCCGGCCAGCCCCGTAGAAAACGCCAGTTCGCCCAGGGCCATCCCGCCGCCATAGAGCAAAATGATTCCCCAGTCGATTCTGGCCGCTTCGGGCCACACGATCGCCCGCCGCCGACGGCCGTCGGGCAGGAGTTCACCAGGCAAGATAAAAAGCAGGATCGCACCGACTAGCGCCGCCACGCCTTCCGGCATTCGGGATGCGACCCAGCCACACAGCGGATGCTTTTGTCCCAAGGCCAGCGACAGGATTCCGGGCAGCACCCACAGGGCGACGGTGATCCCAAACGCAATCGCCGTCGATCGCTGGCCGACTGACCATGCGCCGAGCCTGGCCCGCTCGGCTGTGACAAATTGCGAAACGCCCGCGAGTCGCTCGACGCCCGAGGGAAACATCCATAGCAGCAGCGACACGACCACGGTTGTGAGCACTGCGGCCACTGGCACGCCCACCGCGCACCACGCAAAGAACGACACATCAATTCCCAATTCATTTTTGATAAACGCCAGACCGATCACGTTGGGCGGCGTGCCGATCGGCGTTGCGAGGCCGCCAACCGATGCCGAAAAAGCCACGCACAGCATGAGCCCAACGGCAAATCGCGGATCGAGCTTTTTTTCTGCTGCCGGTATGCCCGACGCCAGTTGCTCTCCAGCCAATGTCTCGGCACAAGTCGCCGGCTGCCGGCGGCCCTCGCTGCCAGCGACGGCCTGCTGGGAGGCCTTCTCAATGGCCACTAAAATTCCCGAAACGATTGCCACCATCATCGCCGTGGTCGCGGTATTGGAAATGAATGCGCTGATCACGGCCGAAACCGTTGCCACTGCCGCCATGATTCGCCAGGGTCGCTCCCCCACCCAAGGCACACCCAGCACGCTGTATGCGAGCCGGCGATCCAGCCCATGCACTCGAATCGCTTCAGCAAGGATGAACGAGCCGATAAAGAGAAACACCAGCGGCTCAGCGAACGGCCGAAAAACCTCCTTGGCAGGCGCCACGCCCGCGGCCACGCAGGCCACCGCGCCCAAGAGTGCCGTTACAGGTAGCGGCAACCGCTCGCTCACCCACAGCGACACAACGGCCACCAGAATGACAGCCAGCGCAGAGGCTTCGTAGGAGAGCAGCATGGCACACACTCTACCCCACGCGCTCTACCCTTTGTGTGCGGGTAGTTTTAGAGCAGGGACGCGCGACAGGCTGCACCACTCTACGCATTTACGACCCGCTGCGAGCCGGGCTCAGACCGGACTTGCGAGACGAAAACCGATGCCGTAGTTCTGGACCAACGGGCCGTAGTCGCGGCGACTCGAGGACGACACGCCGTTGGAATCGTTGCCCCAAAAGCCGCCCCGGAGCCCACGAAGCGCGGCTGTGCCATCCAGATCGTTCCACTGCGTGACGTTGCCGCTCTGATCAAACGTGCCGTAGAAACTCCCGCTGCCGCTAAACGAGCCTACGTCAGTGGCGGTGCCGATGGGATTATTATAGTTAGCCTGATTCGGACTGCTGCCGATCGTGGTGCCCGGGGCAGTGTCGCTTTGCGTGGCATAAACATAGTAGCCGCCGACACCAGAGCCACCGTAATTGGGCGAGTAGTACGCCGCCTTATACCACTCGTTCTCAAGCGGCAGCGAGTACGTCGGAGCTGAGCCCGTATTCGGGTTGGTGAGGTTTTTGGCCACGGCATTGCCTGAAGTGGCACCGTTCACGTTGTATGCACCCTTTTCTGTCGTCGTGCCGCTCTGGGCTCCGCTTGGCTGTCCGTTGGCCA
>Ga0208960_1000443_pt1 | contig 23254 bp, 17 predicted proteins | sample GreLakmeON33MSRF_FD_187703 | JGI IMG/M metagenome (GOLD analysis project Ga0208960, IMG submission 187703) | Freshwater lentic microbial communities from great Laurentian Lakes, MI, USA - Great Lakes metaG ON33MSRF (SPAdes) | ecosystem: Environmental > Aquatic > Freshwater > Lake | place: Great...
AATAAAAGAGCTTGTGGTTTGATCGGCACTGTTGAAACTCGTATTGGCGATGAAATCTTTCCAACTATTCGAACAACACCTGAAGCTCCTGAATTACAATCAATTTTCGCCATTATGAGAGAAAGACATAATTTAAATGTGGTGATGGAAGTCTCTAGTCATGCCTTAGCTCTAAATAGAGTTGATGGAAGTAAATTTTCTGTTGTGGCGTTTACGAATTTAAGCCACGATCATTTAGATTTTCATGAAAATATGGAAAATTATTATCAAGCAAAAAAGCGTCTCTTTAAGTTTGGATTTTCCGAAAAAGCAATAATAAACATTGATGATTCTTGGGGTAAACGATTATACGAAGAAACAGAGATTGAAAAAATTTCAGTCTCTGCACATAACCAACAAGCAAATTGGAAGATCACCGAAACTACTTCAAGTGGTTCTAGTAAATCTGCAGTTCAACTTACTATTGTCGGGCCTGGCGGTATTTTACTTTCAATTGAGAGTCCATTAATTGGAGATTACAACAGTGCAAATGTATTAATGGCACTTGCTCTTGCCGTAGAAAGTGGAATTGACCCATTAGCTGCAGCTGATGCTCTCAACACCGCAAAAGGTGCACCAGGCAGAATGGAATTAGTCGATCTTGCTCAGAATTTCACCGCAGTAGTTGATTACGCACATACTCCAGATGCAGTTAGCGCCGCTCTAAAAGCGGTTAGAGGTGCAACCAAGGGAAAGGTCATCGCAGTATTGGGATGCGGTGGAGACAGGGATGCGGCAAAACGCCCTCTAATGGGTAACTCATTGATTTCAGGTGCGGATATCGCAATCTTTACAAGTGATAATCCACGAAGTGAGGATCCACTTTCTATTCTTGACCAAATGCATGAGGGCATTCAACTAGCAGAAAATCATTTCGTAATCGTTGATAGACGGGAAGCAATTAAATTCGCAGTAGAGAATGCATCACGAAATGATTGTGTAGTAGTACTCGGAAAGGGCCATGAAACTGGTCAAGAGATTATGGGAAAAATTTCTCCATTTGATGACAGAGTTGAATTAAAAGCTGCAATCAGGGGCACAAAATGATTCCATTAACAATCTCTCAAATTTCAGAAGTAGTTGATGGGAAAGTAGTAGGAGACGGAAACAAATTAATCACTGGATCGGCATTTTTTGATTCTCGAGAGATTATTTCAAATGGCATTTTCTTAGCACTTAAAGGAGAGCAGCTAGATGGTCATGATTTTGCTCTTCAGGCGCTCTCAGACGGAGCGGGCGTAGTTATTTGCAACCGCGAAGTCGGACCGAGATGCATCGTGGTAGTAGATGTGGTTGAAGCGGTTGCAAAACTTGCCGCTCATGTTAGACAAATGATTTCTGGAATGAAAGTTATCGCAATAACTGGCTCGCATGGAAAGACTACAACTAAAGATTTAGCTAAGCATCTGTTATCGATGATGGGTGAAACGGTTGCTCCAAAATCTTCCTTCAATAATGATTTAGGCGTACCGATTACGATTTTGGAATGTCAAGAAAGTACCAAATTTTGTATTTTAGAAATGGGAGCAAGACAAGTAGGAGATATTGCAAAACTTGAGCGAAGATTTCGTCCGGACGTTGGAGTCGTTCTTGGAGTAGGAAGTGCCCATATCGGAGTTTTCGGTTCACAAGAGGTAATCGCTACTGCAAAAAGCGAAATGATAATTAACTTAGAACCATCCAAAACTGCAATTTTGGGTTCTTACGATGATTTAACGATTGATATGCGGAATCTAACAAAAGCTAAAGTTATGACTTTTGGTGAAAAATCAAATGATGATATCAGAGCCACTGATATTGAAATTCGTGAAGGTTTTGCTCATTTTGATTTGGTTACTTCCTTTGGTCGTGAAAGCGTTGCACTTAGACAAGCAGGTAGACATCAAGTTGCAAATGCGTTGGCTGCTGCAGGAATTGCAACTGCTTTTAATATGCCGATAGACAAAATCAGTGCTGGGCTCTCAACGGCCGAGAGTTCGAGTAAATGGCGGATGGAATTGCATGAAATAGCCGGAAGATTGATTATTAACGATTCCTACAACGCGAATCCAGAAAGCATGTATGCAGCCCTTGATTCGCTGCGCTTGTTTGCACAAGAGCGAGGCGGGCGAGCCTGGGCATTTTTAGGAAAGATGCATGAACTGGGCGAATACTCACTCTCAGGACATCACAAGGTTAGTCGTAGAGCTATTGATTTAGAGATTGATCATTTGGTGGCGATTGGCACACCGGAATACTTGGGCGAAAGTGAGTTGGGTTCTACTGAAATTTTATTAGTTGAAAATATTGAAAGCGCACGGGAAATAGCAACGGGAAGTGAAGCCGGAGATGTGATACTTATCAAAGGCTCTAGAGCTGAGGGGTTAGAAAAATTAGCAGAACTTCTAATTGGGGACTTAAATGAGTTACCTATCGATAAAAATGAAGGATAATCGCTCATGAAAGGAATCTTACTTTCTGGTGCGCTCGCATTCTTATTTGCCTTGTTTGCTACGCCTCTTGCAATCAAGCTCTTAGTTAAGAAAAGTTATGGGCAATTTATAAGAGATGATGGCCCAACTACACATCACACCAAGCGCGGCACCCCAACTATGGGTGGAACAGTTATCATATTCTCAGTTATTTTTGCATATTTTATTTCGCATTTACTTACCGGAAGAGAACCCACAGTATCTGCACTCTTGGTTTTAGCCCTAATGTTAGGTCTAGGTTTTGTTGGATTTCTAGATGACTGGCTTAAAGTTTCGCGGCAACGCTCTTTAGGATTACGTGCAAGATCAAAAATGTTTGGGCAAAGTATCTTTGCGATTTCTTTTGCCTGGGCTGGTTTAAATTTTCCAGATGACACGGGACTGACACCGGTTTCATTAAATTTATCTACAGTCCGGGATACCTCACTTAAATTAGGAGCTGTCGCTGTAGTTGTTTGGGTTTTCTTGATGATAGTTGCCACAAGCAACGGTGTTAATTTAACTGACGGATTAGATGGACTAGCTACCGGTGCATCGGTCATGAGCTTTTTGGCATTTGTGCTGATTGGCGTGTGGGAGTTTGGTCAAAGTTGTAACATCTCGCCTGGATTAAAATGTTATCAAGTACGTGATCCGCTTGATTTGGCGGTTTTATCAGCAGCTCTTGCTGGAGCAACTTTTGCATTCCTTTGGTGGAATGCCAGCCCGGCAAAAATTTTTATGGGAGATACCGGATCCCTTGCATTAGGCGGCGCGCTGGCTGGATTAGCCGTAACTTTGCGAACTGAACTTTTATTAGTTCTTATTGGCGGATTATTCGCAATAATTACTTTATCGGTAATTTTGCAAGTTGGTTATTTCAAAGCAACTAAGGGAAAACGTTTATTTCGCATGGCTCCGCTTCAGCATCACTTTGAATTGTTGGGCTGGGGCGAAGTAACAATTGTGATCCGTTTTTGGATCATCGGCGGACTTTGTGTTGCTGCGGGATTAGGATTGTTTTACGCCGATTGGGTTGTTGGATAAATGAAACAAGAGATCTTGGTTGCAGGGCTAGGGGTGACCGGAATAGCGACTGCTAAAGCTTTAGCCAAATTAGGTAAGCAGATTTTAGTATATGAAGAAGATGCTTCGGCAGCGATGCAAAGTAAAGCAAAAGAAATTAGCTTGATTGCCAATATTGAACTCACTTTTACTCAACCTGAACTCTTGCCAAAATTAATTATTACATCTCCAGGATGGAAGCCAGATCATCCTGTTTTAATCCGCGCCTTAAGTAGTGGTTGCGAAGTAATTAGTGAAGTTGAATACGCGTGGAGAATTGATCAGGAAAGTATAAAACCCAAAATTTGGATTGGACTCACTGGCACTAATGGAAAAACCACAACGGTGAGCATGGCTGAAGCTATGTTTCTTGCTGATGGGAAAAAAGCTGTGGCATGTGGCAATATAGGTAAAACCGTCATTGAAGTAATTACGGGTGAAGATAAAGTTGACTATTTGATTATTGAGCTTTCTTCTTTTCAATTGCACTGGTCGACTCATCTTCGGCTCCAAAGTGCAGCGATCTTAAATATCGCCGATGATCATTTAGATTGGCATGGATCTTTTCCTGAGTATCTAGCGGCCAAGAAACGAATCACCAATGGGGCTAAACAGATCATAATTAATCGAGATGATCGGCATTTAAATAGTATTGAATTCAAGGGTGATCACAAGCTCGTCAAATTTACGCTCGATGCCCCACGTCCAGGTGAAATTGGGGTAGTTGAAGAGTTGTTAGTTGATCGTGCTTTTGTTGATGATCCGCAAGAGGCGATCGCACTTGCTGAACTTTCTGACATAAATCCACAAGCTCCTCATAATGTGGCTAATGCTTTAGCTGCTATGGCGTTAGCGCGAAGTTGCGGCGTAAATGCCGAATCGATTGCCAAAGGTTTACGAAATTTTACTCCTGGACATCATCGGATAGAAGAGATTGAACATTCAGCTGGTATTCGTTGGATAAATGATTCAAAGGCGACCAATCCGCACGCTGCAAATGCGTCTCTTGCAGCATTTTCCTCGATCATTTGGATAGCAGGTGGTTTAGCAAAAGGTGCAGATATGGATGAATTAGTAAAAAGTAAATCAAGTCGAGTAAAAGCAGTTCTTTTAATAGGCACAGATAGAGAATTGATCTCAACTGCACTTGCTAAATATGCTCCAGAAATCCCAAATTATTTAATTGATGGTATTTCAGCTGATCAACTGATGGAGAATCTAATTTCAAAGGCTATGGAGTTAGCAGTAAGCGGAGATGTAGTTCTCTTAGCACCAGCTTGCGCTTCTATGGATCAATTTACTTCTTATGCCCACAGGGGAGAATTATTTGCCGAAAAGGTAAAGCAACTAATAGGAAGTAATAAATGAAAAAAAATAATTTGGCTATCAAAAATAATATTTTTTCGAATCCGATTGCCGCTTACAACTGGTTGCTTGGTTCTGCAGGCGTTTTGATCGTGCTTGGGCTGATAATGGTTTTGTCAGCTTCTGGAATTCGTTCATACTTCACCTCTGGATCTTCATTTTCCATTGCCGGCCGACAACTTATGTGGTTTTGCATCGGCCTGATTCCCATGTGGTTGGCTTTTAAAATTCCACCAAAAGCGTGGAAACGTCTAATACCAGCTTTACTACTTTTAGTTTTTGGACTTGAAATTGCGGTTTTTGTGCCTGGAATCGGAGTTGAAATTAATGGAAATCGAAATTGGATTAATCTTGGATTGTTTACAATTCAACCAAGTGAAATTGCTAAGTTTGCAATAATTATTTGGGCCGCACAAGTATTAGCGCGACTTGAAAAAGATGAAATTGATCAAAGGCGCGCGGTTTACTCACTAATAATTGGTTTTGGTTTGATAACAGCTCCAATACTTGCAGGTGGTGATTTAGGAACCACTTTAATTCTAGCGGCGATATTAATGGCGTTGTTATTTTTATCGGGAATGAAATTACATCATCTTCTCGGCATAGGCGTAGTTGGTGCAGTTATATTATTTGGTGCATTGATGACTAGACAATCTAGATTGGCAAGATTAAGTTCCTTCTTAGATCCTTTTTCGGAAAGCAATTACCTTGGTGCAGGTTGGCAGCCAGCCCATAGCATTATGGCGCTAGCTTCTGGTGGAATTTTTGGAGTTGGTTTAGGAGGAAGTCGCCAGAAGTGGGGCAACCTTGGCCCTGAAGCGCACACTGATTTTATTTTTGCAGTGATAGGTGAAGAGATGGGTTTATTTGGAACGGTTACAGTTTTGCTGGCTTTGCTGGCCTTTGTTTGGGCTGGAATAAATGTGGCAATCAAAACTAAGGACCCATTTACTAGATATGCGGTTGCCGGAATAATCGCATGGATAAGTGTTCAAGCAACAATCAACATTGCATCTAATATTGGGATGTTTCCAGTAGTTGGTGTGCCATTGCCATTCATCTCATACGGGGGTTCAGCTTTAATTAGTTCGATGATGGCATTGGGATTCTTGGTAGGCGCAGCTAGACGCGAGCCAGGCGCCAAAGCGATTTTAGATAAACGACCTCCTCTGTTTATTTTTAACCGAGGGAATAAATGAAAGTAATAATTGCTGGGGGTGGCACAGCTGGCCATGTATTACCTGCCCTGGAAGTTGCAAATGAAATTAGAAAAAGATTTAACAATGCAGATATTCTTTTTATTGGTTCAAAAGGTGGAGCAGATGAAAAACTTGTACCTGTAGAGAATTTTCAAATCAGATATTTACCGAAAGCTAATTTTCCACGCAAGTTAAATTTAGCTTCAATAACTTTCATTCCTCGCTTTTCTGCGGCGATAATTAAGTCCGTATTTTTATTGAGAAGTGCAACTCTCGCCGTAGGTTTTGGAGGTTATGTTGCGACGCCGGTATATATAGCTGCCCGAATACTAGGTATTCCAATCGCAATCCATGAAGCTAATTCGGTCCCGGGACTTGCAAATCGAGTGGGCCGTAAGTGGGCGAAAGTTGTCGCAGTTTTTAACCCGATAAAGAATTGGAATGATCAACATGTTATTGGTTTTCCGATGCGAAATAGCATTGTCAAAGCGGCAAAACTGAATGGACAAGATTTATTTTTAGCTAAAGCAGCAGCGCGTAAAGAGTTAGGATTGCAAGCCGAAGGAAAAATTTTACTGGTTATGGGCGGCTCTCTTGGATCAAAGAAAATTAACGATGCGGTAATTGCGATAACCACGCGCTTAAATATTGAGAATATTTCTATACTGCATTTAATTGGCGGGGGTAATGCCAAAGCAAGTGATTCTGCTGGGTATAGACAGATTCCTTACTTAGCAAAGATGGAGTTGGCTTATTTGGCAGCGGATTTGGTTATTGCAAGGGCGGGAGCCGGAACTTGTGCAGAGATCGAAGCTATGGGATTACCTGCTGTATTTATCCCATTGTCGATTGGTAATGGCGAACAGGTCGTAAATGCTGAAAAATTCATCACCTCTGGAAGTGCAAAAATCCTATTAAACAGTAACTGCACTCCAGATAATTTATTATCCATAGTGTTAGAAATCAATCAGTCATTTGCGGAAATCTCAAACAATGCTATTTCAAATAAAAGTACTAAATTGTCTGCTGCTGCGGATTTCGTTGATTTAATTGATGAAAAGATTTTGCATTCCCACAAGGGGGAATTTTGATGCTAAATGAACCCGTACATTTTATCGGCATCGGTGGTGCTGGAATGAGTGCTATCGCCAGAATACTTTTGGATCGTGGAGTGCAAGTTTCAGGTTCTGATGCAAAAGACTCGATAGTTATAGCAAGTTTGCGAACACTTGGTGCAAAAATTGGAATTGGTCACCATGCAGATAACATCTTATTGGCAAAAACAGTGGTGGTATCTACTGCCATAAAAGAAAGTAATGCCGAATTGAAGGCAGCGTTGGCATCGGGGATTCCCGTGCTTTCACGGGCGCAATCCTTGAGTGAATTAATGAAAGGTTACAGATCTGTTGCAGTTGCCGGGACTCACGGAAAAACTACAACAACTTCGATGTTGGCAGTTGCAATCCAAGAGTGCGGTGTTGATCCTTCATTTGCAATCGGAGGGACTCCAAATGATTCAAATTCAAATTCACATCATGGCAATGGTGATATTTTTATAGCAGAAGCTGATGAATCTGACAGTTCTTTTTTGGTTTATAACCCATATGGCGCCATAATTACAAATGTAGAAATTGATCATGTAGATCATTTTTCTTCTGAAGAACAATTACAGGAAACTTTTTTTGATTTTGTTAAATCGATAAATGAATTTTTAGTTATTTGCGTAGATGATGCTGGCGGGAATGAACTAGCTAATTCAGTTAAATCCGATAAGAAATTGCAAATAAATCTCATTACTTATGGCGAATCCGAAAATGCCCAATTACGGATTTCCCACGTTGCTACATCTGCCACTGGTTCTTTTTTTAGAATTACCTGGCAAGGAGTAGTACTTGATGAAGCAAGTTTAAATGTCCCAGGAAGGCATAATGTTCTGAATGCAACGGCGGCATTAGCCGCTGGATTGGCTTTGGGCTTAAATCCAAATCAATTGATCCGCGGACTTTCCAAATTTCAGGGGGTTCGTCGTAGATTTGAGTTAAAAGGAAAGGTAAGAGATATTCGAGTTTTTGATGATTATGCGCACCATCCAACTGAGGTAAGTGCAACTATTGCCACCGCTAGGGAGGTTGTTGAAGAGGGCAAGATCATCGTAATTTTCCAACCACACCGTTATTCACGCACGCTTGCTTTTACTGAGGGGTTTGTATCCTCTCTTTCAGTTGCAGATCAAGTTATTTTATTGGATATTTATGGTGCGGGTGAGGAGTCCATCCCCGGAGCCAGCAGCTCGGTAATCGCCGAAAAGATCCGCGCATTGGGAACCAAAGTTGATTTCGAACCCTCCATAGTTACAGCGATTGAGTTGGCGGTATCTGCGGCTAAAGCAAATGATTTGATCATAACTATGGGCGCCGGAGATGTCACCTCGCTTGGAATGCAGATACTCACGAGATTAGCTGAGGCAGCCAATTCAGATGAATCGTAAAAAAATATATTTGATTGGCACTGTTGTTTTAGTATCGCTCTTGGCTTATCTCTTGGGATGGTCAGGATTAATGAACATAGATCAAATTAAGGTTTCCGGAGTTACCAAAACGCAAAATGTTTCTAAGTTGTCAGTGAAGGAAGTTATAAAATTAAGTGGAATTAAAAAAGGGCAGCCAATGGCACGTGTTAATTCATCTGCTGTAAAAAGAAAATTACTTGCTCTTCCGCAAATATTAGATGTAAAAGTTAATCGGAAGTTACCTGGCACAGTAGTAATAGATTTGAAGCTCCGAAAAATTGAAATAGCGGTCACCGCTCCTGGCGGTGGGTATCTTGTGGGAGATTCCTCAGGAGTTACTTTTGCGAAAGTAAGTCAAGTGCCGCGCGGAATACCAATCATTAGGGCCTCAACATCCAAGGTATTACTTAGGCAAACTTTGTTGGTCTTTCATTCCCTGCCCCCAAAGATCCAAAATCGAGTAATTTCTATCGACGCTAAAACCCGAGATTCAATAACTTTCAATTTGACCTTAGGGGTACAAATACTCTGGGGCGGCACACAAGAGCAGGATTTGAAAATTGAGGTTTTAAATGCACTTTTGGCAGATCCTAAGAATAAGAGAGTCAAAATTTTTGACATCTCCTCACCTTTAGCTCCTACTGTTAGATAAATTCTTTTACTAAAATTCGCGACACAGAAAAAAAGATTTGCTAGGTGTTTGGAGCCAGAGCAATTCCCCCCTACCTTCAGCCAGGTTTTGCGAACTCACTCACTCTCAACTAGAGATTGAGGTTTCGTTAAGGAGGTCGTTCCGTGGCTACACCACAAAATTATTTAGCAGTTATCAAAGTAGTTGGTATTGGTGGCGGCGGAGTAAATGCAGTTAATCGAATGATAGATGTTGGATTAAAAGGTGTTGAATTTATTGCGATTAATACTGATGCTCAAGCATTATTAATGAGTGATGCTGATGTGAAATTAGATATCGGACGTGCAGTAACTCGTGGACTTGGAGCAGGTGCATCTCCCGATATTGGAAGACAGGCCGCACAAGATCATATTGATGAAATTACAGAAGTGTTACGTGGTGCAGATATGGTTTTTGTAACTGCAGGTGAAGGTGGCGGAACTGGAACTGGCGGTGCACCAATCATTGCAAAAATTGCGCGCGAATTAGGAGCACTAACAGTTGGTGTTGTTACTCGGCCATTTACCTTTGAAGGCAAGCGTCGTGCCTCTCAAGCAGATGAAGGAATCGCAGATTTACGTGCAGAAGTCGATACATTAATAGTGATTCCAAATGATCGACTCTTGTCGATCTCAGATCGCAACATAACCGCACTCGAAGCATTTAAAAGTGCGGATCAAGTACTGCTTGCCGGTGTGCAGGGAATTACAGATTTGATTACCACGCCTGGATTAATCAATCTAGATTTTGCAGATGTTCGCAGCGTTATGAAGGATGCTGGATCAGCATTAATGGGTATTGGTTCCGCTCGTGGCGAAGCGCGTGCAACTCGCGCTGCTGAGAGTGCTATCGCCAGTCCACTACTTGAAGCCTCAATAGATGGTGCCCACGGAGTGCTCCTATCGATTGCCGGAGGATCTGATTTAGGTTTATTTGAAATAAGTGAGGCTGCAGAATTAGTAGCAGCTTCGGCTCATCCAGATGCAAATATTATTTACGGCACTGTAATTGATGATGCATTAGGGGACGAAGTGCGGGTGACTGTGATTGCTGCGGGCTTTGAAGGGGGAGAACCTACAAAAATCATCTCACCTCCACCAAGTGTTTCTGCGACAGCTCCTGTAGCGGTACCCTCAAGTAATGAAAAGAGTGACCCAATTGATATTGCTGCCGCTATCACCACAGCTCCACCGCGTGAACGCAAGCGAATTGTCTTCGAAGAAGATGGATCCGTCGAAGAGTTGGATATCCCAGATTTCCTTAAGTAAATGAAGTTTTACTATACCGATAGAAATGGTGGCGCTAGCGCTGCACCATTTGCGACCTTCAATTTGTCAACTAATGTCGGGGATGATCCTGTTGCGGTTGCAAAAAACCGTGCAGCATTGGCCGCAAAAGTTGAAGTGGCTCCTGCAAAGTTGTTTTTTATGGAGCAAGTTCACGGAAATGAAATTGCGATAATTGATAAAGAGAGTGACCCTTCAATCTCCCCAACTGCCGATGCTTTGATTACGAGAGAATTAAATTATGGCCTAGCTGTGATGTTTGCAGATTGTGCTCCACTTTTACTTTCTAGCAAACAAGTCTCTGCCGCCGTACATGTAGGTCGCAAAGGATTATTGGCAGATATTGTTGACAAGGTAGTGGTTCAAATGCGCGATATGGGTGCTATTGGAATTAGCGCTCAGGTTGGCCCAACTATTTGTGGAAAATGCTATGAAGTATCAGAGGAAATGCGTGATGAGGCTGAAGAGTTTATGCCGATAGCCGCTAGCCAGACGCGCAGATCTGCTCCAAGTATTGATATTCCAAAAGCAATTATCTCTATCTTGTCTACCGCACAAATTCCGGGAAAATGGAACGGTGTTTGCACTCATGAAGATCAATCTTTTTTCTCATACCGTCGAGACAAACTCACCGGCCGCCAAGCCGGAGTCGTGGTGCACGGAAGACGTTAATGTCTAGTAACGCAAGACAAATTGAGATTTCTCAAAATTTAGCTGCGGTAGAACGTGAGATTTGCCTTGCCGTCGAAAAGAGTAATCGAGAGCGATCTGAAATAACTTTAATCGTTGTTACAAAGAATTTTCCAGCTAGTGATGTTGTGCATCTTTATGATTTAGGAATTCGAAATTTTGGCGAAAATCGAGATCAAGAGGCTAAAGCTAAAGTTGAAGAGTTCAAAAATTACGTTGCGGATGATGAGAAAAAAGAAGTTAAGTGGCATTTTCAAGGACAGTTACAAAGAAATAAATTACGATCAATTGCAACTTGGGCAGATTTTATTCATTCATTTGATCAAGAAAGATACTTGCTGCCGCTACAACAATTGTCCATAGAGTTAGAAAAACCAATCTCACTGCTATTGCAACTCTCTTTAGATCTCCCGATTCGACCAGACCGTGGGGGAGTAGCGCCGGAGGAGTTGATTGAATTAGGGGAAAAGGTTAAGGAGTATTCAGGATTAAATCTTCAAGGATTAATGGCTGTAGCACCATTAGATGTCGCCCCTGAATTGGCTTTTAACGCACTTAAAACCATTAGCGGGACTTTTTTACGGGCTTTTCCAGATGCTGATTGGATCTCTGCCGGGATGAGTGGTGATTTTGCCGCAGCGATCGCAGCCGGCGCGACACATTTAAGAGTTGGCAGTTCAATCCTCGGATCACGCGCATAAGACAGGTATCGTTATAGGCATGTCGAGTCCCCTACGTAAAATGGCCCTTTATCTTGGACTTGTTGATGACGGAAGTGAAGGGGAAGAGAGTTTCACTCCTTCGACTCCTAAATCTGCACCAGCTGTTCGTCCACGCCCAGTAATGCCAAATCTAGTTTCGAGTGCCCGTCGGTCTGTTGAATTAGTCCACTCAGCAACTCATGCACCTCAAGCACCAGCTCTAGCTTTAGATCTAGATGCGCCAGTAGAAAAAATCGTAACTTTGCATCCACGCAGTTATAACGATGCACGCACAATCGGTGAGCATTACCGTGAATACACCCCGGTGATCATGAACTTAACTGAGATGGATGATGCAGATGCAAAACGGTTAGTTGATTTTGCAGCAGGATTAGTATTTGGTCATCGTGGGGTTATTGAGAAAGTAACAAAGAGCGTCTTTCTTTTGTCACCACCAAATGTAAAAGTTTCAGCTGAAGAGAAAGTCGCTGCCGCAGAGGCGAGCTTCTTTAACCAGAGCTAATCAAATCTAATGGGAGCGCTTGGTTCGATTTTACACTCAGTTCTGCAATTATTTATAATCACATTAATCGCTCGCTTGGTCTTAGATTATGTACAAATGTTTGCCCGAAACTGGCGTCCAAAAGGAATCGCTTTAGTTCTCTCTGAATTTGTATTTACAGTTACTGAAAAGCCATTGGTTTTTGTACGTAAGTTTGTGCCACCACTGCGAGTCGGATCGGTCAATATTGACTTGGCATTTGTACTGCTATTTTTTGGAGTTCAACTTTTAATGCGTTTTGTCGTACTTCTATAACCGTAAAAGTTTCAATCCAAGTTCTAACTCCCCATCAGCAAATTTCAAGGATGGATCTTTGGCAACTTCCAAGGCGAGAACTTCTTCCGAAATAAGTTTTATTCCGCTTTCTAGGGCGTCGCTAACTTCAGCAGAACCATTCCAAATCAATTTGATCCGATCAGAGACATCAAAACCAGCATTTTTGCGTTCCTCTTGAATGGCCCGAATAATCTCGCGAATTACACCTTCTTGATGCAACTCTGGCGTGATGGTTAAATCAATGGCAACACTTTCACCATCGTGAGAAGCCACCGCCCAGCCACTACGTGGAGTTTCCGTAATAATTAGATCCTCTTCATTTACTTCGAAACTGGAATCACCACTAATAATTTGTGGCTGACCGCTGCGCACTTTGCTAACAACATCAGCGGCATTCAGTTTTGATAAAGCAGTAGCAATCTCTTGTACATTTGCACCATATTTAGTGCCAAGGGTTCGGAAATTTGCTTTAATTGAGTAATCGACAAGTTCGCCATCAGCGGTTGATAGATCTTCGATCCGATGGACATTTAACTCATCGGCAATCTCACTTTGTAATTCGTGACTTAATCTGGCAAAACCAGAGATGAGGGCCCGGCCAAGAGGTTGCCGAATCTTTACTCCGGACTCGGCACGTGCGGCTCTACCAAGCTCTACCAATCTGCGCGTAGCGGCAACGGCATCACCTAGTGCTAGATCAACCGAACCTTGATTAAAGATCGGCCAATCAGCCAAGTGAACTGAATCAACTACATCTGGTTGGACAACTTTGATTACATCTTGCCAAACTTTTTCCGTGATGAAAGGCACCATTGGGGCCATGATTAAAGTAAGAGATTTAACGCAATGGTGCAAAGTTTCTAGTGCTTGTGCATCACCATCCCAAAATCTGCGACGAGAACGCCTGACATACCAATTTGATAATTCATCAATAAATGTTGCCAAGGCGCGACCTGCGCTTTGTGAATCAAAATCCGTGAAAGAGCGATCACATTCGTCGATTGTGCGGTTTAATTGTGAAATTATCCAACGATCAAGAGTGTTTTCAGAGTTCAATACACCTGTTGGTTTGAAATCAGCGGCTTTTCCGTAAAGAGTTAGGAAGGAAACGGTATTCCAATAAGTTAATAAAGTTTTACGGACTACATCAGAAATGGCATCATGACCGACGCGACGAGATGCCCAAGGTGATCCAGCAGCCAACATGTACCAACGTACGGCGTCAGCCCCATGTTTATCCATCAAAGGCATTGGCTCTAAAACATTTCCAAGATGCTTGCTCATCTTGCGACCATCTTTATCTAAAATATGTCCGAGACAGAGCACAGTTTTGTATGAGGATTTATCAAAAACTAATGTTCCGATGGTCATCATTGTGTAGAACCAACCTCGAGTTTGGTCGATTGCTTCACAGATGAAATCAGCCGGATAAGTTTTTTCAAACTCCGCTATTGAGCCAGCTTTGTGCGGGTACCCCAATTGCGCAAAAGGCATAGCCCCTGAGTCATACCAACAGTCGATTACCTCAGGTACCCGCTTCATCTGGCCACCACATTGCTGACAATCAAAATAAATCTCATCAACAAAAGGACGGTGCGGATCTAATTCATCTAAATCATTACCTGTTCGCGTGCTTAACTCTTTTCGAGAGCCAATACATTCAAGATGGCCTTCATCGCATCTCCAAATTGGTAGTGGGGTGCCCCAATAGCGGTTTCTGGAGAGCGCCCAATCAATATTATTTTCAAGCCAATCGCCGTATCTTCCGCTTTTGATGGTTTCTGGATGCCAATCAGTGTTTGCGTTTTCACGCATTAATGCTTCTTTTATTGCGGTAGTTCGGATGTACCAAGATGGTTGTGCGTAATACATCAATGGGGTGTGGCACCGCCAGCAATGTGGGTATGAGTGTTGATACTGCAGATGCTTGTAGAGCACTCCAAGTCTTTTTAACTCTTTAACTAATACTTTGTCGCTATCTTTGAAAAACATCCCTCCAACAACTGGAACTTCACTTAGAAACTTTCCGTCGCCAGCAATGGGATTAACTACCGGCAGATTGTATTTCCGGCAAACTATCAAATCTTCGGCACCAAATGCGGGGGATTGATGGACTAAGCCAGTTCCATCTTCGGTTGTCACGTAATCTGCCAGAACTACAAAATGAGCATCTGGTATCTCAACAAAATCAAAGGGTCTTTTATACTTGGTGTGCTCTAAATCTTTTCCAGAAATCTCTTCGATAACCTGAACAGTCTCACCAAGGATTTTAATTAATGGCTCAGCCACTACATAGATTTCATTTTCTTCAGTTTTTGCAACTAGATATTTGACTTCTGGATGCACAGCAATTGCAGTATTTGAAACTAGTGTCCACGGAGTTGTAGTCCAAACCAGTAATTTGGCATCAATCTCTGCTAAGTGGCCAGAGGTAATCGGAAATGAAACAAATACAGAAGGGTCAGTTATATTTTCATAGCCTTGTGCAAGTTCATGATCGGATAATCCAGTTCCACATCGCGGACAGTACGGTGCGACACGGTGGTCTTGAACTAAAAGTCCTTTTTTCCAAATCTCGCTGATTGACCACCAGACGCTATCTATGTATTCGGGTGACATAGTCCAATAAGCTTTTTCAAAATCAACCCAGAAGCCCATGCGCTCTGTCATCTCAACAAAAGCGCCAACATGACGTTGTACTGATGTGCGACATTTCTCATTGAATTCTGCAACACCATATTTTTCAATATCTGATTTACCGGTGAAACCTAATTCTTTTTCAACAGCAAGTTCAACCGGCAATCCGTGACAATCCCATCCCGCAAAACGCGGAACAAATGCACCTTTCATTGTGTGAAACCGTGGGAAGAGATCTTTAAATACGCGGGCTTCAATGTGATGAGTTCCAGGTAGTCCATTTGCTGTCGGTGGACCTTCGTAAAAAGTCCATTCCCGGGCACCCGGAATATCGCGAGCAGCGGTGCTCTTGGCGAAAATTTCTCCAGTGCGCCAAAATTCGAGGATTTGATGTTCCATTGATGGTAAATCAATTTGGGCAGACAGGGCTGTGTAACTGGTGTGCGTCATCTTTCCTGAAGATTTACCTTTATCCGCGTTCATCAAGCTCCTCGTTCCAAGATAGTTAAATCCGCTATCTGGAGGGACGCTCACTTACGCGATGCGCGGTACCACCCACCTTGTTCCCCAACCCGATGGCTACATCTGCGCTTCAATGCGCCGCTTGCGGGCCAGACAACCACTTAACTCAACCGGTTCTACCTCATCAACAATATTGCGAAATTGCGAAGTAATCGCGCAAATTATCGATAAATCTTCCGAACGCTCCCAGGGTGATCGCCCTGATCAATACGTTTGACGCTAGTGAGTGCCAGCGTCGGGGGGAGTCTAGCGAGTCGAAAGGCTAGTAATGGCTGATTGACCTCGACAGGACTAACCTGTGCCGCCATGGGCACAAATAAGCAGAGTAAGCGGGCTAAACCAGCCAAACCAGCCAAATCAACGAAAAAAGCCGTGAAGGGGAGCAAGCCGGCTAAAAAAGCCCCAGCTAAACCGGTAAAAAAAGCGGTAAAGAAAGCCCCAGCCAAACCGGTAAAAAAAGCGGTAAAAAAAGTAGTAAAACCGGTAAAGAAAGCCCCAGTTAAACCTGTTAAGCCGGTTAAACCGGTTAAACCGGTCAAAAAAGCGGCAGCGGTAAAAGCCCCTGGAAAGCCATTTCCTAAAAAAGATAATCCGGTTCCCACAGTTGTTGAACCACCTAAAAATTTGCCGAAAAATGCAGCAGCAACAGCCGCCGCGGATGGATTTCAAAGAAGATTAACTCTTCCGCCACCTGCGAAAATTGAGAAGCGAACATCCAAAGCTGGAACGTTGAAACCTTTGCGCGATATTCCTACTCCACTTGTTGCGGCAGCAACTGAGGCACCTTGGAGCAATTCCGAGTTGAAAGAGATGAAAGTTGAGTTATCAAAAGAATTAATTCGTTTGCGTGCTGAACTTGTACTTGCTGAAGCGCAAGCAGAAGATTTATTGCAAGACTCAGGCGATGGTGCCGGAGATGATCAAGCAGATGCAGGCGCAAAAACTTTTGAACGTGAGCATGAAATATCACTTGTGTACAACGCAAGAGATATGGTGATGCAAACTGAGCACGCACTCGATCGAATAACTGCTGGTTCGTACGGAAAGTGTGAAGATTGTGGAAATGCAATTGGTAAAGCTCGATTGCAAGTATTCCCCCGCGCCACACTTTGCATGATCTGCAAGCAAAAAGAGGAAAGACGTTAATCAATCCTAAGATAAAAATCGTTAGCGGAACTGCCCTATTTATTTTTATCTTAGATTTAGCAACCAAGGTTTGGGCGACTAACGCACTTGAAGGAAAAAGTTCGCGATCGATTATTGGAAATTTTCTACGTCTGGATTTTGCGCGTAATTCGGGGGCTGCCTTTAGTGCATTTACTGGCCTGACAGTGGTTCTGACATTGCTTGCAATCTGCGCTTTGGTAGCAATTATTTGGTACATACCCAGAATTTCGCACCCACTCTGGGCGCTCGGCTTTGGCTCACTCACAGGTGGAATTTGTGGAAATTTGGCAGATCGATTATTTAGAGCACCAGGATTTATGCAAGGGGAAGTTGTTGATTGGATCAGATTACCTAATTGGCCGTTATTCAATGTTGCAGATTCATTTATAGTGACCTCAGTAGCTTTGATGATTTTCCTATCATGGCGCGAAGTTCCAATTCGAACGGTCGTAGTTGAAGATGAGTGAAACTGAAGTAAGAAGTATTAGCGCCCCAGAAGGCGTCGATGGGGAACGATTAGACAGTGCACTTGCAAGAATGTTGGGATTTTCACGGACCGCTGTTGCAGAAATGGCGGAAAATGGCGCCATCAGTATTAATGGTCGCGAAGTAAATAAATCTCATCGAGTTAACGCTGGCGATTTAATTGAAGTTGTGATCAGTACGGTTGTGCGAGTACCTCTTGAAATTGTGGCTACCGATGTTTCAGAGCTTGAAATAATTTATGAGGACAGCGACCTACTTATTATCGACAAGCCAATTGGTGTTGCTGCACATCCAAGCGTTGGGTGGACCGGGCCAACAATTGTCGGCGTTCTCGCAAGCCGGGGAGTTGCACTTTCGACTTCAGGTCCAGCTGAAAGACAGGGAATTGTGCACAGATTAGATGTTGGCACTACCGGCTTAATGGTTGTTGCAAAATCTGAGAATGCTTATTCGAGTCTTAAGGAACAATTTCGGGCTCGCGAAGTTTCAAAAATTTATCACGCCGTTGTACAAGGCCATCCGGATCCAACTCGGGGAACAATTGATGCACCGATAAATCGTCACCCTCGCGAAGAGTTTAAATTTGCGGTTGTTGCTGATGGGAAACCCAGCATTACTCACTATGAAACTGTTGAGGCTTTTCCTGGAGCAACTCTTGTTGAGATTGAATTGGAAACTGGCCGGACTCACCAAATTAGAGTGCACTTTGCAGCTTTGCGTCACCCATTGGTTGGAGATCTCATGTACGGGGCCGATCCCACGCTTGCCAGCCGGTTGGGATTGAGTAGGCAGTGGCTGCACGCGGTTCGGTTAAATTTCACCCACCCAGCAAGTGGGGAGTCAGTGACCTTTACCTCTAAATATCCGGCCGACTTGGAAGCCGCTCTTGGGCTTTTACGCGTTGCCGGCACCCCAAAGCGATAATCTCAACCGTCGTGAGCACTCCCGCATCTGAGTCTAAGCAAGTTGCATCTCAGACAGACCCCTCTAAACAATTTGTGCACTTACATGTACATACTGAGTACTCGATGCTTGATGGAGCTGCGCGGGTAAAGGAGTTAGTTAAAGAGGTATCTGTTTCTGGAGCACCTGCGATTGCAATTACTGACCATGGAAATTTATTTGGCGCTTATGAATTTTATAAAGAAGCACAAAATGTCGGAGTAAAACCAATCATTGGTATAGAGGCGTACGTCGCTCCTGGATCACGCCATGAACGCAAACGTGTTAAATGGGCTGAAGGTGGCGAAGATGATGTTTCTGGTGGTGGCGCTTATACCCATATGACAATTTTGGCCGAAAATAATGTGGGACTGCATAATTTATTTAGATTATCTTCATTGGCATCTCTTGAGGGGTATTACTACAAACCGCGGATGGACCGCGAATTACTTTCGCAGTACTCAACGGGGCTAATTGCCACAACTGGTTGTCCTGGCGGCGAGATTCAAACGCGCTTACGAATGGGTGCATACGCCGAAGCCAAGCGAGCTGCAGCTGATTACCAAGATATTTTCGGAAAAGAGAATTATTTTCTGGAATTAATGGATCATGGAATTTCTATCGAAAATCGCGTCCGTGAAGATTTAATCAAATTATCAAAAGATTTGAAATTACCATTATTGGCTACTAACGATCTGCACTACACCTATGAAAAAGATAGCGTTGCACATGAAGCTCTGTTGTGCGTTCAATCAGGATCTACTTTGGCTGATCCGAAGAGATTTAAATTTGAAAACGGGGAGTTTTATTTAAAATCAGCAGCACAGATGCGCGAACTGTTTAAAGAAATTCCAGAATCTTGCGACAACACCTTACTTATTGCCGAGCGTTGCGAAATCTCATTCCGTGAAGGTGAAAATCTCTTGCCACAATTCCCGGTACCAAAAGGGGAGACGGAAGAGTCATGGCTTGCCAAGGAAGTGGCGCGTGGTTTACTGAAACGATTCCCAGATGGCGTCCCAGAAGAACATCGAGCGCGGGCAGAGTTTGAAGTTTCTGTTATGTGCCAAATGGGATTCCCAGGGTATTTTTTAGTTGTTGCAGATTTAGTACGACATGCACATGAGCGAGGAATTCGAGTTGGTCCGGGACGTGGTTCGGCAGCGGGTTCTGTTGTCGCTTATGCACTTGAGATAACTGGCCTTGACCCAATTAAACATGGCTTACTTTTTGAGCGTTTCCTAAATCCAGAGCGTATTTCAATGCCTGATATTGATTTAGATTTTGATGAGCGTCACCGCAGCGAAATGATTAGGTATGCAACTGAGAAGTACGGAGAAGAACGAGTTGCTCAAATTATTACTTATGGAACTATTAAAGCAAAGCAATCTATTAAAGATGCGACAAGAGTGTTGGGTTATCCATATGCAATCGGCGAACGAGTAACTAAAGCGCTTCCTCCAGCAGTAATGGGTAAAGAAATCTCTCTTAATGGAGTATTTAATCCAGATGATGATAGATATGTTGAAGCCGGTGAAGTGCGCGCTTTATATGATGCGGACCCAGATATTAAGCGGGTGATAGATACCGCAAAGGGACTTGAAGGGTTAAAGCGGCAATGGGGAGTTCACGCAGCTGGAGTAATTTTAAGTAAAGAGCCTTTGCTTGATGTGATTCCGATTCAAAGACGTGAAGCTGATGGATCCATCATTACCCAATTTGATATGGGCGCATGCGAAGCACTTGGCTTACTCAAAATGGATTTCTTGGGATTAAGAAACTTAACTGTTCTAGATGATTGCCTTAGAAATATTAAGTTGAACAAGGATGAAGTTTTTAAATTAGAAGATTTACCTTTAGATAATAAAAAAACTTTTGAAATGTTAGCTCGTGGTGAAACCCTTGGAGTATTTCAACTCGATGGCGGACCAATGAGATCTTTACTTCGCTCACTTGCCCCAGATTCATTTGAAGATATCTCTGCTGTAATCGCGCTGTATCGACCTGGGCCAATGGGCGCTAATGCGCACAATGATTATGCAGATCGAAAAAATAAACGAAAACCGGTTTTGCCAATCCATCGTGAACTTGCCGAGCCTTTGCAAGAGATATTAGGGGACACTTATGGATTGATCGTTTACCAAGAACAGGTAATGGCAATAGCGCAAAAATTAGCGGGATTCTCACTTGGCGGCGCAGACCTTCTTCGTAGAGCAATGGGAAAGAAGAAAAAGGAGATTCTCGATAAGGAGTACATCCCTTTCCAAGCCGGAATGCGCGAGCGCGGTTATTCAAACCAATCAATTGAGATGCTTTGGGAAATTTTGGTGCCATTCTCTGATTACGCATTTAATCGTGCGCACAGCGCCGGATATGGAATGGTCTCTTATTGGACTGGTTACTTAAAAGCTAATTATCCAGCGGAGTACATGGCTGCTCTGTTAACAAGTGTCGGTGATGACAAAGATAAGAGCGCTCTTTATCTAAATGAATCAAGGCGGATGGGAATTAAAGTATTAGCGCCAGATGTAAATGAGTCTGATGCGGATTACACACCTCGAGGCGAAGATATCCGGTTTGGATTAGCTGCTGTTAGAAATGTTGGCGAAGGAGTGGTTGCATCGATTGCTGCAACCCGAATTAAAAAAGGAAAGTTCACCTCATTTGATGATTTCTTAGCAAAAGTAGATGGAAATGTTTGCAACAAGAAAACTATTGAATCTTTAATTAAAGCCGGAGCATTTGATTCTCTAGGTCACAGCCGACGTGGATTAATGGCAATTTATTTAGAAGCGTTAGATAGTGTGGTTGAATCAAAGCGAGCTGAAGCACTCGGACAGTACGACTTGTTTGGTTCGACTACAGGTGATGAAGTCACTGGATTAGAGTTGAAGTATCCGATCGAGGAATGGGATAAAGGAACACTGCTTGCACATGAACGCGAAATGCTTGGACTTTACGTTTCAGATCACCCGTTGCTTGGAATCGAATCGACATTGGCAGCGCTAGTTGATCGGCCAATCAGTGAAATTTCAGGTGATGAAGTTGGTCATGATGACATTGTGACCATTGGCGGATTGGTAACATCAATTCAACGAAAAGTTACCAAGGCGGGCGCCTCTTGGGCAATCGTTACTATCGAAGATTTAGCTGGTGCAATTGATGTGATGTTTTTTTCAAGTACCTATTCCCAACATGCAACTTCACTTTCAGAGGATGTAGTCGTAGTTGTTCGCGGTAGAGTTGATCGACGCGAAGACACACCGCGAATCATGGCTCTGGATTTATCACTTCCAGATTTATCCCAAGAACGTCGTGGCCCGCTGATAGTTTCACTTCCATTCGCCAGGTGCACTCCTCCGATTATTGATCGAATGAAAGAAGTTTTGCGCTCGCACCCAGGGGCCACCGAGGTCCACCTCAAGTTGGACAGCCCAACGAGTAGCACCGTCATGAAGATCGATGATGGCTTGCGGGTGAGCGTTTCACCTAGTTTAAGTGCTGATCTAAAAGCATTATTAGGACCAGCCTGTTTGGTTTAGCAATCAATTGTTCCGACCTCTAACCGAATTGGTTCGGTAGAGTAAGCAGGTGAGTACACCGGCAGATCGATTGATCCGCAGAATTGATCTGAGTAGAAATCAAGATTTCAGTAGAGCCAATATTCGCAAATTACTACCAAGGGCAGTGATGGATATTGAGGCCGCTCTTGTGGTTGTGCAGCCGCTCTTAGAGCGAATTAAAAATGAGGGCGAAAAGGCAGTTATCGCGATTACCGCTGAAATTGACGGAGTAAAAATTTCAGAATTACGAGTGCCAGCAAAAATTATTCAAAAGGCTCTTCTTGAATTGGACCCTAAAGTTAAAGAAGCATTAGTTGAAGCCATAAAGCGAATTGAAAAAGTACACAATGATCAAAAGCGTGCTGAAAAGAAAACAGATGTTGTCCCTGGAGGTTCTGTTGTTGAACGGTGGATTCCAGTTGATCGCGTTGGACTTTATGTTCCCGGCGGCAAAGCCGTTTATCCAAGTAGTGTGATGATGAATGTGATTCCAGCCAAAATTGCCGGAGTCAAATCTATTGCTGTTGCATCACCTCCGCAAAAAGATTTCGGTGGATATCCGCACCCAACAATTTTAGCAACCTGTGCACTTCTTGGAGTCGATGAAATTTATTCTGTTGGGGGAGCGCAAGCCATTGGAATGTTTGCATACGGTGCTGGGTGCGAAGCAGTAGATATTGTTACCGGTCCTGGAAATATTTATGTGGCAGCTGCAAAGAGAGCTTTGCGAGGTTTAATTGGAATTGATTCAGAAGCTGGGCCAACTGAAATCGCTATCTTGGCTGACGAGTCAGCCGATGCAGAAAATGTGGCTGCAGATTTAATCAGTCAAGCCGAGCATGACACGATTGCGGCAGCAGTTTTAGTAACTACTAGCACTAAACTTGCCGATGAAGTTGAAATAGCACTTGATTCACGTGTTAAAAAGACAAAACATAGTGCACGAATAAGTGCGGCACTAAATGGAATTCAATCTGCAATCGTGATTGTTGCAAACCTTGAAGATGGATTAGCGGTTGTAAATGCATATGGAGCAGAACACCTTGAAATTCAAACAGTAGATGCGGTGAATGTTGCTAAGTTGATCCGCAACGCAGGTGCGGTTTTTATTGGACCTTTCACTCC
>Ga0208960_1000444_pt1 | contig 23241 bp, 21 predicted proteins | sample GreLakmeON33MSRF_FD_187703 | JGI IMG/M metagenome (GOLD analysis project Ga0208960, IMG submission 187703) | Freshwater lentic microbial communities from great Laurentian Lakes, MI, USA - Great Lakes metaG ON33MSRF (SPAdes) | ecosystem: Environmental > Aquatic > Freshwater > Lake | place: Great...
CGCCACGCGCGAGGAGATCCAAGCTTTGCAGACCACTGCGCACTTGCAAGCCAAGTCTCTTCAATTCCGTGCGCACGAATTGTCTGAATTGGCAAACCAACCGGCGCATCAATTCTCCAAAGATGATTCTGTTCGCTCTTCGCCGATTCAAGAATCATTCGTAGAAGCATTTTTCGATCAGCTCGTTCGACGGTGATTTCTGTCGGGGATTTCCATGATGCGATACGAATTTTATGAAGCCCGCCATTGTCTGCTCCAGAAAAATCAACGCCATGCAGTTGCAAGGAATTCACTGATTGCCACACGCAGACTGGGGCTTCCCGCATGGGCAACAACCACCAACATGGACATGGGATGAAGCTGCAGGAGAACTTGTTCCTGTCACTCCAAATGCGCTGATCGTGCGGGTGAATTTTCTGCCACGACCTTCTGGATCGCTGACTTTGTCGTCGGCTTGCGCCATTGATCGCAAGAGAACAATTACTTCGCCGTCACTTTCGCTGATGTATTCGTATTGAGGCATTTGTTCGATTCTAGGATGAATTCGTCAGACGATCATGATGCCGATCGGCGACCAGAGCTGTTGCCTCGAATCGATCGACCATTGGAATTCTTGGCTGGAGTTCTTTGTGGAGTCGAACTCCTGCGCGAAGTTGTTCGCAAATTCTTGCCAACACTTTTGGTCACATTCTTCGATGGCGATGCGCGCCGTTTCTGAATCGTTGCCACATCTGCGAATGCTTCTTGCCGAAGTTGCGACAACTCCGAGTGCGTGAGATCGCGCCACGCGCCGACTGCGAGACCTCTCAAACGAACAGGGCCCATTCGTGTTCGGCGCATTCGCTTGACGGGATGACCAAGATCCGCCATCAACTGACGAATTTGACGGTTGCTGCCTTCGCGCAATTCCATCGTCAGAACGGTTCGTTCACCATCGCGCCGAAGAATCTTCAAATGAGATTCTTGTGGTCGAGATCCAGGCGTCTTCTCAGCTGGCGAAAAAATTCCTTCTTCGAGTCGGTCAACATCTTCAGGACCAAGACTTCCTTTGACCATCAATTCATATTCCTTGTACACCTCGTACCGCGGGTGCGTGAGTCGATTTGCAAATTCGCCGTCGTTGGTCATTAAGAGAAGACCACTTGAATCGAAATCCAATCGACCAACTGAATAGAGTCGAACGCGACTGGGATGCTCGACCAAGTCCGTGACCAATCGTCGACCCTCGGGATCTGAACTTGTGCAGACAAATCCTGGCGGCTTATGCAACATCACATAGACATGTTGTTCTGGCGGTCGCAATAATCTTCCATCGACGGTGATTCGATCGCGACTTGGATCGACCCACGCTGGCAACGCGTCAATCAGTTCACCATTCACCCGAACAAGACCCTGCGTGATCATCGATTCTGCCTCGCGCCGCGATGCGAGTCCGGCGTCCGCGATCACCTTCTGAATGCGCGTTCCGCGCGATGCATCGATAAACGAGTGAGTTGGTTTTTGACCGCGACGTGGCATCTCCACAAGGTAGCGGTTTTTCAGCGGAACTATGCTTGCATCATGAAGAAATCTTCAAATGCGTATTTGTCGTTGATGATCCCATTTGCTTGCACTTTCTCTTGCGCATTTGCTTTTGTTCTGGCATTTGCACCTCTGAGTGTGCGCGCGCAAGATCCTCCGCAGACAAATGTTTTAGTTTCAACGCAAGTTCTGCCATTTTTGCAGGAATGCGCTGCTGCAACCAAATTACTTGACCCTTCGCCAAGCGCGAAAACTTTGGGACCGCTGATCGATGCGAATCAACTTCGCGAACCGACAAATCTTGTACTTGCCGCGATCACTCAATATTGCAGACGCGCTCCTGGTGCAAAGATGGTTGATCCAATGCGACTGGCGATTGCACAACCCTTTGCACTGGCGAATATTTCAGCGGCGACGGCAACGCCCATACTGCGATTGACGCTTCCTCCTCGAGATGGCATTCGCAACTCTCCACATCGTGCCGCCGCCGAATTTGTTTGTAAAAGTTTCGGCGCAACGACTGAAGGACTCGCTCCATTTCAAGGAAAGATTCCAGTCGCTGATCCACAAGGCGCAATCTTTGCGATGGATTTTCTGCTCAACGAACCGCGATTAAAATTTGTACCTGCGCTCGAGGATCGCCCATCGCCCACTGAGTGCTTTGAATTTTTGCAGATGTTGACGACTGAGGTCAGCCCGAGTTCAACGACGGCGCAGCGATTTGAAAACTTTGCGATTCGAGCAAGACGAAGTATGGATATGAGCGAAGGAGGATTGATGCGTGCAGTGGCATCATCGCTCGCTCACATCGACGCAGATTTCGGCGTCACTGCGGATTGGAAATCTCAAGAAAATGAGTCAGTTCCTGCTGAAATTGCAAGCGCAGTCACTGGCTCAATTTTTGGCGCAGAGAATGTGACTGGACTGGGATGGGTGGTTGTCGGATCACTTGCCAATAATTCATATGACATGGGACGCATCGCAGCAGTTTTCGAACCTGGTGGCGATGACATATACACATGGTCCACTTTGCACACGGGCAATCAAGGGATCATTGATCTCGCTGGAAACGATCAATACAAAGGGGGCGATCAACAAGGACCTGCAGGGGCAATCTTGGGATTATCTCTGATCGATGATGCTGCGGGCGACGATCAATATTCTGGCCCTCTTTTATCCTGCGGAGCGGGAATGTTTGGAGTCGGCATTCTGATTGATCGAAGTGGAAACGATCGATATCACACAGGAGCTTGGAGTATGGGCGCAGGAATTCTCGGCGCCGGTTTTCTTTTCGATCAATCGGGTGGCGACGAATACAAGAGTTCTGTCAATTCCCAAGGGATTGGCGGCCCACTGGGAATCGGCGCTCTTGTGGATATGCAAGGAAATGATCTCTATAGAGTTGAAGGGATCTCACCAGGCGTCGACGGCGTTCCAACCGTTTCATTTGCAATGAGCCAAGGAATTGGATTCGGCGCACGACGACTTATTGCCGGCGGCGTCGGAATACTTGCAGATTTCGGCGGCGATGATCGATACGAATCTGGCGAATTTTCCCAAGGTGGCGGTTACTTTTACGGATTCGGAATGTTGCTTGATCAAAGCGGAAATGATCTTTATCGCGGAAGTCACTATGCGCAAGGATTCACTTCACACCAAGCTGCAGGAGTGCTGATCGACCTTGCAGGCGACGATGCGTATTGGTCAATGATCAGTGCAGCGCAAGGCGCAGCTTGGGATACTTCGATATCGCTGCTTCTGGATGCTGCGGGAAACGATTCGTATCGTGGGAATGCTCTCTCGCAAGGATCCGCGGCAGAACAAGCGCTTGCGATGTTCTGCGACCTCGATGGATCTGACCATTACGTTGGACTTGGACCATTTATCCAAGGCGAGTCTGGCGACAATGCGTATCACTTCAATGACACGAAAGCACGCTCGTTCAGCGTGCTGATCGACGCTGGCAGTGGCGAAGATTATTTCTCCTCGAAGAGAACGCGTGGTGGCGTGACCGTCACTGGGCCTGCGCTGACGGAGGGTGCGCCTGCTTCCGCCCCGCTCTTCGGTTTGATGATTGATCTTCCCCCGCAAGTTTCCGATACTTCAATCCGATAGACTTCAATTGTGGATGTACTGCAAAAATCTAGTCGCGGAATTGCTATTGCGCGCTATTGCATCCATCATCTTGCAGAAGTTCGAGCGCCAGATATGGCCGCCGCACTTTCCTTTCGAACGCTCTTCGGACTCGTGCCTGTGCTGTTTGTCGCCACACTTGCCGCGCGCTCGCTTGCTGGAGAAAATTTTCCAAAGTTCGTGGAATCTCTCGCCGAAATGGCAGGTTTAGACGAAATCGGAATCGACGTTGTGACCGAAGGAAGTAGCTCCGTCGAGAAGCAGCCACTGAGCAATTGGATCGAAGAACTCGTGCGATTCTCTGGCACGATTGATCTCTCTGCGCTGGGAATCATCGGCGTGATTGTTGTTCTCTTCTCGGCAATTTGGTTGATTGTTGCGATCGAAAACACATTCAATATCGTCTGCCGTTCTGCAAATTCTCGGCCATGGCATCGACGAATACTTGTGTACTGGTCCATGCTGACACTTGGTCCGATTCTGCTGGCGATGCTGCCTGTGCTTGACAACGAATTGCGTGGCTTCGTCGATGATCAAACTACTTTGCCGACTTCCTATGTCATCGTGCGGCCAATCCTGGGATTCTGCTTGCTCTTTCTGTTGTTATTTTTCGCATACTCAGTCATTCCAACCGTACGAATGCGTTGGAAGACGATCGTTACCGGAGCGCTCGTCGGCGCGATCGGTTTGGAATTGGGCCGTCGCTTTCTGGGCATCTATATGGAGAAAGCATTCACGGGCAATCGGCTTTATGGTTCGCTGGGACTTGTTCCGATTTTTATGTTCTGGGTCTATGCGATGTGGTTGATCGTGCTTTTCGGATTGCAAGTCTCTTCTCTCTTTCACGCACTCATCAGTCACGAACGCATTCGCAGCATTCTCAGCCATCAATCAAGCACATTCGAACCTGCCATAGCCGTCAATGCGATGGAATGGATTTGCGATCACTACCGCAAAGGGGCATCGGCAACTCTCACCGCGATGAGCGACACTTTAAAATTGGACCTCACGACTGCCACGAGATTGATCCAACTTCTTGCGGAATCAAATCTTGTGATTTATGTTCAAGAAAATGGCCGAATTCTCCCCGCCCGAGCGATCGATTCAATCACCCTCGCCGAGGCACTGCGCATAGGCTTTCAGGTGGCATCCATCGACCGAACATCTGAAAATGGCGATTTTATCGAATCACTTCGTATCGCACAGCTTGAATCTGTAGGAAATCGAACATTTGAATCATCGAGCGCTTGCAAAAATCCGATTTCAAACACAGAATTAAAAGGAAGTAATTTATGACCCCAGGAACTCATGGAACATCTGCCGCGACATTTGTCACCATCAGCGTGAAGAACAAGCACATGATTGCTCGTTTGGATGCTGTTTCTATTGGTCCACGCGAAGCAGGAATCATTGCAACCGAAGTCTCGCGCATGTTGATCAGTGCCACGAAGGGAAAATGTTTGGTCATCGACCTCTCGAGAACCAACTCTCTCTCGAGCATGGGACTTGGACTCTGCGTTGATCTGCGAAATCGCGCAGTCGATGCGGGACTTCGACCAGTTCTCGCTGGAATGAATATCCAACTGACAGATCTCGTTCGCATGATGCGCGTCGATCGTCTCTTCACGATTACTTCATCAAGCAATGATCTTGAGCGGTTGCTGCTGTGAACCACTATCGAACGCGCCGTTTGAAAGTTGGCAAGTGCCTTCTCGTTTTCACTTGCATCAGTGCGATTGGTGGAATTGTTGGTTGTTACGAAAAAGTTGTCCGCGTGAAATCGAATGGGTCAACAACCGAAATCGCCGATCCAGATTTCAACGAAAAACCAGGCGGACTTGACGAATTGATGTGGGGCCCAGTTCCCAAAGGGCAAGATGCTGCCACGTATTACCGCAAGAAAAAACAATTGCTTGCTCAGTAGCCTTCCGCCTCTGCGGGGGATAGACTGAAGGACTATGGGTATTGAGACAGTCCTACCGACCGACAGTGTCCTGACCACTAACCTCAATCGCGTTGTCAATTGGGCGCGCAGATCGAGCGTATGGCCTATGCCATTTGCAACCGCATGCTGCGGCATCGAATTGATGGCGACTGCATGTTCGCGCTTCGACCTCGCGCGCTTCGGCGCAGAAGTCATGCGCTTTTCGCCTCGGCAATCTGATCTCTTGATTGTCGCTGGCCGCGTCAGCGTCAAGACATTGCCAGTGCTGCAGCGAATTTATGCGCAGATGGCCGAGCCGAAGTGGGTCATTTCAATGGGCGCATGCGCATCAACTGGTGGCGTGTTCGACACATACGCAGTCGTGCAAGGAATCGATCAATTTATTCCCGTCGATGTCTATGTTCCTGGATGCCCTCCTCGACCAGAAATGCTGATCGAAGGAATCATGGCAATTCAACGGATAATCGACCAAGAAAATATTCCTCGTGATCCATCTGGACATCGGCGTGCCTTGAATATCGCGCTGACTCCAAATTATGAACCGAAGAATCAGCCGCTTCCTGTGACCATCGGCGCAACGTAATCGCGCTCAGCTTCGACTTGCGGCTTCTACTTGAACCAAGGATCGCGCGAACGCATCGATGCGCGCAACACCTTTTTCTATTTGCGCTTGCGAGCATGCGAAGGAAAGTCGAATATGGTTTCGAGCGCACTCGCCGAAATCTTCACCAGGAACAACTGCAACATGCGCCTCCGCGAGAAGCGCTTCGGAAAACGCTTGGGCAGAATCGAGAAGCCTTCCGCCTGGCGACTTTCGCCCAAGCAACTCTCCGATATTTGGGAATGAATAGAAAGCCCCTGTTGGCTGCACAGTTTGGAAACCTGGAATCGCAGAGAGCAATTGATGAATCAACTTCGCGCGCTCCGCGAATGCGATGCGCATCTTCTCGACCTCTGGAAGAGTCGCAGGCGACAAAGCCTCGATCACAGCCGGCAAGAAAAAACTCGCGATCGAATTTGTCATTTGACCTTGAAGCTTGATCACTTCGCGCATGAATTTACTCTGCTCACCTGGCGCGCACATATATCCAATGCGCCATCCAGTCATCGCATATGCCTTGCTCATTCCATTGATCGTCACCGTGCGATCGGCAACGCGCGGATCACTGCCAGGAGACCAATGCGAAATTCCATGTGCAATTTCTGGGAAGATCAGCTTTTCATAAATCTCATCTGAAATGATTGCGATCTTTGGATGCGCAGCGATCACATCGACGATGGCACGCAGTTCGGACTCGGGATAGACAATTCCGCAAGGATTGCTCGGTGAGTTCAACAAAATTCCAATTGTCCGAGGTGTGATTGCGCGCGAGACTTGTTCGGCAGAGACTCGAAAGCCATGCTCCATAGAACCTGGAACTTCGATGCAGACTCCACCAGCGAGTTCGATCAGCGGGCGGTAACTCACCCACGCTGGAGTGGGCAGCAACACTTCATCGCCGCGGCCTGGCTCGATCATTGTCTGCAATGCCATATACACAGAATGCTTTGCGCCAACTGTCACTGTCACATCTTCGGCGCGACACTGAATGCCATTTTCTTCTCGCAACTTCTTTGCAATCGCTTCGCGCGTTGGCTTATCACCAGCAGTTGGTGCATACTTCGTCATTCCAGATTCGAGCGCCTTGATCGCAGCGCGCTTGATCGCAAGTGGCGTATCGAAATCAGGTTCGCCCATTGCGAAACCGATCACGTCGACTCCTTGCGCTTTCAGTGCAGCTGCACGCGCTCCTACTGCAAGCGTTGCGGATTCCTTCATTTCGGCGATGCGGCTAGAAATTTGCATTTATAAATAATAGCGAATCAGCACGGCGGCCTTGAATGCACTACAGTTCGGCGCTTCCCATGAGTCCAGACTCCATTCGTCGCATCGGTATTTTGACAGGCGGTGGCGATTGCCCCGGCTTGAACGCTGTTATCCGTGTGGTTGCAAAGACGGCGATGTTGCAATTTGGCATCGAAGTCTTCGGCATCGAGGATGGCTTTCAAGGATTGATCGAAAATCGCATTCGCCCACTCTCTTTCCGCGATGTCTCTGGAATCCTGACCCGAGGCGGAACGATCTTGGGCAGCAACAATCGCTGCAATCCAAAAAGGTATTGCACTTCGATGGCCGCCGATGGAAGCCCGGTGTTTTCAGATGTCACGCCGACTTGTATCGAAACGATTCGCAAGAACAAGATCGATGCGCTGATTGTCATCGGCGGCGATGGCACAATGAGTTGCGCTGCGCCGCTTGTCGAAGCTGGCATCAATGTCATCGGCATTCCAAAGACAATCGATAATGATCTCTTCGGTACGGAAATCACCTTCGGATTTCTCACTGCCGTTGCGACTGCGACCGAAGCGCTTGATCGCCTGCATTCAACGGCGGACAGTCATCACCGAGTGATGGTCTGCGAAGTGATGGGCCGAAATGCAGGTTGGATTGCGTTGACATCAGGCGTTGCGAGTGGATCAGATGTCATCTTGATCCCAGAGATTCCGTATGAAGAAGATGCGATCGCCGAGTATGTCACGCAGCGAATGAGTGGTGGACCGGGATTTGCAATCGTCGTCGTCGCCGAAGGTGCGAAGCCCGTTGGCGGGACACAGAGCGTTGCTCGAATCGATCCCACAAGCCCAGATCCAATTCGACTTGGCGGTATCGGTCAGCGAGTCGCCGACATGATCGCAGCAAAAACAAAAGCTGAAGTTCGCATGACATCTCTCGGTCACATTCTGCGTGGTGGTATGCCAATCGCCGCCGACCGAATCCTCGCCACAAATTTCGGATATCACGCAGTGTCGATCCTGATGGAAGGCGCAACGGGCCGTTTGGTTGTGCGAGAAAACAACGTCTTCAGCGATGTCGATCTTCTCGTCTCGGCAGGTCGTCAACGCCTCATTCCAACCAATCATGCACTGATAACCGCCGCGCGTGCGCTTGGGACTTCTTTCGGCGATCGACTCGGACACACGCACGGTGGTGTCGGACCATCCTCGGTGATCTGACGCACGCAGGCAATCATCCGCTAGGCTTCAGCTGTGAAGAGCGGAGTTTTTCTCGATCGAGACAATACGATTCTGGCCAATGATGGCGACTTGGGCGATCCCGCACTCGTGCGAATTTTGCCTGGTGCCGCATGGGGAATCCGCGCACTTCGCGAAGCTGGATATTGCGTGGTGGTCGTCACCAATCAAGGCGGAGTTGCGCGCGGACTTTATAGCGAGAACGATGTCGATGCGGTTCATGCGCGCTGCGAAGAATTGCTGACGCGCGAAGCAGAGTGGACAGGCACTCAACCACTCATCGAGAAATGGATGTATTGCCCCTTTCATCCAAACGGGACCGTCGCTGAATATCGACGCGAACATCCATGGCGAAAACCTGCGCCTGGAATGTTGATCGCAGCTGCAGTCGAACTTTCGATCGACTGTGCCAAGAGTTGGATGATCGGCGATCAAGAGCGAGATATAGAAGCAGGTCGATCCGCAGGATGCCGCACAATTCTGATCACTCCCCCATCGCGTGTTGAAGCAGAAGTGCGCGCAACAAGCTGCGCGGACTTTGTAGAAGCAGACTTACTGCATGCGAGTCATCGCATTTTGCGCATGGATGGACGCGATGGCGCACCAATATGGGCGCAGACGAGTTTGACAAAATTGATCGCTCTGTCAGGGCGACTTGTAGATGCGAACACAAGAAATGTGATTCAAGCGGCAGCGCACGCGCTTGCAGAACGCGAAGGAGTGCGCCTTGTGCGATTGACGGTCGACGAAGTTGGAGTCGACCTGGAAATCGTTGGCAGCGAAATCGTCGCACTTGGATTTGCAGCTGAATTGCGCAGGAATACCAATCATTGGGCGCAGTCTCATGGTGATTTGCCAATCTGGGTCAATAAATGAGAGAGACTTCGCAATCGATGTTTCCAATTCTTGCCAAAGATGCGTGCAACATTCTGGTCATCTTGCCTTCGTGGGTGGGCGATGCGTGTATGGCAACTCCAGTCCTTCGCCATCTTGCTCAACATCGACCCGACGCGCGCATTGCCGTCTTCGGCCGCGCCAATCTGCGACCTCTGATGGACGGACTTCCGTGGGTCAACTCATTTCAAGCTGGTGCAATGCGAGGTGCGAAGGCAATCGGCGAAGTGCGCCGCGTTCGCGCAGAGCGTTTTGACGCTGTTCTTCTTCTTCCAAATTCATTTCGAAGCGCTGCCTTCGCACGACTGTCTGGTATTGCGCACCGCGTAGGCACAGATCGTGATGGACGCGGGTGGTTGCTCAGTCACCGCTTCGCTCAAGAGAAATCACTTCAAAGCGCAGCGGCTGCATACGCATCACTTGCAAGTTGGTGGACGGGATCTCCGCTGACCGATCAACATATTGAACTCCGCGTTACCGAACAAGATCGAAGCGCTGCAGAAATTCTTCTGCCTGAACTGCCAGTGAAGTCACACGAAGCACATCGCGACTTGATCTTGCTCAATCCAGGTGCGAACCGAGAAGACAAACGATGGCCTGCAGATCACTTCGTGCAAGCTGCACGCGCGCTTTCGTTGGCGCGCCCTGCCGGCGATCCTCCGCGACCAATTGCCGTGAATGGCGGTCCATCTGAAGCTGCGCTGTGTGCAGAAATCGCCGAGAAATCAGGGGGAATCGATCTCTGCGCTCGCGGCGTGATGTTGGGATCACTCAAGGCGATTCTTCAGCGTACGGCGTTGCTTATCACCAACGACACAGGGCCGCGCCATATTGCAGCCGCACTTGATACTCCAACGATCGCTCTCTTTGGGCCAACGGATTGTCGATGGACACCAACAGACTATCCATACGAGCGACGCGTCATCTCAGAACCGTTCTTGACAGAAGACCGCGTCGCTGATGATCACGCCGTGCTTTGCGCAATTGAGCGAATTTCAGTTGGTGATGTGTTGCATGCGGCGCAGACGCTCGATCAATCACTTGTCACGCATGAACGAAGTAAGATTTCACGATGAACATTATGGCTGCTCCACTCTGGACTGTGATGATCGTCATTGGATTTGTCTGTGGCAGCATTCCATTTGGTGTGATCATCGGTCGCGCCAAAGGAATTGACATTCGTGAACATGGTTCGAAGAACATTGGCGCAACAAATGTTGGACGAGTACTCGGTCGAAAATTTGGCCTACTCTGTTTTTTCCTTGATGCACTCAAAGGAGCACTGCCTGTTCTTGGTGTTTGGTGGTTTCTTGCTCGACAACATCCAGAACAGACAAATATTGTTGGCATGTTGATGCCACTCGTTGGAGTTGCCGCAATTCTTGGCCATGTCTTTTCGCCGTGGGTTGGATTTCGCGGTGGCAAGGGAGTCGCCACCAGTTTCGGCGCACTGCTTTCAATGTGGCCGCTGATGACATTCCCCGCTCTCGGCGCGTTGCTCGTCTGGATCATCGTGCTGAAAATCTTTCGCTTCGTATCGCTTGCGTCTCTTTGCGCTGCAATCTCCCTGCCTTTGCTCTTGATCGCTCGGGTAAACATGATCGAAGCCAAACCACCAATTGCCGTCGATTCCTATTTGCCGCTGCTAGTCGCCGTCATAACGCTCGCTTTATTGGTTATCTGGAAGCACCGAACGAACATCACTCGATTGCGATCTGGAACCGAACCTCGTGTTGGCGCCACGAAACCGACAGAGCCATCCTCCGCTACTCTGCGATCATGACCTCCGATTCGGCGAGTCACGGATACCGATCACCGCTTGAAACCCGCAATGCATCCGCGGCGATGCGTTCCATTTGGAGCGATCACCACCGCTTCACTACATGGCGTCGCGTCTGGCTTGCGCTAGCTCAAGCGCAAATGGAATTGTCACTCGGCCCAACTGCAGAACAAGTCGAATCGATTCGACGCGTTCTTGATTCTGTCGACCTCGATGCTGCGGCCAAGCACGAACAACGACTGCGTCACGATGTGATGGCGCACGTCCATGCGCTGGGAGATCAAGCAATCGCAGCCCGCGCGATCCTTCATCTCGGCGCGACAAGCCAGGATGTTGTTTGTAATGCCGATGCAATTCTGCAACGCGAAGCACTCTCTCTGATCGCTACTCGCCTTGCGCGAGTGATCGATCGACTTGGCGCATTCGCACAGAAGTGGCGCGAACTTCCAGTCTTGGGATTCACCCATTACCAACCTGCTCAACCTCTCACGATGGGTCGTCGCGCAACGCTGTGGGCGCAAGAATTTGTCATCGCACTCGATGAGATTGAAATGCGCCGAGACGCGCTGAAACTTCGGGGACTGCGCGGAGCAACTGGCACTCAAGCATCTTTCTTGACGCTGTGCGGCGGAGATCCAAAGCGTGTTGATCAACTTGAACGCAGATTTGCAGAGATTTTCTGGGGAAATGCCAACTCGCTGTGGCCAATGACAAGCCAGACATATCCGCGAATTTGGGACGCACAAATGCTCTCATCGTTGGCGATTGGGGCATGCGCTGTTCATAAATGCGCGAACGACATTCGCCTTCTCTGCAATTTGCGCGAAGTCGACGAGCCATTCGAATCCGAACAAATTGGATCGAGTGCGATGCCATACAAAAGAAATCCAATGCGCTGCGAGCGCGCAACAGGACTCGCTCGTTTCGTGATCTCGCTGACGCACAACGCGTATGACACTGCAAGCACACAGTGGCTCGAACGAACACTCGACGATTCTTCCAACCGTCGTCTTTCAATTCCAGAATCATTTCTTGCTCTCGATGGGGCTTTGGAAGTGATGGCAAATGTTGCTGGCGGATTGGTGGTCTATCCCGGACAATGCACCGCTCGACTCGACGCAGAACTTCCATTCATGGCGACCGAAGAAATTCTTCTCGCCGCAGTTGCGCGGGGCGTGGACCGCCAAGAAGCGCATGAATCGCTGCGTCAACATTCGCAAGCTGCTGCACAGCGCATCAAAGGCGATGGCGCTCCCAACGATCTCCTCTCACGGCTCGCTGGCGATCCACACTTCAAGGCGATTGACTTTCAGTCGCTCATCAGCGCGAAGCGATTCGTGGGTCGTTCCACAGAACAAGCAGACTCGTTCCTGCGAGATTCCATCGAACCAATTCGAGCGCGATATGCAAAGGCCCTGCACGAAGAGCCTGAACTTCGTGTGTGATTGCGCCAAGCCCAAATGCCGATCCCCCGCCTTCATCCCGAATCAACCGCGCTCTTGGTGATCGACATTCAAGATCGATTGATGCCGACCATTCACAATGTTGATTTGCTCGTTGCAAGATGCAGATCTCTGATTTCTGGGGCGGCGTTACTGAAGATGCCAATCATTGTCACGGAGCAATATGTAAAGGGTCTCGGCCATACCTTTGCTCCGATTGCCGAAGTGCTTCCTGAGGGAACGCCCGTAGTGGAAAAACTTTGCTTCACGGCGCTCACAAGCGAAGTGCGCATGCACCTTCAGTCGTTCGGTCGTCCAAATCTGCTCATCTGCGGAATCGAAGCGCATGTTTGTGTTTTGCAAACTGTTCTTGACTGCTGCTCCTTCGGTATTCAAACATTTCATGCGACCGATGCGATTTCTTCCGGCCAGCATGATCAAATCGAACCAGCATTTCGGCGCATGGAACGCGCTGGCAGTATTCCCACAGGTGTTGTTTCTGCGCTCTATGAAATGATGGGTACGTGCGAACACCCCGCTTTTCGAGCAATGTTGCCACTTGCGAAAACGGTTGTCTCGATTCCGCAGAAATAGCGAAGTTTGTTGCGCGGACCACCACAACGCAAAAAGAAAAAACTCTGCTGATAAAAATCAGCAGAAAAACGGCATGCTTGACATCAAAGCGTCAAAACGCCATTTGCGGCGTTCTGCGCAGCGTCAAATCAAGCCTTTGGTGGTTCTTCACGCCCAGCAAGGATCGCAGCGCGAACCTCTTGAGCGACAGAACGCACTTCTTGCATGTGCTTTCGTGCACGCGTTCCCGCGGCTCGATTGCCCCCAGCGGCCTTTTCGATGTCCTCACGTGCCCCATTGAGAACCGCTAGAAGTTTTTCATAACTTTGCATGATCATTGGTTCAGACCTCCTTATATGTGGAAAGTGTAGCAAATTGCTATCTTCCCGTCACTCTCACTCCCTCACCCAAATTTACCCAAGCAAAATATGGCCGCAACCCTCCTCTTTCCACTTGACCAAATCGACCGTTCCCACACTCTGTGTGACAAGGCGGAAATCGATCGATATCTGCCTCAGAGCGGCCACATGCGGATGATTGACCGAGTGATTTGGGTCTCGGAACTTGGGACTTCTGCATTTGGCGAACGCATCATTCGCGATGATGAATTCTGGGTCGAAGGGCATATCCCTGGCAGACCAATTTTCCCTGGGGTGCTGATGATCGAAGCCGCCGCTCAACTTTGCAGTATCGCCCATACGCGTCTTGGCCGGACCTCGGGCTTTCTTGGCTTCACGCGCTGCGATGATGTCGTCTTCCGCGGACAAGTGGTTCCAGGAGATCATTTTTATCTCCTCTCGAAAGAAGTTTCATACAACGTTCGCCGCTTTGTCAGTCAGACGCAAGGCATCGTCAATGACAAACTCGTCTTCGAAGCGACCATCACCGGAATGGCGATCTAAACTCGAGGAGTGACCGTGCTCGACCCTTTTCTCGTTCAGCCAATTTTTCGCAATCGCGTGTGGGGCGGCGACCGACTTGGTCCATGGCTCGCACCGACTTCAACATCGAGTGATCCATATCAGCAATGTCGCTCGCGCAGCGCTGTGGGAGAAGCGTGGCTTATTGCAGATCTTCCTGCAACAATTCTCGATGGTCGAACTGCAATTGCAAGCGGAGAAGATGCGGGGCTGACACTGCACGACCTCATGCAGAATCCTGTGCAGCGGCGCGCGCTCATGGGTCGTGCACTTTCTCAGGGCGGCTTGGAAACCGCTGGATTTCCCTTGCTTTTGAAGATTCTCGATGCTGGACAAAACCTCTCGGTGCAAGTGCATCCAGACTTGAATTACAGCACGCTCCATCCGCACTCTCATATGAAAAGTGAAATGTGGTTTGTGCTCGATGCAAATCCTGGTGCGCTTCTTTATCGCGGCATTCGCCCCGATATCACTCGCGAGCAGTGCGAGCGACATATTCAACAAGACACTCTTCTTGAAATCATGATCACGCACCCTGCGCGACGAGGCGATTGTTTCTGGCTGCCCTCTGGCATCTGTCACGCACTTGGCGCAGGAGTGCTTGTTGCAGAAGTGCAAACTCCAAGTGACACAACATTTCGAATGTGGGATTGGGGTCGCAATGATCCTGCGCGGCCACTCGATCTTGCTGCAGCGATGGAATGTTTGCTCCTTGGCGAAGAACAAAATCTTGCCAACCTCGACCGCGCGCGAACGCCGAATGTTGTTCACTCGGATTCGATCGCGATCGAAGGGCTCGTGCGCACTGAGTGGTTCGATGTTGAAAGATGGAGCGTGAAATCAAACACTCCCCTGCGACATGAATGCATCGGCGTGCCGGTGGTTTGGACCATCCTTGATGGGCAATTTCACGCCGATTCACTACCGCATCCCCTGCGCCGCGGATCAACGCTCATTCTGCCTGCGAATCACAGCGGATTGCAGGGTCGAGCCGCCACAGAAGGGACAGAGATTCTGGTCACAACGCTGCCAGACCCGCTCAAATCGAGCACAGAATTCGGCGGAGTTCGCATCGCTTGAGTCGTGGACGATTTCGCTCCCACTCGCTATTCTTGCGCTCCTCCAAATTCGTCAACAACAGAGAAAATAATGGCAACAACAGGCACAATTACTCAAGTCATCGGATCCACCTTCGACGTTCAATACCCCGAGGATTCGCTCCCCGAGATCTATAACGCAGTTCAGGTTGATTTCAACTTTCGCGGAGTCAAGACTGTCCTTATGGGAGAAGTCGCAAAGCATCTCGGCGGCGGCGTCGTGCGCTGCGTTGCTCTTGCCTCGACCGACGGAATTCGCAGAGGCGATTCCTGCGTCGACACAGGATCACCGATCAAGGTTCCCGTTGGCGAACCAGTGCTTGGTCGAGTCTTCAATTTGCTTGGAAAAGTTATTGATGAACGCGGTCCAATTGGCGAAACGAATTTCGCGCCGATCCACAGAGAGCCGCCAAAGTTTGTTGACTTGAATCCAAAGACTGAAGTTTTGCCAACAGGCATCAAGGTCATCGATCTTTTATGCCCGTTCGTCCGCGGTGGAAAGATCGGTCTCTTCGGTGGTGCAGGCGTCGGCAAGACCGTCGTCATTCAAGAGATGATTGCTCGCGTTGCAAGAAACTTCGGTGGTTACTCCGTCTTCGCAGGCGTCGGCGAGCGAACACGCGAAGGAAATGATTTGTGGCTTGAAATGCAGGAAGCGGAATACACCGATGCAACCGGCAAGAAATGCCACGTGTTGGACAAAGTCGCAATGGTCTTCGGGCAGATGAATGAGCCGCCAGGCGCACGACTTCGCGTTGCACTCAGCGCACTGACAATGGCCGAAAATTTCCGCGACGAGAGTGGTAAAGAAACACTCTTCTTCGTCGACAACGTTTTCCGTTTCACGCAAGCAGGATCTGAAGTTTCCGCACTCTTGGGTCGTATGCCAAGTGCCGTGGGATATCAGCCAACTCTCTCGAGCGAGATGGGACAGTTGCAGGAACGAATCACATCGACAAACAAGGGCGCGATCACTTCCGTGCAGGCTATTTATGTTCCTGCAGACGATTTGACCGATCCTGCGCCTGCGACAACTTTCAGCCATCTTGATGCGTTCATCGTGCTCGAGCGCAAGATTGCAGAGAAGGGAATCTATCCCGCTGTCGATCCGCTTGCTTCCACCAGTCGCATTCTCGATCCGCAAGTTGTCGGTGAAAGACAGTACAAAGTTGCGCGACGCGTGCAGGGAATCTTGCAGCGTTACAAGGATCTACAGGACATCATCGCAATTCTCGGCGTCGACGAACTTTCCGAAGAAGACAAGTTGGCAGTATCGCGCGCGCGCAAGATCGAGCGCTTCCTTTCGCAGCCGTTCTATGTCGGAGAAGTCTTCACCGGACTTCCAGGCGTGACTTGCTCGCTCGAGGACACGATCGACAGTTTCGAACGACTTTGCAACGGCGAAGGTGATGACCTTCCCGAGAGTGCGTTCATGTATGTCGGCAATCTTGAAGATGCGCGCAAGAAGGCGGCGAAGATGGCTGCGTCGGTCTGATTGGCTTCGCAGCGACGGATTCCGCTGCGAAGATGCAGAGCGCGCATCGCAGCGACGGATTCCGCTAAAAATAAATTTGTTTATTGATCCCAAGCTGGCTTCTGCCAGCTTGTGGTTTTTCCATCGCCATCAAAGAAAATAACCCAGACTCGGTCCGACGGCGGTTGATCTTTGAACATCGCATTGGAAGACAAAGTGGAAAGATTGTCGCCGTATTGCCATGAAGCCTGACCAACCACTTGGCCGCTCTTGTTCAGCTGAGGAGCAGAGCGCGAAGATGGTTCTCCCAAAAGCGAAATGACTTCCGACTCGCTCATCCCCTTGTGCAATTGTTCAAACTTCCCTGCTTCGGGAATCTGGCACGCAGTCAGGATGAAGGCGAGGCCGCAAAGAATTATGCGTTGAATCATTTGGACAAAGAATAACGATTTTCAGTCGATTGCCGTCAAGAGCAATTCAAGCCACAATGCACGGTCCATGAAAGACCACGCCCATATCGCCATTGATGCACTCGTCGAGAAATTTGGATCTGCGGAGCGAACTCGCATCGAACGCGGAGTGGCGCAAGTCGCTGTTCGTTGGCAAACAATTGACGGCGACGATGCGGTATTCACAAAATTCTGCCTCGATCGGTTTGTGCCCACAGGTGCGGACTTGGTGCGACTGCTCGCACGCATCGAAGGTGCGCTCGAACAAATCAACGGACACTTGTATGAAATGCATCGCACGCTGCGCCGACACAGCGACTTAGCTGGCGATGAATTTCCTGGCATCGATGACATGTTGGCAACGTTTGATCCTGCACCAGATTTATCAGAACAGTTTTATCGACAGCAATTGGCGTTTGTTGCACTGCTCAATTTCGAGCGCGCCAATCTGGATTCAATGCTCAAGTCTGGCTCGAAATGGGATACGGACCAATGGGCTTCTGTCAGAGTTGCGCAAGCATTCGGTGCGCGCATACCAAAGGAGCTCTCTGAAAAAGCGCGCAAGATTGGCCACGCAGCATCGCAGTGGGTTTCACACTTTCACATTCCAGTTGGAACATTGGTCGATTCGACGGGCAAGCGTTGGTTTGCGGAAGATCGCGCGCTGCTTACGCACTGGCTGGTGCGCGAGGAAATCAAGGCGCAATACAACAATCCAGAGGGACTCCCCCGCCAACGTGCGCTTGCTGGAGTGATGGCGCGAGCGATCGATGGCGGCGTTCCTAAGTCGGTGATGGATCGCACATCGAAAGGTGATTGGAATTCACAGACCAACACGATCGGTGGAATCGCAGTGAAGGCCGACGAGACCATGGGGCTTGCTCGATATGAGCGGTGGATTGAACAGTTCAATCTCGCACGCGAATTTGATGCGCACTATCCAGATCACCCAACTGCGATCGCGCGCAAGTTCGAACTCGCACGCGAAATGTCCGAGAAAGATGTCGAGCGACTATTGACCGAATTGCTCGATCATCCGATGCGAAAAGATCTCGCGGGATTTTTGCGTAAGCGTCTCGGGCGAGATCTTGAACCATTTGATATCTACTTTGACGACATCGCCGAATCGCGACCTGCATCGGAAATGGATGCAGCAGTCGCCGCACGATTTCCAGACGAAAAAGCGTTCCAAGCCGCCCTTCCGCAAGTGCTGCGCGACCTTGGATATTGCGCAAAAGATGCAGACTTCTTGGGAACGCGCATCACAGTGGAAATTGCCAAGGGATCGGGTCATGCGATGCGACCGCTGCTGACTGAATATGGCGCGTGGTTGCGGACGAGTCGATTGAAGGATCAACTCGGGTGGGATGGCTTTGATACTGCGATGCACGAACTTGGTCACAATCTCGAGCAACTCTGCTCGACATACTTTGCGCCGCGACCTGCGCTGCGCAATGTTCCAAACACGGCGTGCACAGAGGCGTTTGCGTTTCTCTATCAATCACTTGGCAAGCGCGTGCTTGGGATCGAAGCGACCGATGGTGCCGACCGCGCATTTGCAATCGATAGTGTGCAGACGATGCTTGCTGCGTGCCAAATTGCTGGGCCGAGTCTGCTTGAACTTCAAGTCTGGCGCTGGCTGTATGCAAACCCAACTGCAACGGCGGAGCAACTGCGAACAGAAGTTCTCGCGATTGCTGATCGACTTTGGAAGCGGTTTTATGAGCGCGATTTCGGCGCAGACCCATATCGATTGCTCGCGGCGTATCAACACATGATCGGACATCCGCTGTACTTGGCGGATTACACACTTGGTCATGTGATGAGTCACCAGATTCGATCGTTCATGCGAACCAAAGATATTGCAACGGAAACTCGCCGCATCACTTCCATCGGACGCTTGACGCCCGAGTTATGGATGCAGCGAGCGGTTGGCAACGGTGTCTCGGCGAAGGCTCTCTGCGAAGACGCGGCGGGGTCGCTCGCTCGCGCCTAATCCGTCGGTTTCCCTGCGAGATGGGCGCCCAGTGTCGTTTTTCGACACAGAGCGCCCATTTCAACGGGTAGCGCGCCGTCGGCTCAGCGCTGCATGAATGCGCAGACCAACTGAATCTGACGAACCACGCAGCGCCTTCCAAGTGACATTCAGCACCATCCAACCTGCGACTTCGAGATCGTTGCGCCGTTCGCGATCACGCTCGAATGCCTCATCGGATGAGTGGAAAGCGCGGCCGTCCACTTCTATGGCCAGCCTGCAGTCGGGCCAGGCGAAGTCGATGCGGACGATTCGTGTTAACGCAACTTTGGGATGTCTGCGCTGACTATTCGTAGCGGGTCTTGTGAGACTTCCTAGAGCGATTCGAACAGTATGGTTTGGATGCCACCCGAGGCTTCCACCTCTGCGAAGCCCCGCACCAACGAGTACGCGTTTCAACAACCGCTCCGCTGCCGATTCGGTTCCTTCTAATGCGTGGCGCTGCGCGGCGAGTTGTGCACTCGTCACCCGCCGACCAGTTTGACCAGAGCGACGGGCGGCGATACGCGTCTCAACGAGCTCGCGCTTCAGCCAGCGCTGCTGCAGGAGAAAGTCGAGCAACCCTTCACGCATGTCGGACTTCACACTGTCAACGCAGTCAAGGAGAGCAGTCGTTCGATCCGCCAGACGCAGCTGACCCCGCGACACAACTACGCCGTCCATCGCACACCGAATAATCCGCACTCCTTCGATTCGCATGTGACTTCGAGATGGAGGGTACGCAGTTGGTATATCAACGCCGAAGCGCACGGGCCACTCTCCGATCGCACCAAGGCACTGCGCCGCCGCAGCGCCTGAGACCACAGTCTGCGGGCCAATCCGAAACATGAGTGCATGTGCTACTGCCAAGTGGTGGTGCTCGACGAGCGAAGGGACTATCCACTGACCAAGAAATTTCGTGATTACACCCCTGCGAGCGAGCGTGTCAAGGCGGCGAGAGGAATATCCGAGTTCACGAGCTTCGGTCGATGAAAGCACACCGCCATGTGATTGAGCGATGCGGATCAAAGGCGCAAGACTTGGATGAAGCCGAGGGTTGGAATTGAAACTAGTAACTCTCACGAGTCGAAACTAGCGGTCCGCGGGACAAATTTCGGAAACCGTTCCAAACTTCGGAATCGACCGTGAGATGGGCGCCCAGTGTCGAAAAACGACACGGGACGCCCATTTCAAGGGTGTGCCGAGGGCGTGACTAGCAGTTTGCGAAAGCTTTACGCGCTGAAACTGGAACCGCAACCACACGATGTCGTGGCATTTGGATTGTTGAATACAAATCCGCGTCCCATGATTTCATCTTTGAAGTCGATCGTTGTTCCGTTGAGATAGAGGTACGACTTTGGATCGCACACAACTCTCACCGTGAATGGTTCGCCAGCAGATTCTGCGACAGCCGTTGCGACAGCAACCGAGCCTGCGCCTTCGTTTGCGCCTGCCTTCGCTGCCCGACGCCCATAAGAATATGACCAGCACTCGTCAGAATCTTTTTGGACTTCGGTGAGATCAAGGATGTAAGAAAAACCAGAGCAACCTCCACCCTTCACGCCGACTCGTAAGCAGATTTTTCCTGCGTCGAGTCCTTGCTGTTGGATGATGGTGTCGATTTCGCGAGCGGCGGTTTCAGTCACATGAAGAGGCATTTCAAACTCCTTTAGGCGTGTTGAGTCACCGGCATTGGTGATGGACTCGCCGGCGACGCGCCGGACTTCTTCTTCCAATCTTCGATCGCGCTGCGAATGGAATCTTCGGCAAGCACGCTGCAATGAATTTTCACTGGCGGCAAGCTGAGTTCTTCGACGATCTGCGTGTTGCGAATCGTCAATGCTTCGTCCACGGTCTTGCCTTTGATCCACTCGGTGGCGAGCGAAGAACTTGCGATTGCGGATCCGCAACCGAAGCATTTGAACTTCGCATCTTCGATGATTCCTTGCTCGCTCACTTTGATCTGCAGTTGCATCACATCGCCGCACTCTGGAGCGCCGACAATACCGATACCGATATCTTTGCGTGCGGCGACTTCCTTGGAAGTGCCAAATGCGCCGACGTTTCGTGGATTTTCGTAATGTTCGATGACTTTATTGCTGTATGCCATATTGTTTACTTTCTGTTTTTAGTGATACGGTTGTTCCGAATAATCTTTCTAAATCTCTCTTGGGTCGTAATGGCTGCTCTTATATCCGAATGATCTTTCTAAATCTCTCTTGGGTCCTAAAAGGCTGAATACTCAAAAAGAGACTGTTTCTAAATAATCCTTCCAAAACTGACTTGGGTCGTAATGGCTGTTCTTATATTTAATGCGCTTGCCAAACAATCTTTGAAAGATCGACTCCTTCTTTATGCAGATCATAAAGTGGACTGAGCCGACGAAGGTGATTCACTGCTGTTTCGATCATGACGATTGCTGAATCGATTTCCGCTTCGGTCGTCCATCGACCAAGTGAAAGTCGCAGTGAAGAATGAGCAAGATCGTCGCCGATTCCAAGGCTCTTCAACACATACGAAGGCTCGAGGCTTGCGCTGGTGCAAGCTGATCCTGATGAGCAAGCGATTTCGCGCACGCCCATCATCAAGCTTTCGCCTTCAACAAAACCGAAAGAGATGTTTGAAATATTTGGGAGGCGCTTTGTTGGATGACCATTAACAACCGTGACTTCGATCCGCTTCTTCAATTCTGTCTCCAAACGATTTCGCATCGCCAAGAGTCGCTTTCCTTCAGATTCCATTTCGTTGAAGCAGAGTTCGCACGCCTTGCCAAATCCCACGATTCCGCTGACATTCTGCGTTCCTGAACGCATTCCGCGTTCCTGTCCGCCGCCATCCTGCAATGCTTCCAAACGAACGCGCGGCTTTCGTCGACGAACATAAAGCCCGCCAACTCCCTTCGGCCCGTACATCTTGTGGCCGCTCCAAGAGAGAAGATCAATTTGATCCGCTTCGACATTTGTCGGCATCTTGCCAACCCATTGCGTTGCGTCGGTGTGAAAAATCACTTCATTTTCATGACACAGTCGACCAATTTGCGGCACTTCATTGATCGTTCCAAGTTCATTGTTCGCCCACATGATCGAGACCAGAATCGTGTCGGGTCGCAAAGCCGCCTTGACCATTTCAGCGGTAATCACGCCATCCGCTGGAGGCTGGATGAATGTCGCATCGAATCCTTCGCGCATCAGGCGGCGAATGGGATCGAGAACGGCTTTGTGTTCGTGAGCAGCAGTAATGATGTGTCCGCGACCTGTCTGCCCCGCTGCTGCGCGAGCATAAATTTCCGCCGCACCTTTGATTGCGAGGTTGTTGGACTCGGTTGATCCAGATGTGAAGATCACTTCTTTCGCCTGAGCGCCGATCAACTTCGCCGCGTGTTCGCGGGCAATTTCGATGCCGTCTTCTGCTTGCCAACCGAATTGGTGGTTGCGCGATCCCGCATTTCCGAACATTTCGGTGAAATAGGGAAGCATCGCTTCGACGACCTTTGGATCGCATCGAGTCGTGGCGGCATGGTCGAGGTAGATTGGACTATTGGATGTTGAACTATTTGATGAAATCACGGAATTCCTTCTTGTAAGTGAGACTCATTCTCAATTACATATTGTAGTAGAGACTTTACCCTGAACAAGGCAACGGCATGAAAATTATCGAAAATGCTGAGAAACTGAGCGAATGTCGAGGAGGAGCACTCGTCCCAACCATGGGAGCGCTTCATGAAGGCCACGCATCCTTGATTCGCGCTGGAGCTGCGAGTGGCCGCCCCGTCCTGGTAACCATTTTCGTCAATCCGACGCAGTTTGGCCCCAACGAGGACTTTGCGAGATATCCAAGGACTCTGGATGCGGATCTGAAAATCGCAGAAGCCGCTGGCGCATCAGCCGTTTTTATTCCAACCGTCGAATCAATTTATCCAAGCGGATT
>Ga0208960_1000445_pt1 | contig 23220 bp, 15 predicted proteins | sample GreLakmeON33MSRF_FD_187703 | JGI IMG/M metagenome (GOLD analysis project Ga0208960, IMG submission 187703) | Freshwater lentic microbial communities from great Laurentian Lakes, MI, USA - Great Lakes metaG ON33MSRF (SPAdes) | ecosystem: Environmental > Aquatic > Freshwater > Lake | place: Great...
GCTGAAATAGCATTCGCGTTGAATGCCGCTTCGCCAGCCCCAGTCGATTAACCATGTCCGTTTCCGAGCGCATCATTTTCGCCCTCGTCTGTTCGGTTGGAGTTGCCTCCGCCGATGTGGATTTCCGCCAGCAAATTCAGCCCGTCCTAGAGAACGCCTGTGTTCGCTGCCACGGCGCGGACTCGGCCAAGGGCGGCTTGCGCCTCGACACCAAGGCCGGGTTTCTCAAGGGCGGCAAACACGGCCCGGTGATTGACGCCAAGGACTACACGAAGAGCGACCTGCTCCGCCGTATCTCCCTTCCGCGCGACCATTCGGACATCATGCCGCAGGAGACGGAGCCGCTTTCCGGACCGCACAAGAACTGGCTCACCGACTGGGTCCGCACCGGCGCGAAGTGGCCTGATGGCGTCGTGCTCAAGACGCGAAAGAAGGAAGTGCCGGGCTTGGCCGAGCGGCAGTTCATCCCCGAGAAAGCGCCGGCGTCCCTCGCCGCCGCCGCCGCCGTGACCGATCAGATTCTCAAGCAGGAAAACGCCATCGCCAAAGGCGGGGTGCCTCCGCTCGCGGGGGTCATTGACGACCTCGCCTACCTTCGCCGCGCGACGCTGGACCTCATCGGCCGCATCCCGACCATCGCGGAAATCAGCGCCTTCGAGCGCGAGAGCGCGGGCGACCGCCGCGCCAAGCTGATTGACCGCCTGCTCGACCATCCCCGGTTCGCCGAACGCTGGACGGTCTTCTACGCCGACATGCTCCGCGTCCGCTCGCAGCAGGATGGCGGGCCGCAGCTCCTTGCCTACGTGAACCGCAGCGTCGCTCAGGGCAAGCCCTACGACGAGATGGCGCGCGAACTCATCGCCACCAACGGCCGGCCTGAGAACACGCCCGCCGCTGGCTTCGCGTTGGGCGACGCCGCCAACCCGATGGCCCTGGCCGGCGCGACCGCGCAGATTTTCCTCGGCGTCCGCGTCCAGTGCGCCGAGTGCCACGACCACCCGTTCGATGACTGGAAGCAGAAGGAGTTTTACGAGCTGGCCGCCTACTTCGGCACCATCAAGCGCGTCGAGCAGGGCAAGAACATCAAGCGCATCTACACCACCGAGGGCAAGGAGACGGCGGTGAAATGGCCCCCCGAGCGCGAGCAGGCCCCGAAGCGCGACGGCGTGGCCCCGAAGTTCCCCTTCGAGATGGTCAACTACACCACCAAGCCCCACTTCATCAGCCGACTCGAAGACCGCCGCAAGCCAGACACCGCCGGCCTCAGCGCCGTCGCCGCCAAGAAGGCGCTCGACGAACTCGTGGACGGCTTCAGCGTCAAGCAAGCCCTGCGCGACTCCAAGTCCGAGGCCGATGTGCTCGCCGAAGCCAAGGCCGCTGCCAAACAGGGTGACGATGGCAGGAGCGTTTACGTCCAGAGCGAAGACCGCCGGAAACTCGCCGCGATGATCACCGACCCGCGCAATCCCTACTTCGCCCGCGCCTTCGTGAACCGCGTCTGGGCCGAGTTGATTGGTCGGGGCTTCATCGAGCCGCTCGACAACATCTCCGCCTACAACGAAATCCGGCACCCGCAGACGCTGCAGTTCCTCGCGCAGGAGTTCATCGCCAGCGGCTACGACCTGCGGTCCCTCGTGAAGCTGACCATGCTCACCGAGACCTATCAGCGCGGCCATCTTGCGGCCGGTGTCAGCGTGACCGACGTGGCGCGCGCCGAGGAATCCTTCACCGCCACTCGCGCCCGCCGGATGCTCGGCGAAGTCCTCTTCGACAGCGTCTCCGCCGCCGGCCACCTGCTCACCCACAAGTGGCCCGAGGGCGCGAACGTCCGCGAGGTGAAGCGCCAAATCCGCATCCCCCTCGCCACGGCCGCCATGCTCGCCGCCGCCGAGGACAAGACCACCAATCAGCCCGCCATGATGGCGATGGCCAAGCCCGGCCAAGCCCCCGCCCCCTACGACCTCGAGAAAGGCGCGAACCTGGACTTCGAGGCGCTGCTCAAGCCCGAGAAGATGAAGAAGGGCGAAGACAAGTTCGCCGACGTGCTCACCGAGTCGAAGATGGACCTCGAGATGAACAAGAAGATGGAAGACGACGCCATCGAAGCCGTGCGTCAGGCGCGCATCCGTCTGCTCCGCTCCGGCAACGCCGAGCGCTTCCGGCTCGAGACCGTCTCCGCGCTGGTGGATGACAACCCGAAGTTCGACACCACCCTCCGCATGGCCACGCCCGCGCCGGCCGCGCACTTCCTCCGCGTCTTCGGCCAACCCGCCCGCGACAACCTCGGCGAGTTCCGCGACGAGTCACCCTCCCTCCGCCAGGAACTGATGATGCTCAACGGCAAGGCCACCCACGAAGCCTCCCGCGTCGGCCCGCTGGAGCCGGTCCACGCCCTCATCTCCGGCCCCAACGCCAACGCGGGCAAGGCGGTCGAGTTCGTCTATCTCGAAATCCTCACCCGTCGGCCCACCGCCGAGGAACTCAGCGAAGCCCGCGCCGTCATCGCTGCTGGCAAGGACCCCGCCGACGGTCTCGCTGACCTCCGTTGGGCCATGCTCAACTCCCACGAATTCCGGTATCTGCCCTGAACTGTAAAAACCAAAAACACATGAGCTCCTGCACTGACTACTACACGTCCCGTCGCCGCTTCCTCGCGCAATCTGCCGGTGTGGGCGCGCTGCTCGGCATGCCCATCAACCGCCTCGTCGCCGCGATTGGTTCCGCGCACGCCCCGAAGGCCGAGTCCGTCGTCCTCTTCTGGAACGGCGGCGGCATGAGCCACATCGACACTTGGGACCCCAAGCCCGGCCGCGAAGTCGGCGGCGAATTCGAGCCGATCAAGACCAGCGCCGACGGCATCCAGATCAGCGAGATTTTCCCGCAACTCGCCAAGCAGATGCACCACTGCTCCATCATCCGCTCCATCGCCGGCACAAACGGCGACCACGGGCGCGCCACCTACGAGTTGCAGACGAGCCATCCGCAAAACCCGGCGCTCGTCCACCCCGGCCTTGGCTCATTCGTCATCAACGAGAGCCAGAAGGCCGGTGACCTGCCCGCCTACATCAGCATCGGCGGCATGGCCCCCCGCGCCGGCTACCTCGGCCAGCGCTGCGAGGCCTACTACATCGGCCTGCCCGGCGAGCGCGACCCGTATCTCGCCTTCCCCGACGGCATCCACCACACGCAAGGTGAACGCCGCCTCGAAGTCCTCGCCCGCATGAACCTGCGCACCTCTGGCAAGCTCGCCGCGCGCGACCTGAAGGAAGCCGATGTCGCCCTCAAGGACGCCGTCGCCCTGATGAAGAGCCCCGCCCTCGCCTCCTTCGACCTCGACAAGGAAAACCCCAAGACCCTCGAACGCTACGGCCTCACCGAGTTCGGTCGCGGCACGCTCCTCGCCAAGAAGCTCATCGAGACCGGTGTGCGTTTCGTCCAGGTTAACCGTGGTGGCTTCGACAACCACATGGATGTCTTCCCCGCCATGCGCAACCACGGCTCCGTCATGGACCCCGCCGTTGCCTCCCTCATCGAAGACCTCCACTCCTCGGGGCGCCTCTCCAAGACCCTCGTCATCATGTTGAGCGAGTTTGGCCGCACGCCAAAGATCAACAAGGATGCCGGTCGCGACCACCATGCGCGCGTCTTCAGTTGCTTCATGGCCGGTGGCGGCATCAAGGGCGGTCAGGTCATCGGCTCGTCCGACAAGGACGGCATGGCCCCGGAGAACCGCCCGGTGCAGGTCGCCGACCTCCACGCCAGCGTCTGCCACGCCCTTGGCATCGACCACACCCGCGAGTTGACCACGCCGCTCAACCGCCCGATGAAGCTGGTCAAGGAAGGTGCCAAGCCCATCGCCGAGCTGTTCGCCTAAACCTCACCTCACCTCAAGGAGCGCGGACGCCAACGTCCGCGCTCTTTGCTTTTCAAGGACTCTTCGCAGCTTGATTCCCTCTCCGCCTCGAACGGGGAGAGGGAAGCAGCGCGGGGCGGAACTCGACTCCTCAACCAAGCCCTCTCCTCGACCGAGGAGGAGAGGGAGGAGAATGTTGCGCCCCTCCGACGCGTTACTTCTCTTCCTTCTTCGCTGCGCCGCCGAGGGTCACGTCCACGCCGTAGGTGAGCGTGAGGTCCTGGTGCGCACGGCCGGCCCACGAGGTGTTGAGGTGGACCTTGCAGACGGTCTTGAGGGTGCGGATGGCGGCTTCCTTGTCGCCCTTCGCGGCGTAGTGGCCGGCGATGCGATACTGCGCCTCGGGGGCGGCGCTCTTGAAGAAGTTCAGCACGCCGACCAGGGTCTGGATGGCCGCGTCGTGCTGCTTCATCGCGCCCTGGCAGTCCGAGATGCGGAAGAGCGACAGCGGCTCGCGTTGGGACTGATTGTAGCAAGCGATGGCCTCGGGATACTTGCCGGTGCGGTTGAAGACTTCGGCGAGCCGCCACTGAATCGCGTCGGACTGCTGCGGGTGCTTGTTGAGCATCGCCTGATAGGCCTCGATGGTGCTTTTCCAGTTGTTCTCCTCGCCGTAGGTCTCGGCGATTTCGGTGTCGGCGACGTATTGGTTCTTCAGCTCGCGATAGACGAGGCGGGCTTCGCCGCGCTTGCCGCTGGCGCGCAGGTAAGCCGCGTATTCGCCCCGGAAGGTATCGTTCTCTGGAAACTTCTTGGACAAGGCGGCGAAGCGCACCGTGGCCACCGGGGTGTCGCCGGCGTAGGCGTGGATGCGCGCGCACCAATGCTCCAGCGCGGTCTTCTCGGCGGGGTCGGTCACCGGCTGCTTCTCGATGAACGACACGGCGTTGGTGGCGATGGTGGTGCGGAGCTTCGTGCCCTTCTCGCCATAGAAAGTAGGGATGTGGTGGCCGTGCATGGCGTCGGCGGCCCACTGGGCGAAGATGAGCAGGGCGTCCTTCTTCCGCACGCCGTCCACGAGCGCGAAGGCCTCGGGGGTTCTCTTCTCGACGAGCCGGTGCATGAGCACGCGATGCTGGGCGGTGTTGTGCAAGTTGGCGGGGTCGGCGTAGGTGCTGGTGGCGAGGAACTCCATGTGCGGCACCCACTTCTCGGTCTTGCCCAGCCGCCAGTAGATGGTGCAAACCTCGCTGCGGGCGTAGGCGCCGAAGTCATTCGTCGGCCACTTGGCGATGACCTTCTCGAAGGACTTCACGGCTTCCTCGGCGTCGCCGGACTGCGTCTGGCAGACGCCGATGGAATACTGTGCGCTGCCGGCGTCAATCGCGTCGGGGAAGTAGTCAATGACGTTGCGAAACTCGCCGATGGCGGCGTTGACCTGACCGAGCCGACGGGTGCATTCCGCGAACATGAGCTGCGCGTAAGAGGCGACTTCGGACTTCGTGTGGAGCTGGAGGAACAGCTCGTATTCGGAGCGCGCGGATTTCCAGTTGCTCTGCTCGGCGTAACGCTCGGCGCGCGTGAGCTGGTGGCGTTCCTCCTCGGTGAGGCGGGTCCAACGCTCGGCGGCGAGCCGGGCGTCAACCGACGTGGCCGACAGCAGGCCACAGAACAACAGGGGGAGAAGAAGGCGAATTTTCATGCGCTTGGATGACGAGAAGAGTTCTTAGCCACAGATGAAACACAGATTGAACTCAGATGTAGAACCGCCATTTCCCCCGTCTTCAATCTGTGTTTCATCTGTGTATATCTGTGGCTAAAAAGTCGATTTCACTTATCCACTTCGGTGGCGAGCACGATGGCCGCGTCGCACTGGTTCACGATGTCCATGAGCTTCACGGCGCTGCCGTAGTCCACGCCACGGTCAATGTTGATGATGACCGCGCGGTCCTTGGTGCCGGCGAGCTTGGCGGTGATGCCGGCCTTGAGCTGCTCCCAAGTCGTCTTCTCGCCGTTGAGGAACACGTCCTTCTGCATGTTGAGCTGCACGGAGACGCTCTTGCTCTCGGCGTTCTTGGCGGTCGAGGCTTTGGGCAGCTTGAGGTCAATGCCCGTCACGTTCACGAACGTGGTGGCGACCATGAAGATGATGAGCAGCACGAGGCTGATATCAATCATCGGGATGAAGTTGATGGCCGCTATCGGCTCGTCGGAATCGTCTTGGACATCCATTCCCATAAGCGTGCTCCTAGGGTCGGGGGTTACTTCTTGGCTGTCGCGGCGGCGAGCTGCGCACGCAGGTCGCGGTAGGCTTGGAAAGCCTGGGACTCCAGCTCCAGCGCCATGTTCGAGATGGCCTTGCTGAAGTAGTTGTAAAACATCAGCGCCGGGATGGCCACGAGCAGGCCGGTAGCGGTGGCCACCAGCGCCTCGGAGATGCCCGCCGCGATGACGCTCGGCCCGCCCATGCCCTGCGTGGCGATGTCCGAGAAGGCGGTAATGATGCCTTTGCACGTGCCGAACAGCCCGACGAACGGCGAGATGGACGCGATGGTGGCAAGGATGGGCAGGTATTGCTTCAGCCGCGCCATTTCGCCGCGCAGGGTGAGGACCATCACGCGCTCGGCGTCAGCGCTCTCGGCGTCGCGGCCCGAGGCGGCTTCCGCGAGAATCATCGCGGCGAGAGGCGACTCGCTCTGGCGGCAGCGCTCCAGCACCTGGTCATACTGCTTCTTCTCCAGCAACTCCTTGACGCCGTCGCGCAAGGCCGTCGTGGCGAGTCGCACCTGCTTGAAGAAGGCGAGGCGCTCGAGCACCACACCGATGCTGATAATCGAGAGCAAAATCAACGTGGCCATCGTCATGCCACCCGCAACAATCCATTCCCACAACATAGGTTTTTTCTTTGGTTAACGGTTATCTGACGTGTGCTGAAGCAAATCTGTGGCAAGCAATTCGGGTCGCGCGCTCACTTCTTTCCGCCCTTCCCTTCCAGCAGCATCTTCCACTCGCTGTAGCCGGCCATCGCCTGCGCGAGGATGTTCACGCCGAGCTGATACGACTGCTCCGCCGACTCCGCGCTGGTGCCGCCGTGCGTGTCTTTCCACGCGTCCGTGATGGAGCCTTGATGGTAGAAGGCCACCCAGCGGCCGTCCTTCTTCCAGCCCAGCGCGCGCGTGCCGCTGTGCGCCCAGAGCGGCGGCGCGCCATCGAGCGGATACGGGGCACGGTAAAGAGGGTCGTCATCGGGAATCTCCACCGCCGCGACCTCGGGCAGCACCGTCCGCATGAATAGGATAAACGCGTTGTGGAACTGGTTCCCGCCGTTGTCGGCAAAAATCATCCCCCGGTTCTCCAGCAGGTAACTACGGACGGCCTTCACCTCACGCGCATCGAAGCGGAAGGCGTAGCTGCCCACCATGAACACCACCGGCGGCGCGCGGCCCTTCACGTAGCGGCCCAACTCCAGCAGCGTCGCGTCCATCGGGATGGTCGAGACCGGCATCTTCGCGCGCCGGCCAAACTCCTTCGTCAGGTTCTCGTCCGAGCCGTTCCGCAAGTTGAAGTCCCAGTTGCCGCCCTCGTAGCGCACGCGCACGAAGCTGAAGCGCACGCCCTCGCGGCCCGCCGCGTAACCCGCCGGACCCGCGCCCTCGCCCTGGCCAATTTTGTATTCGTTCGCGGTGACTTCCTTGAGGTTGAGCGGCGTGAGTTCGAGCGGCGGCACCTCGAAGACGACCGAGCTGTTCGGGTTCACCAGCACGCGTTTGCGCTGCACCTTCTTCACCTGAACCTTCATCTGCTTAATCATCGCCTTGGGCTTGCCGGAGCCTTTGACGAGGTCGTAGCTCTTCTTGCAGCCGGGGATGAACGCCGGCAGCACGAGCATCAGGAGCAGGCCGACGTGGCCGAGGAAGGAGTAACTGAAGTAGCGCCGCAACCGCCCGTGTTTGCCCTGCCAATACGTCGCGTCAGGCCGGAAAGGATTCCAGACGCGCTTGGGAGGCGATGGAGCGGGCGACGACATCAAGCGCGGGCGGGATGAAGGGAACGTCCCGGACTACTTCAAGTCCTTCAGCAAGTCATCGTTCTTCGAGGAGAACGGGCTTTTCGGCAACTCGCCGGGCTTGGCGACCTTGTCTATCCCGAGAATCTTCTCGGCGTCAGCCTGGCGGTTGGTGCTGGCGGGGACCTCGGGCACGGAAGCTGTTTTGGTGGACGCAGCGGGGGCGTTCGTCGCGGTGGCGGGCGGGGCGTTGGTGCCGCCGGCTTTGGCGGCGTCCTCGGCCTCCTTCTTCTTCAAGGCGGCGTCCTCGAGGGCGGCCTTGGCTTTGCTCGCCGCTTCCCGCTGCTGGTGGCCCCAGTAGCTGAAGCCGCACAGCCCGGCGATGAGCAGAGCATGAAACACGGCGCTCACGCCGGTCCACTTCCACAGGATTTTCAGCGGCACATTGCCGCGCACGTTTTCAGGTTTCGTTTGCATCGTGTTCAAAGGGTTTAGTTGCCACGGAGCGGTTGTTCTCTGCCACGGATTGAACACGGAAACTGAGGCCAGCAGAGTCCCCATCTGTGTTTCATCTGTGGCTAAAAAAGTCCGCCACCTACTGCGCCACGTCGCGATCGGCGATGTTCACCATCTCGGGCAGCACCAGCTTGCCGCGCGCGAACTTCGCCGCGTCGCTCTCCGGGTAATCCCACGTCGCCCGCTTGTAGCGCCGATACGCGAACTCGAGCTGCCCGCCGCTGCGATACGACTCGCCCGACCAGAAGATGGCGTCCGGGCGGAACTTGCTGCGCGGGTAGTTCTCCACCAGCAGGTCGAACTCCTTGCCCGCCTTGCCGAACTGCTCGGCCTTATACCAGCACTGCGCCGCGCGGAAGAGCATCCGCTCCGCCCACTCGTGCGTCGGGAAGCGCTCGACGAACTTCTTCGAGACCTCCGCCGCCGTCGGATACTCCTTCTTGTTGTAGAAATACTCCGCGATGCGGACGACGACGTTGGCGACCAGCGGGTTCTCCGGCCAGGTGTAGGCGAGCGTCACGTATTCCGCGCTGGCGGCGTCCATGTCGTTCTTCTCCTCGTGGCACTGGCCGAGCTTGTATTGCGCGTCGGGAGCAAGCGGATGGTCGGAGTGGTTCTGGACGATGCGCTTGTAGTAGCTGATGGCCTCGTCGTATTTCTTCAGCTCCTGCGCGAACTGCCCGAGCAGGTAGTCGGTGCGCGCCTCGTATTGCTTGCTCGGGTAGTCGTTGCTGAGTTCCTTGAGCAACTGCATCCCCTCGTTCAGCGCGTTCGTCGCCTGCGGCAACTGCTTCAGCGCGCGGAAGTTTTTGAACAGCTCGAAGTAAGCCTCCGCCATGCGGAACTGCGACTCGATGGCCACCTTCTCCGTCGCATACTTCTTCTCGAAGACGAGGAGGTTGCCGTCCGTGCCCTTTACCACGTTGATGGTCTTCTCAAACTTCGCCGTCGCGTCCGTCTTGCTCGCGTAGGTGAGCGTGACGGCGTCGCCGAACCACGCCTCCATCTTGTCGTCGGCGGGCATCGGCTTCTCGCCGGCCACCAGCGGGAAGCTGCCGCTGAACTCGCCGCTGTGGCTGAGGGTTTCCATCAGCTTCACGGTGAACTTCTCGCCGCGCGGCGTGGCGAACGACACGTTCACGCTGTCCCGCTCGGGCGTCGCATCGGCGGTCAAATCCTTCACCACCACAAACACCTTGTCGCCGATGTAGAGGTTCGTGACGGGCTTGTCGTAGCCGCTGTCCGTGAACTCAACGCTCGCCGGCACCGACAGCCGCGCCTGGTCCTTGAACACATTCGTGCCCACCTTGTAGGTCACGGTGATGACATCCTGGCCGTTGAGGTTCAGCACGGGCACGACGTTCGCGAGCTGCTGCTCCTGCTGCACGCTCGGGTTGCGGCGGGTGGCCAGCGTCCGGGTGTCGCCCGGCTCCAGCACGATGGTGGGCGGTGAATCCTTGTCGCCGAGGTTCATGAAAATCTGGCCGACGAAGCGCCCAATCTCCAGCGCGTCATCCGAGACTTTTCGCTTGGCCAGCTTGCCGCCGGCGATGTCGGACAGCGGACAAATCACCTCGATGGTGCTGCCGCCGGAGGTCGTGAGCGTGGCCTTCACTTCGCTGAAGGAATCCTTCGCCGCACCGGGGTCAATGATTTCAAACGTCAGCGGCGGGCGGAACGCGACGGGCTTGATGGCCGGCGCGTTGGTGTCAATCGTCGAGGTGAACTCGAAGACCTCCAAGCCAGCCTTGTTCACCGAGGCTTTGGACTGCACGAAGCCCACCTTCACTTCGCCCGGCGCGACGGCATCTAGGTGCGTCGTGCGCAACGTGGGCGCGCCGGGGTCGGTGTTCTGCTCGTCGAGATACGCAGCCTCGACCATCGCGCCGGGCGGCAGCTTGAAGCCGTTGGTGCGCTGCTCGGACCAGATGTCGAACTCCTTCGTGAAGACGCCCGTGAACGGCTCGGTCTCCGTGGCCTCCATCTTTACGGCCTCGCCGTCGCCGACCTTGAGGCTGAACTTCACCTTGTCGCGCTTGTCGGTCGTGTCCATGTCGTAGTCGGTCACGCGGATGATGACGCGCTGGCCGGGGTCCACGCGGCGCACCTGCTTGACGTAGGTCTCGGGGATGGCCTGCCCGGCGTTGGCCTTGAAGTCGTAGCCGATGAAACCAATCGTCGCGTTGAAGTAGGTGGCAACGATGGTTTGCGACAGCCCGCGTGGCTTACCCTGCGACACCATGCTCGTCTCGTCCTCATAGACGGCGATCACGCGGTCGCTCGGCGTGAGGCGGAGCGAATCACCCGCCGCCACTTCGCCCTCGGTCTTGGTGGGCAACAGCACCGTCCCGGCGGCGTCCGTCACTTCCAACTCCGCGATGCGCGGCGAGGTGCCGGTGAACTTCTCGATGTTCATGCGCACGTAACGGCCCGCGGCGTTCGTGAGCTGGATGGTCGCACTGGCGAAATTGAGCGAGTTCGTCGCGACGATGCGCGCCTGGAGCGCGGCGGTGGAGCCGGGGTAATTCGTCGTCGCCGCAACGGTGGTCCAATCGGTGAGGTTCGTGGAAACCTGGATGGCATACTCGACCGGCCGCTTGTCCTTGGTGACGCCGTCGTTGCTCCACTTGAGCGTGCCGAGCTTGGTGGCCTGCTTGAGGTCCACTGCGATGAACTTCGGCGCGCGCCCGTCGTTCAAGCCCTCCCACGAAGTCTTGCTGTTGTTGTCAATCGCGCGCACGGCCTCATTGCCGGCGGAGCGGTCGCTGGCGAAGACGTTCGCCGCAATCTCCACCGTCTTGAGCGTGCCGCGGAAGATGCCCGTGTGCGGCCCGGTCTCGGTGAGCGTGGCGGTGACCTTGCTGCCGCTGGCGGCAGTGACGAGAATCTTGATGGTGTCCGCGTCCTTGCTCACGTCGCGGTCGGCGTCGGTGACCTGCAGGTAAATGTTATTGCCCGGCTTGAGCGAGTTGCCCGTGCGGAACTCCTGCCGGAACTCCAGCCCGGCCTGCTTGCCGGCGCGCTGGCGTTGCTCGCGCAGCTTCTCCTCGAAGCTCACTTCTTCCTCGTCCTTGATTTCCGTGGCGGAAATCTTGAACTCACCGTCCGCCGCGAGCCGGATGTTCGAGCGCGGCTTGGCGATGCTGGTGAACTGCTTCTTGAAGTCATCCGGGTAGTCGTAGGTGATGGTGTCCGCGCCGTTGACCTGAAGAATGTTGTCGCCCGCCTTCGGGTCGCCCAGCTCGGTCGGCAGCTCGGCGCGGAAGAAGCCCTTGCCCGCCGAACCGCTCTCCAGCCGCACGATTTCACGGTCGCCGCTGCTCGTCGTCACGACGACGGGCACGTAGCTTTGGCCGCGGCTCACGCCGAGGTCGGCGTCTTGAATGACGATGTTCAACGGCATGCCGGGCGGATGCCATTGCTTCGCGCTGCTGCCGATGAGGCCGATGCTGCGGAGCAACATCAGCTCGTCACGGAAGCGGTTCTCCTGTCCGTAGAGTTCGGAGAGGCGATAGAGAATGCCGTCCGCCACGTCGCTCGACGGCGCGAGGTCCATGACGTTGCGGAAGCGCGCCTTCGCGTCGTCCACGTCGCCGCGCTGCTGCGCGAGCACGCCGAGCAGGAACTCGCCGCGACTCGCCGCAATCTTGTCCTTCGACTTGGCCATCTTCTCGAAGACCTTCGCGGCATCCACATACATCTTCTGCTGGAGGTAGCACTCGCCGATGCGGAACTGCGCGTCCACGGCCTCGGCGGTCGTCGGGAAGCGGTTGAGCAACGAGGTGCATTCCGAGCGCGAGAGGTCGTAGCGCAGGGTCTTGAAGTAGTAGTCGGCGAGCGCGAGCTGCGTCTTGGCCTTCTCCTCGATGGGCACGACCGTCGAGTTCTCGTTGGCGATGACCCAGCGGCGGAGAATCTTCTCAGCCAAATCGCGCGAAGCCTCGTCGTCGCGCTGGAGCAAGCGGTCGGAAGTCCAGCGGATGTAGTCGGCGGGCAGCTTGTCCTCGTGCTTGAGGAAGAGCGGCTCGTTCGCTTGGAACGCCTTCCACGCCGCGATCGGATCGCCCATGCGGAGGCTCATGGCGGACTTGAGCAACGGCGCCCATTCGAGCTTCTCGTCAATGTCGGCGGCGGGGAAACCATGCTTGTTGCTCAAGCTGAACAGCGCCTGGCTCGCCTGCGCGCGGAGCTTCGGGTCCACGCCGGTGAAGCGGTTCACCGCCGAACGCAGGATGAGGCCGGACAACTCCGGGCGGTTCAGCGCCGCGACCTGCTGCGACCACGGGATGTAATAGTTCGCCAGCCAGTTGCCGTCGTTGGGGTTCATCCCGACGGTGATGCGGTTGACCGTGTGCGTGAAGTCCAGGTTCTGCCCGAGCTGCGCCTGACGCACGAGCAACGCCGGCATCCAGTGCGCCTGCACCGCGCCGAGCGAAGTGATGATGTCGGAGAGCAGCGCGGTGTCGGCGGGCTTCGCGTCCTCGACCTTCGCGCTGGCGACGGTCTGCAAGAGCACTTCACCCCATTGCCACGGGACGCTGCCAGCGGTCCACGCGAAGTCACCCGAACGCGCGGCAGCGAGCTGGATGGACTTGATGGCGGCGTTCGTATCCTTCTTTTCGGTGAGCAACAGATTGCCGCGCAGCAACTGGATGCCGCCCTGCTGCGGACCGCGCTGCGGGCGCGAGAGATAGGCGTCGAGCGCGGGCATCGCCCAATCAACGGCGTTCGTGAACGAGGTTGCGATGGTGTGCAACACGAGCGGTTCCGAGGCCGTGGGCTGCGCGGACTTCAAGGCGGCGAGCAGCGTCTGCTTCGCTTTGTCCGCCTCGCCCACCGCTGCTTGCATCGCGCCGATACGGCGCTGCAACTCCGCGATGCCCGTGCTGCCAGGATAGAGCGCGACCATCGCCTTGAGTTCCGCTTCCATGCCGGCGGGCAGACGGTTTTGCTCGGCGACCTCGAAGGTGTAAGTGCGCACATGGGCCCAACCGTCATACGGCCAATAGCTGCCGCCGGCCTTGCTGACCACGTCGTCCACGAGCGCGTTCACGTCCTTGTTCTTCGGCGAGCCGAGTTGCCGCGCACAGAGCGTGGTGTAATAGAGCGGCCCGGCCGCCCCGGGATACTTGGCGAAGTAAAGCCGGGCGACCGCGAGGGCCTTCTCGTATTGGCCACCGTTATACATCGCCACAATGACCTCGTGACCGCCTTCAAGCCCGAGCGCGCCGCCGACTTCGAGGAACTTCGGCATGAGCTGCTCGCCCGCCGTTCCGGCCTTCGCCCACTGGCCCGCCACGCGCGCGACCTGGAAACTCGCGAGTGACGGCTTCACGATTTCATTCTGCCGCACGCGCTGGAGCAACTCGTTGAGCTTCTTGTGCTCGGCCACGAGCGTCTTGGGCGGAAAGTGCGGCTTGAAGGTCGCGTCCACCGAGCCGAGCGCCGGCCCCCACGCCACGGTGCGGGTGAGATACTTCTCCAGTGACGGCAGCAACGCGTCGAACTTCGCCACGGACTTGGCGCGGGTGTCGGTGAGCGTTTTCGTCGCGGCGTCGGACTTCGCCTGCGCTTTGTCGAGCACGTCCTTGGCGGCAGCGACCACCTTGTCAGCGGCTTCCTTCGCAGCGGGCGGGGCTTGCGCCTTCTTCGCGTCGGCGACGGCCTTAGTGTGTGCGACCTTCGCGGCCTTCAACGCGGTGTCGGCATCTTCGTCCGCCTTCGTCGCCTCGGGCAGGCCAAGGAAACTCACATCAGCAGCAATCTTGATGACCTGCGCGCCGTAGCTAGACTCGCCCTCGGTCTCGAGGAAGGCGCGGGCGAACTTCGCGGCGGCATCGGGGTCGGGCTTGGCCCACGCGAGGGTGGCAAGGCGGTAAGTGATTGTGCCGCGCGCCGAGGAGCGGAGCGTGACGTTCTTCAGCGAAGCGGTCGCGGCGAGGGAGGCTTCGAGTTGCTTGGCGTAGGCCTCGGGGCGCTTAAGCGTCGTGACGATTTCGGAGAGGCGGTCCCACGCGGTGCCGTTGGCCGGGTCAATCGCGAGCAACGCCACAAGCTGCTGCTCGGCCCCGGCGAGATTGTTCACCTGACGCAGCGCGTAGGCGTGCGCGAGGCTGACGCGCGGGCCCCACGCGGTAGCCGCAAGTTTCGGCAGGAGCTGCGCGCCGAGGGCGACGGCTTGGTTCGTGAGGCCGAGGCCGGGGAGGTATTCGAGCGCGAGAACCTGATACTGCGCGTCCCCCGTCAGCGCGGTGAACTGCGCGGCGAGCGGCTCGACCTTCGCGTAGCTGTTCGTGTCACGGCGCATCGCCTCGATGGCGGTGCTGACGATGGAGGAGTTCAGGACGAAGCCGGGCAGCTTGCGCTCGGCCTCGAACGCGACGACGGCTCCGGCGTAATCCCCGGCGGAATACAGGTGGCCAAACTCGGTGAAGCCATTCGCAGCGGGGTCGCTGGGGAAGGCGGCCTTGAAGCGATGCGCCGTCTCCGCCGCACCGCGATGGTCGCTCTGCGCCGCGCGCTGGCGATAGAGGCGGAGCAGAAACTCGCGCGTGCGCGCATCCGACGGGAAGGACTCGGTGAACTCAGCGAGGCAGCGCTCGACTATCGCCGTGTTGCCCAACAGCGCAGCGGCGCGCACGCAATCAGCCAGCGCCTCGGCGCGCTCGGGCACGACGGGCGTCTGCTCGGCGATGGTGCGATAGAGCGAGATGGCGTCGGCGACGTTACCACCGGATTCGCGGAGGCGGGCGTTCAGATGGGCCATCGCGTTCTTCTGCGGGTCGTTCGGCGACTCGCGCAGGAAGCGCTCGACGGTCTGCTGCGCGGAGATCAGCCGGCCGGCGGCGACTTGCGCGCGCGCCAACTCGACGGCCGCGGCGGGCTTGCCCGCGCCACCCGCGCGCACGGCGGCTTCGAGCTTGGCGATGGCGTCATCCGGCGCGGCGGCTTGGACGGTAAGCGACGCCGCGAGCAACGCGGCGAGCGGGAACAGGGAACGGATTTTCATAGGACGTTTCGGAGATGGGTTGAAAATAAGCAGCGTGGACGGTTAGTTCGCGGTGCCGCCAGCGCCTTTGCGCTTCTCGATGGCTTCCACAATCTTCTGCGCGTTCGCGACCATCTTGCTGTTCGGGTAGGTCGAGATGAGTTGGTTGAACTTCTCCACCGCGCCGTCGAGTTTCTTCATCTTCACGAGGCAGCGGCCGTAGTTGTAGAGGATGACGTCAATGAACTTGCTGTCCTGATACTGCTGGAGGGCCTCCTCGTAGAGGTCCAGCGCGCGGGTGAAGTCCTCCTTGCTGTAGTAATACTCCGCCATCTTGGAGAGCGCGTCGCCCGCCTGGTTCGAGTTCGGGAACTTCTCGAAGCAGCCCTTGAAGGCGAGGAACGCCTCGTCGTAGTAAATCTTGTTCTTCTGCGTCGTGCCCAACTCCTCGTAGCACTCGCCGATGGCGTATTGCGCGGAGGGCGCGAGCGGGGAGTTCTTCAAGGCGGAGAGGCGGCGATAGACGCCGATGGCCTCCTGAAACTTGCCCTGCTTCTGGCTGACCTGGCCCATGAGCAGGAGCGCGTCATCCACGAACGGGCTTTCTGGGAAACGGCGTTGCAGCTCCAGGCACATCTGCGCGGCGCGGCCGAGGTCGTCCATCGCGTAGTAAATCTTCCACATCTGCACGTAGGTCTGTTCGAGCAGGCGCTGGTTCAACGCGCCGTAGCTGCGGGCGACCTGCTCGGTCTCGACGAGCGCCTGCTTGTATTTGTCCGTGGCCTGCTTGGTGAGGCCGAGGTCTTTGTAAATGTTACCGATGTTCTTGAGCGCCTCGCTGGTCTTGAGCGCGGTTTTGAACTTCAGCTCCTCATCGTTGATTTTCGCGTTGGCGACCTGCAGCGGATTCAGGTTGCCCTCGATCACTTTGGCAATCGTTTTGCGACTGATGGGCTTGGAGTCGAGGCTGACCTCGTCCAGATACTCGATTTCCAGAATGTCGCCGACTTGTGCCACGACGGCAGCGGGGTTCGGGACATCGCCTTGACGGCCCATCTGGATGACTCCAATGAAAATGCCCGTGTGAACTGCTGCACCAACGGCGGCGGCCTCAGCGGGCTTCTCGACGAGCTTCACCCTCTTCTCGTCAATGGTCTTGAAAATCGGCTCGGCCTTCTCTAGCGCTTCGAGCGCGGCGGCGATGTTGCTGGCGGGCTTCTCGGCCTTCTCGCTGTCGGGGTTCTCCTCGACCACGCGCTTGGTGCGGACGATGACTTCGATTTGATCGGACTTGCCCGAGATGTCGCGGTCGGAATCCTGCACGAGGAGGAACGATGGCTTGTCGAGCACCACCGCGCCCACCATCTCGGCGAACGCGCCGTCCACGACCTTCACGCGCGCGTTGCCGACGACCTTGATTTCCTTCGTGCGAACAATGTTCAGCTCGGCTTTGGCGGTCTGCTTGTCGGTGTAGGTGACCTTGATTTTGTCCGTGCCGATGAGTTGCACGATGCCGTCACCGGGCTTGGCGTCGCCGAGTTGCGTGCGGAGGCTGCCCATGAGGATGGGCGCGCCGGGCGTGACGGGGAAGCAGGTGATGGACTCCTTGTCGCCCGCCGTGGTCTCGATGATGACGACCACGCCCGCTTCGCCGGCTTGGGCGGAGAGGTCCTTGTCATCAATCTTTACGAAGAGGCGCTTGCCGGCGTCGAGCTTCTCGGCCTCCTGCGCCTGCGGGTCAATCGAGGTGCCGACGTTCTTGAAGGCCTCGATGGCGTTGGCGAAGCGGCCCATCTTGAAGTGCGCCTGACCAATATAGTAATAGGCGTCGTTCGAGTAAGGCGTGCCGGGATGCAGCTTGATGACCTTGCGCAGCTCGCCGAAGGCCTCCTCAAACTTACCCATCTCGAAGAAGCAAATGCCCACCTGAAGGCTGGAGTCACCGCGCTGGTCCTCGTCCTTGTTGTCCTCGACGGCGACGCGGCGGAACTGGTCCAGCGCGAGGTCAAACTTCTTCTCCTTGAGGAACTGCTTGCCCATCTTGAGCCGCGCGAGGAAGCGCCAGCGCGAGACGGGATAGCGGTCCATGACCGCCTTGTAGAGGTCCATCGCAGCGACCAGCTCGCCCGCCTCGAAGCGCGCGTCACCCGCCTCAATTAGTGCCTTGGCCTTCTTGTCATCCACCAGCGACAGCGCGCCTCCCGGCACCTGCGCGGAAGCCAGCGACTGACCCAGAAACAATCCCGCGACCACCGCCGCCAAAAGCAATTTATTCATGGCTCGTAAAGCAGACCGCCCAGACATTCCGGGAGCCTTGTAGCGACTTGGCTTTGTCAGAGGCTATTCACAACCATCCCTGGAGCGGATGGGCACCCTTGATCCAAGAACCAGCTTTTAGCTTGCCCCTGCCCTTGCTACCGTCCGCGCCATGCGAATCTTGACCGGCATCCAGCCTTCGGGCGCGTTGCACCTCGGCAACTACTTCGGAGCCATGCGCCCAGCCATCGAGCTGCAAACGCAGGGCGAGGCGTTCTACTTCATCGCCAACTACCACTCGATGACCTCCCTCACGGACCCGCAGCTCCGCCGCCAATACACGCTCGACGTGGCGCTGGACTTCCTCGCCTGCGGCCTGGACCCCGCGCGCTGCGTCTTCTGGGTGCAGTCCGACGTGCCGGAAGTTGCCGAGCTCGCGTGGCTCCTCTCCACCGTCACGCCGATGGGATTGCTCGAACGCTGCCACAGTTTTAAGGACAAGGTCGCCAAGCTCGGCGATGGCGAAATCGGCTCCGTCAACCACGGCCTCTTCGCCTACCCCGTGCTCATGGCAGCGGACATCCTTGCGTTCGACTCGAACGTCGTCCCCGTGGGCAAGGACCAGAAGCAGCACCTCGAAGTCACGCGCGACATCGCGGGGAAGTTCAACCAGCAATACGGCCAGACCTTCGTCATCCCCGAGCCGCGCATCCGCGAGGAAGGCGCCGCCGTGCCGGGTCTGGACGGACAGAAGATGAGCAAGAGCTACGGCAACACCATCGAGATCTTCGGCGAGGAGAAAGCCACGCGGAAGAAGATCATGGGCATCGTCATGGACTCGCGCACGCCCGCTGAGCCGAAGCCCGACGCGGACAAAAACCTCGCCGTGCAGCTCCTCAAGCTCGTCGCCCCCGCCGACGTGGCGAGCGACTTCGAGCACCGCCTGCGCGCCGGCGGCCTGGGCTATGGCGATTTGAAGAAAGCCCTCTTCGAGCACTACTGGCAGCACTTCGCCGCCGCCCGCACCCGGCGCGCCGAGCTCGCCGCGAACCCAGACTCCGTCCGCCAACTCCTCCGCGACGGAGCCGAGAAAGCCCGCGCCGTGGCGACGAAGGTCTTGCAGCGCGCAAAGTCTGCGAGCGGACTGAATTAGTTCCGGAGGCCGCAGTCGGCGACTCTCCAGCGCTCGCCGCTACGGGAGCGCGGCGGACTTCCACACGCTGGGCTGGCCCGGGGTGGACTCGGTCCAGAGGACGCGGTAGCTGCCGGCCACTGCGACGATGCGCGGGTAGGCGGCGTTGAGGCCATTAGCGGAGAGTTGTTTTGCCTCGCTCCAGGTCTTGCCACCGTTGGAGGAAGCGGACGCGAACACCGCGCTTTCACCGTCACCCACGCGATCCCAAACAGCGGCGAGACTTTCCCCGCCGGTGCTGGCGAGGTCGCCGCGCCGGGCATCGGCGTCGCCGAGCCGCTGCGGGGCGGACCAGGACTGGCCTTGGTCACTGGAAGAGAGGTGATACGCGCCGCTCTGGCCGGCCGCGCCGGTCCACACCAGCGCGTGCAACGAGGTGCCGCGCACAATCAACCCGCCGCCCACGTGCGGACAGCCGGCGAAGTCCCAGTTGAAGCGGCCGACCTTGGCGGGATCGCTCCAGTGAGCGCCGTGGTCGGTCGAGGAAATCACCGCCATGTCACGCGGGTTCTTGTCACGGAAGAGCGCGTGGACAGAGCCGTCTGCGCCGACGGCGAGGGTGTTCCAGCAGCACTCGCAGGTCTCCGGCTTGAGTGTGGCGTTCTTGCTCCACGTCTTGCCGCCGTCCTTGGAGCTCGCGTAACGCAGGCCCTTCGGCCCGCCGCGGCTGTCGAGCCAGACGAGGTGGAAAGCGCCGCTCGCGTCCGCCGCGCAGTCCACAAAGCTGTGGTCGGAGGGCAGGCCGTCATCGGCGGGGTTGGGGCCTGGCTGCCAGGTCGCGCCGCCGTCGGTGGAGAGCGCGGTGGCCATCGGGCCGCGGCCGCCGAAGCCGGTGCCGGCGGTGTTCCAAATCGCGACTAGCTTCGAGCCGCTGACAGCGAGTTGCGCGTCCATGCCGCGATGCGGGGCGAGCGGCGAGGTCGCGCCGGTGTCCACGCGGGCGGGCTTGGACCAACTGGCTCCGGCGTCGGTGGAGCGCAGATGCAGGAGCGCGGGCGTCTTGGAGTTGGTGGCGTAGTCGGCGAGGAGCAGATGAATCGTGCTGCCATCCACCGCCACATCGAGGCTGTCCACGCCCCAGCGGGTGACTTCGCGTTTGCCCTTCCCTTTGCCGTGGCCGGCATGCGGATCGGGGGCGTTGGTTGCGGTCACGGCGGCGGTGGGCTCTGCGGGTGCCGGCTGGGTTGTCGCGCTGGGCGGCTTGCGGTCGCACGCGACCATGCCGAGCACGGCGGCGAGAAACGTGGAACGGAGAGCCATCGGGAACCAGCGAGCGGGGTGAGTCATGGCTTCAATTGGCGGTTGGCGGGCCAACTGAAGCCGGGACTCCGGAGACGGAACCGCGCCCGCAGAGCCGATGGCTCCACGGGCGCGGGTGAGGTTAAGAATCTTACTTCTTGGCGGCGGGCTTGAAGTCGGTGTGGCAGGCCTTGCAGTTCACGGCGGCCTTGAACTTGTCGGCGGCTCCGGCCTCGCCCTTGTCGAGCGCGGCGGTCGCGCTCACGAGGTCGGCGCAGAGTTTCTTCCACTTGGCTTCGTCGCCCTGCGGGGGCTTGGCGGCGGCCATGGCGGTGTAGGCGGCGAGCATGCCCTTGATTTCTTCCTTCGTGGCCAAGCCATCGCCGGCCTTCTTGCAGACGGGGTCGGTGCCTTTCGGCGCCTTGTGGTATTTGCCCATGGCTTCCTTGATGGGGTTGCTCTTGGCGTCAGCGGCGATGAGGCCGGTGACGCACAAGCCGAAGGCAACGCCGAGGACGGCGGCGGCGCGGAGGGCGGTCTGGGTGGATTCTTTCATGGTATGTGGCTGATGCTGCGTGTTGTGTTTGTTTTGCCCGGTGTGGCTGCGGTGCTCATGCGCCGCGGTTGCGTCGGGGGAATTGTCAGGCAGGCATTGGATGCAGTTCGGGGGGGCGCATTCGATGGCATTCAATAGGTGTCCCACATCTGGTCCTTGTAGTTCGGGTCACCGGGGTCGGTGATGCCGTTGCCGAGCCAGACGCCCGCCAGGCCCGGGTAGAAGGGCGCTGTGACTGGTGTGGCGGAGGAGTGGCCGTCCATGAAGCCGATGTTCACTGACTTGCCGTCCTGATGCCGCGGGTTGGGCCGGCCCAACGTGGCGTTTTGCACGGTGGAGGGCGGCATCAGGTGCGTGGAGAGGATGTAGGTGCCGGGCGCGTTGAGGCCGGCGTCGCCGATGTCCACGGTGTCGGTCGGGTTGCGGATGATGGAGACATACACGTTGTTCATCAGCGTGTTGAAGCCGTAGCCGGCGGCGTTGGTTTGCTGGCGGTTGCTGGGGCAGCTCCACACCTGGCCACCCGTGGTGTCGGCGTTGTTGGTGCCTTGCTGAAGATACGGGTAGAGCAAGGTCTTGCGGTCCACGCCGCCGCTGAAGGTGACGTGGCGGCTGAAGTCATCGGAGTAAAGCGTGCTGGCCATGGAGATCTGGCGGGTGTTGCTCAGGCAGCGGATGCCCTTGGTCTTTTCCTTCGCCTTGGCCAGTGCGGGCAGGAGCATGCCGGCGAGGATGGCGATGATGGCGATGACGACGAGCAGTTCAATCAGGGTGAAGCCAGCGGACGAGCTTCGGCGGGAATACGACGGGGACAAATGGACGGGATCGGTCGGGCTGTAATCTGCGTTCACGGTAAATTGATTTTCTGCTTCTGCATTTTCACTTCGCACACCGGGCACAGGCCGGCAGCGGGTTTCTAAGGGAGGGCAGAGAGGCGGTTGAAATTCCAGAGGCGGGCTGAAAGAACAAGAAACGGCCAGCGCCTCGGGATTTCGCCTCTCCGCCCAATTGCTTCCAAACATCCCAGCACGAAGGCTGGGCGAAGGTCCGCGGGGAGATGGGCTACGGCCGTGCCAGAGGCAGGCCACAGCCCCGTTTCACGCGGGCAGGGGAGGAGAAGACTAGGCCGCTCGTGGCGGCGGGAGGGGAGGTGACTTGGCTCGCGGGGAGGCGGCTTCGTCACTGGCAGGCAGGGGAGAGAGGGGAGCCGGGGGCAGCAGCACAAAGGCAGTGGCGCAGGGGGAAGACTCGATCTTCACCAGCGGCAGGACGGACTCGCGGGCCTGCTCCGATTGCTGGCCTTCGCGGACCAGTTTGCAGATGCGGCAGGGATTTTTCCCATCGAAGGTCTTCGCGAACGCGTCGCTCAACGTGGTCTCCTGCGCGAAGCTGACGAACATGCCGGTCCACGCGACCGATTGGAGCAGCACCCAGTGCAACCCCACGGAAAGGGCCACGGCGAGGATGACAGCAACTTTGGCGGCGCGCTTGAACAAGACGGCGCGTTTGATGCCAGCCGCGAGCCGGGAATTCAAGAGTGGAGTTGTGCGCGCTGATTCTCTTGCTGGGCCAAGAACCGATTGCATCCGAAGCAAAGCGCGTAGTAATCTAAGCGGGCCCATTAAACCAAGTCGCCCCATGCTCACTCAAACAAACCCCGCCTGTGAACGGCACCGTCCAGGCTTCACGCTGATCGAACTGCTCGTCGTCATTGCCATCATCGCCATTTTGGCCGGGATGCTGTTGCCAGCGTTGGCCAAGGCCAAGAACTCCGCGAACAAGGCGCTGTGCATGAACAACCTCAAGCAGTGGGGAGTGGGCCTCAACGTCTATGCGGGCGACTTCGACTCCAAGTTCCCGCCGGGGACGGACGGGCCGGGACTGGGGCAGCATGTCAGTTGGGTCGGTCCCTCCGTGCTACGGTTCTATCAAGGCTATCTCCTCCCCGCGACCACCAACGCGTCGAGCACGAAGAACAGCCCGCTGTATTGCCCGACTGGCGAATATCACCGGACCTACGACAAGCTCGTCCTCCAACCGGCGTTGGGGGCGAACTACGGCAACCCCAACGTCCCTCATCAGGAACTGTCCGGGTATTTCTACCTCGTGGGCCGGGCGATTCCCGAAGCCGGCCACACCACGTTTGGCACTGTCGCCAGCGGACTCGCCCGCACCCGCCTTGACACCACCGACCGCGGCCGCCCCATCGTGAGCGACATGCTGCAGATTCAAGGGACGCCCGGTCCGCAGCCCACGGGCAAGCCTTACACGATCTCGGCGCTCAAGGTGAACGTCGGCGGCCAGATGGTCTCCACCACCAGCCACCGTGGCACCACCGGGATCATGCAAGGCGGTGACTTCCTGTTCGAGGATGGCCACGTGAGTTGGTATAACGAGGACAAGATCAACCTCGGCTCGCAAATCGGCGCGTGGCTCGCCTTCTACGATGTCCAGTGACGGCTGCGCCTTCTGATTTTGCGAACCGCGCAGGTTGAGCGGTTGTCGGGTTTGAAGGAAGTCCACTTGTCCCACCGTCTGAATTCCCCGATGCTCTCCGCCATGCCGTTCCAGCTCCGTCTCGCTTCCGCTCTTGCGCTGGTCACCCTGACTTCAG
>Ga0208960_1000446_pt1 | contig 23218 bp, 19 predicted proteins | sample GreLakmeON33MSRF_FD_187703 | JGI IMG/M metagenome (GOLD analysis project Ga0208960, IMG submission 187703) | Freshwater lentic microbial communities from great Laurentian Lakes, MI, USA - Great Lakes metaG ON33MSRF (SPAdes) | ecosystem: Environmental > Aquatic > Freshwater > Lake | place: Great...
ATGAGCTTCGTCTTCACGAACTTGATGTCACCGACGAAGCCGATGTCGCAAGGCTTCCCCTGCTCGTCTGTGCCCATGAGCTTCTCGCACAGGTTAACGTGGTTACCGGGCATACCGAGCGGATTGGCGCCACGGGCCTTAAGCGATTCGCAAATCTGGCCGTTGATCTCAACGTTGAGGGTCTCCTCAACGATCTTCACGGTGGCGGCGTCGGTGACGCGCATGCCGCCACGGAACTCGGACTTGATACCGGCTTTATCCATGGCGCGGGTGATGGCCTTGCCACCGCCGTGCACGACGACGACCTGAATGCCGACCGCCGCGAGAAAAGCGATATCCGTGGCGACGCGGTCGCGACCCTCGGGATTGGGGTCATCCATGAAGCTGCCGCCGTACTTCACCACGAAGGTGGAGCCACGGAACTTTTGGATATACGGGAGTGCTTCGAGAAGGACCTCGGATTTATTATGCGCGGCTTGCGTGCTCATCAGACGGATGGCAAGTGTCAGCGGACTGGCGGGGCGAGCAAACGGAAAATAACCCTTACTCGCTCTTGTTGTAGTTCACGTAACCGTCCGTGAGGTCCGAAGCCAGCAGACGGAACTGCGCATCGCCTAGGTGCAGGTCTAAACGCACCCGGAACTGGCGGGCCTTCACGACTTCCTTCCACTTCGGCTTATTCTCAGGCACCGGGCGGCCACCCAAGACGGCGGGGACGTCCTCGTAATGGATATCCAGCTTGGTCTCATCAAGACCCGTACGGGCATAACCAGCCGCATCGGCCAAGCGGCCCCAGTTCGGGTCTTCCCCGAACCAAGAGGACTTCACGAGGAGCGAGTTACCGATCGCGCGAGCAATCTTCTCGGCGTCGGCCCGGTTGCGGGCCCCCGAAACCTCGACGGATACGACCTTCGTGATCTTTTCGCCATCACCGACAATCTTCTCGGCGAGGGAAAAGCAGACGCGGTCCAGGGCTTCTTGAAACAGGCGATTGAGTTCGGCGGGGGCGCCGGGACCGACCTGCACCTGGGCGACGCCCGAGGCGAGAAGGATGACGGTGTCGTTGGTGGACATGTCGCCATCGACGCTCACGCAGTTGAACGACTGATCCGACGAGGCCTTGAGGGCTGTCTTAAGAAAAGCAGGCTCAGCGGCGGCGTCGGTACAGACGAACGCCAACATCGTGGCCATGTTGGGCTCAATCATCCCAGCGCCCTTAGCGAAGCCGGCGATGGTGACCGTCTGGCCCTGCCAGGTGAAACGTGCGGTGCAGGTCTTCGGACGCGTATCAGAAGTCAGGATGGCATTGGCGGCGCGCACGCCTTCGGCCGAATCGCGCGAGAGACGCGCAGCCGCAGCGGTAGCCCCAGCGGCGACGTTTGCCATTGGCAGTAGTTCGCCGATACGGCCGGTCGAACAAACCAGAAAAGCTTCGCCTGCATGGCCAGCGGCCTCGGCGCCGAGCTGAGCCATCCGGACGGCATCCGCGTCGCCTTGGCTCGACGTGCACGCATTGGCGTTGCCGCTGTTGGCAATCACGCCGCGGACACGGCCCTGCGAAGAGAGCAACGTGGCCTGCGAGATACGGACGGGGCCAGCCTTGACGTCGTTCGTGGTGAACACGCCAGCGGCGGCACACAGTTGGTCGGCGACGATGAGTGCAAGGTCGAGGCGATCTTGGCCCTTGTTACGGATATCGCAGCTGGCAGCGCCGACGCGGAAGCCGGGGACGTCCGAGACACCCGGAGAATCGTTCGTGAATTCGATGGACATGGAAAACTTAGCGGAGACCGGCGGTCTCGGACCAACCCATCATGAGGTTGAGGGCCTGGACGGCCTGGCCGCCTGCACCCTTCAGGAGGTTGTCGATCACCGAGGTGATAATGAGGTTGCCCGTGCGCGCGTCGGCGACGACGGACATCGCTACGCGGTTCGTATTGGCCACATGGGCGGTGTCCGGGAAGTCGCCCGACTTCAGCACGGAAACGAAAGGCCGGCCCGCGTAGACCTGCTGCCAGACGGCTTCGACCTGGGCGGCGGTGACGCCCGCGGCGGGCACGACAATGGTCGTGGCGATACCGCGGTGCATCGGCGCGAGGTGGGGATTGAACTGCACGATGACCGGCTGACCAGCGGCGACGCCGAACTGTTCTTCGATCTCGGCGATGTGGCGGTGACCAGGAATACCGTAAGCCTTGATGGAGCTATCCCGCTCGCAGAAAAGGTAACCGACGTCGGCCTTCTTGCCAGCCCCAGAAACGCCGCTGTAGGAATTAATAATCAAGCGGCCGGGCTCGGGCTTCACGAGGCCAGCCCGCAAGAGCGGCACGAGCGGCACTTGAATGCTCGTCGGGTAGCAACCCGGGCAGGCGATGAGTTGCGCCTGCTTCCACGTATCGTCGAGCTGGAGTTCGGGCACGACATAACGAGCCGCGGCGGCGAGGGCGGGCGCCGGATGGTCGTGGCCATAGTATTTTTTGTAGAGCCCGAGGTCGCGGAGGCGGAAGTCAGCGGAAAGGTCGAGCACCCGCTTGCCAGCGGCGATGAGTGGCTGGGCGTATTCTGCGGCGACACCATGGGGCAACGCCAAGAACCAGACCGCCACATCGGAGGCCGCGCATTCAGCGGGGGAGGACGCCGAGAAGAGTAAGCCGGCGTCAACGATGCCGCGTAGTCGTGGAATCTCGTCGGCGACGGCCTTGCCGGCCAAGGTGCGGGAGCAGACAGCCGCGAGTTGGACGTGCGGGTGGCGGGCAAGGACGCGGACGAGCTCTTCCCCGGTGTACCCGGAGGCGCCGACGATGCCGACTTTAGTCAGAGGCTGCGACATAACGGTATTATCAGATGATTAGACGACGTTTGGGTGCTTGGACACAGAAAACTGGGCAACAAAAAGGCCCCGGAGTCCGGGGCCTGATGTTTTCCTGTCTCTCGGCGGTTTAGCGCTTGGAGAACTGGAAGCGCTTGCGGGCACCAGGACGACCGGGCTTCTTACGTTCGCGCATACGACCGTCGCGGGTCAGCAGGCCTTCCTTCTTGAGGGGGGCGCGGAGCTCGGGGTTCATCTTCTGGATCGCACGAGCGAGGCCATGGGAGATGGCACCGGCTTGGCCGTTAGGGCCGCCGCCGATGACGAGGACGATGACGTCGACCTGGCCTTCGAGTCCGGCGGTGCGAATCGGGGCCGTGGCGGACTTAACGAGGGCCTCGGTGTAGAGGTACTCTTCCAGGGGCTTACCGTTGATAGAGATGGAGCCGGTACCGGTCGTGAGACGGATACGAGCCGAGGCGGTCTTGCGACGGCCGACGGCAGTGATGGCGGTGGACTTGGTGGCGCTCATTTAGAAAGAAATTAGGTGATTAGACCTTCTTGAACTCAGGGAACGGCACCGGGTTGGAGGCGTCGTGCTCATGCTTGTCGCCGGCGAAGACGCGCAGCTTGAGAAGCATGTCGTTGGCGAGGCGGTTCTTGGGGAGCATGCCCTTGACGGCATGGGTAACCAAGAACTCGGGGCGACGCTCGCGCATGGCAGCGGCGGTGCGGCGGTAGGCGGTACCGACCCAACCGGTGTAGAACATGTACGTCTTGTCCGTTTCCTTGGAACCGGTGAGGCGCACCTTGTCGGCGTTGATCACGATGACGTAGTCACCCGTGTCGACGTGGGGGGTGTAGGTGGGCTTGTGGCGGCCGCGGAGGACATTGGCGATTTTGACGGCGAGACGGCCGAGGACCTGATCCTTGGCGTCGATGACGTACCAGGTCTTGTCCTTGAGCTGCACGTTCTTGGCTAGCGTGGTCTTCATAAAGAGGGAAAGTCGGAAAATGAGAAGTCACCCCCCTCCGTCAACACCCGAATATGGGATTTGAGGGGAAAGTGCCCCCCAGGGGTGGTCTGGGGCTTAAAACAAGAAAGGCGCGACCTGCGTCGCGCCTTTCGGGGGAAAGCCCTAAGCTCGGGGCTTAGAACTTGAAGTTAGCGTAAGCCTTGAGCCAGACGGTCTTGCCGGCGGTCGCGGTCTGGCCGTCGGTGTTGTAGGCCCAGTTGACGCCGAGACCCACCTTAGCACCGGTGCCGATGGCACGGGTCACATCGGCGGAAGCGCCGACGTAGATGTAGGAGTTGGCAATGTCGTGGGAGGAAGCCTTGGAGTCAGCGAGACCGACGTAAGCCTTGGTTTCGAGGTCGAAGCCCGGGATACCGAGGCTCTTACCTTCGTAGTCCTTGGAACCAGCCACCACGAGGTTGGTCTGCTTGAGGTCCGTATTGTAGTAGAGGAACGCAGAGGCGCGGACGAAGGAACCAGGCTTCTGGGCGACGCCGACGTACAGCTCGCGGCTATTGTCGATGCGGGTGAAGCCTTGAGGAACGAGGGTCGCTACTGTGGTCGAGTTGCTCGTGCGGGACACGCCGAATTCAACCGTGCCGACGCCATTGAGGTCGGTGCGACCACCGATGTTGAGCGTGCGCTCGAAATTGTCGGCGTTGAAGTAGCTGACGTAAGCAGAGACGCCGGCAAAGCCGGGGACGGCGGACTCGACGCTGACGGTGGACTGGATCAGGCCATCGGTGCTGGAGCGCTCCTTACCACGGAAGACGTTCTTAGCTTCCCAAGAGAAGCGGCCGCTGACGGAGATGTCAGAGGAAGGAACGGCAACGACGACTGGAGTCGGGGCGGTTTGGGCGTGAGCGATACCCGCGGTGAAAACAGCGAGGGCGAGGGCGGTGAGGGTGTTCTTCATAGTTTGGTCAGGAGTACTTTTTGTAGCCTAAAAATAAGCGATGGCAAGCCCCTTTCGGAGCCTGCCATCGCTGGTAAAAACCTTAACTATAGAAACCAAGAAGTTACATCGCCGCGATGATTGCGTCACCAAACTCGGAACATTTAATTTCCGTCGCTCCCTGCATCTGGCGGGCAAAGTCGTAGGTCACCCGGCCGCCACCAATGGCGCCGTTGAGCCCCTTCAGGACGAGGTCAGCGGCCTCGGTCCAACCCATGTAGCGGAGCATCATCTCACCCGAGAGGACGACCGAGCCGGGGTTCACGACATCCTTGTTGGCATACTTCGGGGCCGTGCCGTGGGTCGCCTCAAAGATCGCGTGGCCGGTGAGATAGTTAATATTACCACCTGGAGCGATACCGATGCCGCCGACCTGGGCCGCCAAGGCGTCGGAGAGGTAGTCGCCGTTCAGGTTAAGCGTCGCAATGACGTCAAAGTCGGTCGGGCGCGTGAGGATTTGCTGGAGGGTGATATCGGCGATGGCGTCCTTGATGATGAGGCCAGCGCCCGGCAGCCCTTCCGGGATTTTGCACCATGGGCCGCCGTCGATTTCGACCGCGCCGAACTCGCTCTTAGCGAGGTCGTAACCCCACTTCATGAAGGCCCCTTCGGTGTACTTCATAATGTTGCCCTTGTGGACCAAGGTGAGCGACTTGCGCTTATTCTCGATGGCGTACTGGAGGGCCGAGCGGATGAGACGCTCGGAACCTGGGCGGGACACGGGCTTGATGCCGATACCGACGGTGGCCGGCTGCTCCGCCCCGAAGCGGATTTTCGTGAATTCCTTAGGGAAGTTGGTCTTAATGAACTCCAACGTCTTGAGCGCGACTTCGGAGCCCGCTTCAAAGTCGATGCCTGCGTAGATGTCTTCGGTGTTCTCGCGGAAGATGACCATGTTGACCTTGCCGGGGTTCTTGACGGGCGAAGGCACGCCGACGAACCACTGCACCGGGCGAAGGCAAACGTAGAGGTCAAGCTGCTGACGCAGGGCGACGTTCAGGGAGCGGATGCCGCCGCCAGTCGGGGTCGTCAAAGGGCCCTTAATGCCGACGAGGTAATCGCGGAAGGCGGTGAGGGTCTCCTCTGGGAGCCAGTTCTGCGTCTTATTGTAAGACTTCTCACCGGCAAGGACTTCGAGCCATTGAATCTGGCGCTGGCCGGCATACGCCTTGGCCACGGCCGCATCGAGGACGCGGACGGAAGCACGCCAGATATCAGGACCCGTGCCGTCCCCTTCAATGAAAGGAATAATTGGCCGGTCGGGGACCGTGAGTTTGCCGTGGGCAATGGTGATGCGGCCGGCGTTGGCAGGAGGGGTGCTCATTAGGAAGGGTTAGCAGGGGAAACAAAGACTGCGCAGGGGCGTTTTCAAGCCAACACCACCTGCGACCCCTAGAAACAGAAAAGGACCCTCTTTCGAGGGTCCTTGTGTTACCGGGGGTACCGGCGGCCATCCGTCACGAAGGACGGAAAGACTAGGAAGAATTACTTCTTCTTAGCTTTGGTGGCCTTCTTGGCGCTCTTCTTAGCAGCAGCCTTTTTCTTTGCCATAGTTTTTTCCTTATTTTGGATCGTTGTTGGGTTAGAGGGCAGCGCCTGAAGCGCCACCCTGACGATTCGCCCTACACTTACCCTGGCGTTGCGCGCCTGACGGGTGATACGAGTGCGGAGCTCCGACGGTACGCGGAAAGAAACCTGGCGAGAGCGAGTAGGCTCTAGGGCAGGACGGGCATCATCATAGCAGTCGAGTGCATGACGGATGACTTCACTGAGAGTGGCGAGACCGGTCCGGTGCTGAAAGGCGACCGCATCAGAATGGAGCTTCGGGGGAAGCGACACGGTGATTAGGCTTTCGCTGGGGGTTTCGGTTCGGTTCGTCACGTTGCGGTTAACTCTGGGTTAAGGTGTAGGCATTTATCACAACTGCGCAAGAGGAATTTTTGTAATCGACGACGAATGACTTTTGGCGCTCACGGTTTCGCTGCCGACGAAATCGTAAACGCGAATTCACTACAGCGACTTTAACTCGTGTTCATCGTAGCGAGATTGACGCACGTATATTTCGCACGTAGAAGAATCACATGCACAACGAAGCCCCGGGTGAATGGAAAAAAATTGCGATCTTGGCGCTGACCTGCGGAGTTTTGGGTCTCGCGGCGCTCGCTTGCGGTCACTTTTTGGTACCACCGAGCGAGTGGGCCTGGTGCGCTCCGGCACTCCTCGCGCTCGCCAGCCTCGCCGGCGGTTGGGATGCAGCGGTCGACGCCTGGGCGGCGCTCCGTGAGCGCCGCATCGACGTCCACTTGCTGATGTTGCTCGCCGCCGGCGGCGCCTGGATCGTCGGCCACCCAGAGGAAGGCGTCCTCCTCCTTTTCCTCTTCAGCACCGCGGGCGCCATCGAGCATTATGCGATGGATCGCACCCGCGGAGCGATCGACGCCCTGCTCGATAAAGCCCCTAAACAGGCCCGTTTACTGGGTTCTGACGGCAAAGAGAGCGTCGTGGCAGTCGCCGCCCTGCAACCAGGTCAAATCGTCCTCGTGCTTCCTGGTGAACTGGTTCCAGCCGATGGAATCGTCACTGAAGGTGAGAGTGGTATCGATGAATCCAACCTAACCGGCGAAGCCAAGCCAGTGGACAAAGGACCTGGCTCTAGCGTCTCCAGCGGAACGCTGAATAGCTGGGGTCGGCTCGTCGTCCGCGTGACTAAGGCCGAAAAGGATAGTGCCCTCCACCGCATTGTGGCTCTCATCCGCGAGGCGCAAGAGAGCAAGGCCCCTGCGCAACGTGCCATCGACCGCTGGGGCGATACCTACGCCATCTTCACCTTGACCGCTTCGGCCGCCTTCTTCGGCCTGCAACTGCTCCTGGGACGCCCGGCGTTGGGCACCGAAGATTCTGCCCTCTACCGTGCCATGACGTTGCTGGTCGTACTCAGCCCCTGTGCCTTGGTGCTCTCCGTGCCCTCCGCGGTCCTAGCCGCCATCGCCAACGGCGCCCGCCACGGGATTCTCTTTCGCGGTGGCGCTGCGGTGGAACGCCTCGCCGACGTCGACTGCGTCTGTTTCGACAAGACTGGCACTTTGACTGCTGGTGAACCCGCCGTCGCGGCCTTGGAGGTCTTCCCTGCCAACGCTGACCGCCGACGGGCGCTCAATGCCCTGCTCTCTATCGAGGCCAACTCGACCCATCCCTTCGCCGTAGGCATCGTCAAAGCCTGCCTAGCCGAAGGCGCGACCACCCAAGCCGTCACCGGACTCTCCAACTCGCCTGGCCAAGGCATCGCTGGCACCGTCGACGGCACCCGCTGGAGTGTGGGCTCCTGTGAATTCGTCGGTGGGCACGACCTGCCGGGCGCCCCAGTTGCCGCCGGCGCCATCGTGAGCGAGGTCTGGGCTTCCGATGGCTCCGTGCAGGTCCGGGCGACGCTCGTCGACGCCATCCGCCCAGCCAGTGCCCCTACCCTCGCCGCCCTCCATCAACAAGGTATCCGTACGGTCATGTTGACGGGTGATCGCGAAGAAGCGGCCGTCGTTGCCGCCCACCAGGTCGGCATCCAAAGTTACCGGGCGGGCCTCACGCCTGATGCCAAGATGCAGGCCATCCGTAAGCTATCGACCGAAGGCCATGTGGTCGCGATGGTCGGGGATGGCGTCAATGACGCCCCGAGCCTCGCCGCGGCCGACGTGGCCATCGGCATGGGGGGACGCGGGAGCGACGCCGCCCTCGAGTCTAGCGATGTCGTCCTGACCGATGACCGTATCGAACGCTTGCTGACGGCCATCGACCTGAGCCAAGCCGCCCGGACGGCTATCCGCGTGAATATTGCGATCTCCGTGGGCGCCGCCTTCACGATGGCCGCCATCGTCATCTTCAAGGGTGCCCCGCTCACCCTCGGCGTCGCCGTCCATGAAGGCAGCACGGTAATCGTGTGCCTCAATGGACTGCGGTTGCTCGCCCACCGGGCCCGCCGGGGCGTCTGACGCCCCCGACAGCCGACGGCTTAGCGGAAGTCGTTCCCAGCCTCGTCCATCAGCTTGAACGTCTCCACGTGGAACGCGGCGTCATGCTTGAAGAGAAGGCGGACATTACAGGATTTCTCGAGGTCGATGAAGAAATCCTTATCCTCGAGCTTGATGCGGTCGAGGTTGATGGGGTGGAGGACAATGCGAATGACAATCTCGCCCGAGGCCTTGCGCTCAGTGCGGAGACGACGGATGAGGCCCAAGAGCTTACGCTGAACCTCGACCGAGACCGTGCGCGGGTTCTTAACGATACCGCGGCCTTGGCAATGCGGGCAGGCGGTGTACATCGAGGTCGTGTTCGACTCGGTGTGACGCTGGCGGGTCATTTGCAGCACGCCGAGCTGTGAAATCGGCAAGATCTGGTGCTTCGCACGATCATTCTCCATCGCCTCGCGCAAGGTATCGAAGACCTTCTTGCGGTCCTTGGCGTTCTTCATGTCGATCGTGTCGATCATGATGAGGCCGCCGAGGTTGCGGAGCTGGATTTGACGGGCGGCCTCCGTCACGGCCTCCAAGTTAGCCTGCGTGATAAAGCTGCCGTCCTTCCCTTCCTTGCCCCGGTGGGAGCCGGTGTTGACGTCGATGGCCGTGAGGGCCTCGGTCTCGTCGATGACGATTTCGCCACCGCTCGGGAGCGGGACGCGCCGCTGGAAGAGCTGCTCGATCTGACGCTCGATATTGTAGCGCTCAAAAACCGGTATGGGGTCGCTGTAGAGTTCCACGCGCGAACGGGAACGCGGGGAAATCTCCCCCACGAGTTCCTGGACCAGTTTGAAGTCGCCTGGGTTATCGACGAGGATGCGGTCGACCTCTTCCGTGAGGAAGTCGCGGACGGTGCGCTCAATGAGGCCAGGCTCTTGGTACAGGAGCACTGGCTTGCGGTCGGGAGCGTTAATCTTCTCGACGATGGCCTGCCAGCGCTTGAGCAGCATGTGCAGGTCACGCACGAACCAGCGGGCCTGCTTGCCTTCACCGGCGGTGCGGATGATGACGCCCATGCCTTCCGGAATGGTCAACGAACGAAGGATGTCCTTCAGGCGGTCGCGCTCGGCATTGTCTTCGATTTTACGGGAAACGCCGCAAGCACCACTGAACGGCATCAGGACGACGTAGCGGCCCGGCAAGGCGATGTTCGTCGTCGAGCGAGGGCCCTTGGTACCAATCTGATCCTTAACGACCTGGATAACGATGTCGGAGCCAGCGGGGAAGAGCTGGGGGATGTCCTTGGCTTGGTAGCGGGCCTTGCGCTGCTTCTGCTCGGCGGATTCGTTATCGCGGATGAATTCGACCTGCGAATCGTTCGCCGCCGGGAGCATATCCCAGTAGTGCAGGAAGGCGTTCTTCGGCTGACCGATATCCACGAAGGCGGCCTTCAAGCCGGACTCCAGATTCTGCACGCGGCCCTTGAAGATTGCGCCGACCATGCGGTTCTCGCCCTTGTGCTCGATCTCGAACTTGTCGAGGACGCCATTCGTCAGCAGCGCGACGCGTTTCTCTAAAGTCTCGGCGTTGATGACGAGCTCGCGGTACGTGTTGCGATCCTTGGAGAAGTGCTTAACAATCCGCTGTAGCAACGGGAGCTCCTTGCGCCGGCGGGCGGCCTCTTCGGCGAGCTTCTGCTGATCCACCCCAGTCGTCGGCGGCGTGCCTTCTTCGGGGGAATCTTCTAGGTGATCTTCGGGTTCAGTATTTTCGGACATCTCGGAATTAGGCCGTTAGGCCGGTTGCCGGAGAGCCTTCATGTTCGCCGCCACCAGCCGAATGCCGGTGGACGCTCTGGACTAAGCCAAGGAGCAGGAAGCAGCTGAGCACGAAAGACCCCCCGTAGCTGAGGAAAGGTAGTGGAACGCCCGTCACGGGCATCAAATCGATATTCATCCCTAGGTTGATCACGACGTGCGTGCCCATGATGGCGGCGGCGCCGAGAGCCAACAGCGAACCAAAACGGTCGGCGGCGCGAACCGCGGTGCGAACCACGCGCCAAAAAAGCAAGGCGAAGGCGGAGAGCACCAGGAAGCCACCCGCGAAACCAATCTCTTCGGCCATGCCTGAAAAGATGAAATCGTTATGCGCCGCCGCTTCCGGGAGATAGCCGAAACGGGCCTGCGTTCCCTTGCCGATGCCCTGACCAGTCAAGCCACCGCGCCCCACCGCAATGACGGCCTGCTTGACGTTCCAGGTGGCACCGAGGCCCTTAGGATCGACGACCGCGGGGGCGACAAAAGACATCAAGCGCTCGCGCTGATAATCCTTAAGGAGGAAAAACCACGCCGTGGCTTCATGCTTACCACGGACGGCTTTAGCGGGATCGCGGTCCTCGGGATTTGCCTTGGAATATTCCGCCACTTTACCGGAGTATTCGACGAGGTCGACCGCAACAACTGCCACCAACAGGAGAGATGCTAACCCCGCCACCATGAAGAACCTGAAACTCAGGCCGGCAACGAAAAGGAGGGCAAATGACAGCGGCAGGTAGATGAGAGCCGACCCTAGGTCTGGTTGCACAAAAATCAAGCCAAAGGGCAGTAGCGCGGCCCCGGCAACCTTAAGGACAGTTAGCCAGGTCGCCCGAAAAGAACCGATGGGATCCCGCGCCAATAAGGCCGCGATGAAAACCAGGGCGGAAACCTTGGCGAACTCGGATGGCTGGATAGAAAAAGCCCCGAAATCCATCCAGCGCCTAGCCCCATTGATACTCCGAATAAAACTGCCGAAGTCTTCCTTGAGCAACGCGCACGCCGCCACCGGCAAGAGCAGTAAAATCCCCAGGATATAGATCCGGCGGGCATGGACCCGAAGTTGCCGATAATCGAGGGAAGAAACGACCCAGTAGGCAATCCACCCGATAATTATAAAAATGGCCTGAGACCGAGCATAGGACGACTGCCGGTAGCTCCCAGCGGAGTCGATCGCGACAACCCCCAAAGTGCTTAAAAGGGCAATCAAGAGGACCTGCGTCCAGTCGGTCCGCCATGAGAAATTGGCAAATTTGTCCCACCAGAGGGAGGCCGTGGAGCCTTCTTCATGGTTACGGAGTGACATACCATCCAAACAACCGCCAAAAACCCAAGGTGCAAGGCGAACCTCCCGAAAGGGCTTGCGGACAAGGGGCTGGTCGCAAGGGTAACGGGTCGTGGGCTTCCCGCCCGCACCGCAACCATGGCCGAGGCCGCCGACCAAAGTATCCTTGCCGCAGTGGCCTTCTCTTCTGGAGCCATTGTCGCCTACGCGGTCGCCAAATGGCGCGAATCGACCCTCGGTGCCCTCCGGGAGGATCGCTTGAAGAATGAAATTGAACTGGCCCGCCGCGAAGCGACGGTCGAGGCCGCCGAACTGCACGCGCAAGCTCAAGACGAGCAACGCGAGGCCCATCGGGTTCTCGCGGAAGCGAAAGCGGAAGCTCAAGCGGCGGAAACCCTTAAGGCCGACAGCCTCCGGCAGCGCGACTTCCTCTCCCGGGAAGCGCTCCGACTTTCCGGGCTGACGCCGGAAGATGCTAAGCGCCAAGCGATGGCCGACCTGCAGAAGCAATACGAGACCGAGGCCCGCCGCCTGCGCCACGAGATGCTCGACCGACCGGAACAGGACGTCGCGGACGAAGCCCGCCGCATCTTACTCGCGGCCATGCAGCGCTTGACGACGCAGACGACGCAAGATGCGACCGCGGTGTCCGTTGGTATCCCTTCCGAGGACATGAAGGGTCGCCTCATCGGCCGCGAGGGTCGGAATATTCGCACCTTCGAACAAGCGACGGGCGCAACGCTGATGATCGACGAAACCCCTGGTATGGTGCTGGTTTCGTGCTTCGACCCCGTCCGCCGCGAGATTGCACGCATCGCCCTCGACCGCATCATCAAGAACGGGAATGTCGCCCCGAGCCTCATTGAAGATTTAGTCCGCAAGGCCGCCGACGAAGTCGTCCGCCATGCCCAACGCCTCGGCCGTGACGCCGTCCGCGACCTCGGCCTGCCCCCGATGGATGGACGCATCGAAGAGTTACTCGGACGCCTCCACTTCCGACTGTCCTCCAACCAGAACACGCTCTCCCATTCGATCGAGGTCGCCCAGCTCTGTGCCGTCTTAGCCGGCGAACTAGGGCTCGACCCCATTCCCGCCAAGCGCGCGGGGCTCCTGCATGATTTAGGTAAAGCCATGGAAGCGGAAGACGGCGGGAGCCATGCCCTCATCGGTGCCGCCCTGCTCCGCCGACTCGGCGAAGAGCCGCGCGTGGTCAATGCGGTCGCTGCCCACCACCGCGAGGTTGAAGCCGAAAGCCTCTACGCACCGTTAGTGATGATCGCCGATGCGGCCTCGGGCTCACGCCCCGGCGCCCGCTCGTCGACGCTCGAGAGTTACGTCCAGCGGGTAAAGAACCTGGAGGCCCTGGCCCTCGGCTTCGAAGGCATCCGGGAGGCCTATGCCTTCCAGTCCGGCCGTGAACTCCGGGTCATTGTCGACCCCGGTCAGGTCGATGACTTTGGCGCGACCGAACTGCTCCGCCGCCTCCGTAGCGCCATCGAGGAAAAGCTATCCTACCAAGGGACGGTCAAAATCATCCTCATTCGGGAACAGCGGTTCACGGACGAAGCCCGCTAAAGCAGTAATTTCCTGCCCCAGATGAGTTTAGGGTCAAATAAGTGAACGTAATTTCACTATTTTAGGCCACCGGGGGACTTTCTTATTGTTAACTAGAAAGGGATGTTTTATTCACAACGGTTCCGAGACACCCGTCTCGGCTACTAACCGGACCTCCCCGCCTTCCTTCGAAGCGACGGGTATTTACCGGAGACCCGGCCTTTCTGCCACAACGGCGGAAACGGCCTTCACCAGGCGACCGAACATCCGGTCGCCACACCAAGAGAAACCATGAGCCAAGAAAACCCCGGGCAGGACGACACGTCCACCCACACCCCCGCCCCTACGGCGGAACAGAACACGACCCCCGCCGCCCCGGCGCCTCGTATCACCGAATCCAAGCTGGAATCCGCTCACGCGGAGCTTCCTCCCCTTTCCGTGATTGGCGCCTCCAGCGAACCCGCCGCTAAACCTGGCACCATCGTCGCGCCGAAGCAATTCGGCCGTCGTGGCGTCCCGCAGAACGTCGCCCCTAGCGGCAAGGCCGAGAACGCTCGCCCGTCCATCGGCGTGATCGCGAATCCTGCTGAAGTCACCGAGAACCTCTCGGGCGAACTCTCTAAGCAGCCGGCTCAGAACCAGCCGCCGCGCGAACGTCGCGAACCTCGGGCCGAAGGCGACCGCCCTCGCCGCGAAGAGCGTCCCCGTCGTGAAGACCGTCCGGAAGGCGCCGCTGCCGAAGAAGGCCGCCAGCCTGGTATCCCTAGCGACCGTCAACGCCGCGAACACCGTGAACCGCGCCCCGAAGGTGCCCCTGGCCCGCGCCGCGAACCGCGTGAACCACGTGCCGAAGGTGACCGCCCACGTGCCGAAGGTGATCGTCCGCGTGCGGAAGGTGACCGCCCACGCCGCGAAGATCGTCCGCGTCGCGAAGATCGCCCGCGTATCCAAATTGAACCCGTCGTCATCCCCGTGCAGGCACCGATTGGTTTCTGGGCTTCGCTGAAGCGCAAGCTCGCGACCTTGTTCGGTATCCCGACCAAGGCCGTCTTTGTACCAACCACCGGCGGCGAACAAGCCCGTGGCGAACACCGTGGTAACCGTGGTGGCTTCCGTGGCGAACAGCGCGGTGACCGCGGCGGTGACCGTGGTGGCGACCGTGGTGGTGACCGCGGTGGCCGTGGTCGTGGCGACCGTGGTGGCCGTGGTGGCGATCGCGGCGGCCGTGGCCGTGGCGGCGATTTCCGCGGAGGTCAAGGCGACCGCCGAGGACCTCGCGAAGGCTAAACGAAACGGGGGCGCTTAACGGCGCCCCCGCTCTTTTTCAGCACCATGCTCGAAGTCGCACGCATCATCGGAGGTCACCGCTTAAGCGGGACCATCCAGGCCGCCGGCGCTAAGAACGCCGCCCTGCCCTTGCTGGCAGCATCCTTGCTCACGTCCGAAGCGGTGACGCTGCACAATGTGCCCGACCTCAGCGATGTGCGCTTCATGGCGGAGATTCTTCGCCACCAAGGGGCAACCGTGACGAACCCAGCGCCAGGCACTTGGGTCATTCACGCGCAAGAGATTAACCACCGCACGCCCTACGACCTCGTGCGTAAGATGCGGGCCTCAGTCTGCTTGCTCGGCGCCCTCGTGGGTCGTCTGCACCAAGCGGAAATGGCCATCCCCGGCGGGTGCGTCATCGGCCCGCGCCCCATCGACCTTCACCTGAAAGGACTCGAAGCGCTCGGCTGCGTCGTCACGGTCGAAGGCGGCGTAGTTTCCGTTGATGCCACCCGCGCCCGCGGGAGCCTTGTCTTTATGGGCGGCCCCATGGGCAGCACGGTTCTCGGGACAGCAAACCTCGTGATGGCGGCATCGCTGACGCCGGGCGAAACACGCATCGAATGCGCTGCGCGCGAGCCCGAAGTCGTCGACCTCTGCGAGCTACTACTCAAGATGGGTGCCGACATTCGCGGCCATGGCACCGAGGTCATCACCATCACAGGCGTCGAACGTCTGCGTGGCACCGAGCACACCGTCATCCCCGACCGCATTGAAACGGGCACCTACCTCGTCGCGGGTGCCATCACCGATGGAGACGTCACGGTCACCGGCGCCGAAGCTTCCCACCTCGGGGCGTTCTTGGATAAATTACGTTCAGCCGGCGTCGGCGTCGAAACAGGCCCAGGATTCATCCGCGCGTTCGGCCGCCCGACGCATGCGGTCGACATCATCACCGAGCCCTATCCAGGTTTCCCGACCGACCTGCAAGCGCAGTTCATGGCCTTGCAACTGCTGGTCGACGGACGCAGCACCGTCACGGAAACAGTCTACCCACACCGCTTCATGCACGCGGCTGAACTCCAACGCATGGGCGCTGAAATCGCCATCGATGGCGCCACCGCCGCGGTCTACGGCGACCGCCCGCTATCCGGCGCGCCCGTGATGGCCTCCGACCTTCGAGCCTCCGCCGCCCTCATCCTCGCCGCGCTGACGGCTAAGGGGGAAACCTGGGTGCAACGGCTCTACCACCTCGACCGCGGGTACGAACGCTTCGAGGAACGCCTCCGCTCACTCGGCGCCGACATTGAACGACTCCCCGCTTCCGCGATGCCGAAAGGCTTCGCTGAGGACTGAGGGTTGCCATCGCTCCCCGACTCGACACGTTACCGCCATGGCCCGCGCGCAGGATGATGCAGAATCGACCCAACCCGCCGCCGGCAAAGCCGCGGTGAGCGCGCCCAACCGCCCGCTCGATCAAGCACTGCGCCCCCCTTCCCTCGCCGATTTCGTTGGCCAACCCCGCACGGTGGAACGCCTCCGCGTGATGGTCGGGGCTGCCCGCCGCGAAGGGCGCACGCTCGACCATATCTTGCTCCACGGCCCGCCCGGCCTCGGCAAGACGACCCTGGCCATGATCCTCGCTGAAGAAATGGGCCGGCCCATTCGCGTGACTTCTGGACCCGTCGTCGAAAAAGCCTCCGACCTCGCTGGCCTACTCACGAGCCTGCAAGAGGGCGAGCTACTCTTCATCGACGAGATTCATCGGATTCCGAAGACGGTCGAAGAGTTCCTCTACTCCGCGATGGAGGACTTCCGCATCGATATCATGATCGACCAAGGGCCTAACGCCCGCAGCGTGCGTCTCGACCTACCGAAGTTCACGTTGGTCGGTGCCACCACACGCACTGGCCTACTGACCGCCCCGTTACGCAGCCGCTTCACCCTGCAGACGCGCCTGGATTACTACACCCGCGAACAGCTCCTGACGATTGTCGCCCGCAATGCGAAGTTGCTCAACCTTGACCTCGATCAAGGGGGCGCCGAAGAAGTCGCCCGCCGCGCCCGCGGCACGCCCCGTATCGTTAACAACCTACTGCGCTTCACGCGCGACTACGCACTCGAACGCGCCGCCGGCAAGGCCGATGCCGCCGTCACCGCCGCCGCCCTCGAGCTACTCGAGATCGACCAACATGGGCTCGACGATATGGATCACCGTTTCCTCCGCGCCATGGCCCAGAAACATAACGGCGGCCCAGTGGGACTGAGCAGCATCGGGGCTTCCATCGGCGAAGACGCCCACACGCTCGAAGAGGTCCATGAACCGTTCCTCGTGCAGGAAGGCTATGTAACCCGCACCCCCCAAGGGCGCGTTCTCTCGGATAAAGGCTGGCTGGCCGCTGGCCTGACCCCGCCAAGCCGGGACGGCGCCGCACTCTGACGCTGGACATCGACGGATTACGTCCGTTAGGTTCGCTTCCACTCTTATGGCAAAACGTTGGGTCATCAAACTCGGTTCTGGTCTGCTCACCCGCAAGGACGGCAAGGTCGATCGCGTCCAGATTGGTCGCATCGCCGACCAAGTCGCCGGCCTGATGAAGAAGGGCATCGAGGTCGTCGTGGTCTCCTCCGGTGCCGTCTCCGCCGGGATGACGGCCATGAACCTGGAGAAGCGCCCGAAGGACGCCCGCGAGCTGCAAGCCTGCGCCACGGTCGGCCAACCCGAGTTGATGTCTGTCTACGGTCGACACTTCGCCCGCCATGGGCTGCTTGGCTCGCAGATGCTCCTGACGTATTGGGACCTCGATAGCCGTGCCTGCACGCGTAATGCCCGCGCCACCCTCGATCTCCTCCTTAAGCGCAAGCGGTTCGTCCCGATCATCAACGAGAACGACGCCATCGCGGACGAAGAACTCCGCGTGGGCGACAACGACCGACTCTCCGCACACGTTGCCGCACTCGTCGGCGCCGACTTGCTCATCATCCTCTCGGGGGTCGATGGACTCATGACGAAATCCGACGGCACGGGTGACCGAATCCCGAAGGTCACGAAGATCGATGACGCCATCCGCGGCCTCGCGGGCGGCGCTGGCTCCGAACGTAACGTCGGCGGCATGGTGACAAAATTACAGGCCGCGGAAATCGCCGCCGAAGGGGGCGTGGACACCATCATCGCGCACGGCCGTAAGGCCAACGTCCTCCTGGAAATCGCCGGCGGCAAGAAACTCGGGACGCGCTTCTCCCTGCGATGAGCGAACTGCTGCAGCGCGTGACGGCTCTGGCCCGGGCGGCCAAGGCAGCTTCGCGCGCCGTGGCCCTCTCTTCGACGACGACCCGCGATCAAGCCCTGCGCGCCGCCGCCCAAGCCCTCCGCGCCGCTGAGCCCGCCATCCTCGCGGCCAACGCGCAAGACCTCGCCGCCGCCCAAGCCAAAGGCCTAACGGCGGCGATGACCGACCGCCTTCGCCTCGACCACGGTCGCCTCGAAGCGATTGCCGTCGCCTGCGAAGACGTGGCCAAGCTAACCGACCCTGTCGGTGAAGTCACCGAAGCGTGGGACCGCCCGAACGGGCTGAAGATTATCCGTCGCCGCGTGCCCATCGGGCTCGTCGCCATCATCTTTGAATCGCGCCCCAACGTCACCGTCGACGCCGCCGCGCTTTGCCTGAAGTCTGGCAATGCCTGTATCCTGCGTGGTGGCAGTGAGGCACTCCACACCAACCTAGCACTCGCTCAAGCCTTCGCGGCGGGACTCGCGGCAGCGGGCCTGCCGACGGAAGCCGTCACGCTGCTACCTTTCACGGACCGTGAAGCTGTTCCGGCCCTCGGCTCCCTCCGCGGGATTGTCGACATCATCGTCCCGCGGGGTGGCCCTGGCCTGATTGAGGCAGTGGTAAATTCCGCAAAGGTCCCCGTCATCAAACACGACGCGGGCATCTGTCACGTCTACGTCCACGCCGCCGCCGACTTAGCCATGGCGGAAGCCATCATCGTCAACGCGAAGTGCCAGCGTCCGAGCGCCTGCAATGCCGCCGAGACCTTACTCGTCGATGCCGCGGTCGCGGCCAGCTTCTTACCCATCGTCGGCCGAGCAATGGCAACGCAGCAGACCGAAATCCGCGGGTGCCCCCGCACGTGTGCACTCATCCCCACGGCCAGTCCTGCCACCGAGGCAGATTTCCGGACCGAACACTTGGCACTCGTCCTGAACGTCAAAGTCGTCACCAGCTTAGCCGAGGCGGTCACGCACATCGAGACCTGTGGCTCGCACCATTCGGACGCCATCATCACGGCCGACGAAACCGTCGCCCGCTCCTTCCTAGCCCAAATCGACAGTGCCTGCGTCTACTGGAACGCCAGCACCCGGTTCACCGATGGCGGCGAGTTTGGCTTTGGCGCCGAAGTCGGCATTAGCACGGACCGCCTACATGCCCGCGGGCCAATGGGAATCAGGGAATTAACGACCTGGAAGTTCGAAGTCGTGGGTACTGGCCAAATTCGGGGATAATTGCCGAGGTTTTCCGTTTGACAGCCGGGGGGTCAGGGGGCTTTGTTCACCTTCCTTTTGGCTGTCCGGGGTGGTAGCTCAGTTGGTTAGAGCGCCTGCCTGTCACGTAGGAGGTCGCGGGTTCGAGTCCCGTCCATCCCGCCAGCCAAAAGGGTTCCGTTTCACGGACCCCTCGGCGCTGGCGCTGGCCGTCACGGCTTGTTCACCGGTTTGTGCATCCTTTTTCCTTTCCCCTCCCCCGCTTGTGGACAGAAATCATGTAACCCTATGAGCAAAAAAGTCCTGATTATCGGTGCCGGCGGCGTCGGCAACGTCGTGACCCACAAGTGCGCGATGCACCCCGAGGCCTTTTCCGAGGTCATGCTAGCCTCCCGCAACGAGAATAAGTGCAAGGCTATCGCCGCCGACGTGAAGAACGCGACGGGCCGGACGATCCGAACGGCGACCGTCGATGCGGATGACGTCAAGGCCACGGTGGCCCTCATCAAGTCCTTCGGCGCCGACCTGCTCATCAACGTCGCCCTACCCTATCAGGATCTCCCCTTGATGGACGCCTGCCTCCACGCCGGTATCCACTACGTCGACACGGCCAACTACGAGCCCCCGCACCTCGCTAAATTCGAATACTCTTGGCAGTGGGCCTACCGCGAGCGCTTCGAAAAGGCCGGCCTCACCGCCCTGCTCGGCTCGGGCTTCGACCCCGGCGTGACCAATGTCTTCTGTGCCTACGCCCAAAAGCACCTCTTCGACACCATCGAAACCATCGACATCATGGACGCCAACGCCGGCGACCACGGCTACCCGTTCGCGACTAATTTCAACCCCGAGATCAATATCCGCGAAATCACGCAGCGCGGACGCTATTGGGAAAATGGCGAATGGAAGGAAACCGAACCCCTCGACCCGAAACTCCGCGTGGACTATAATTACCCAGTCCTCGGCCCTAAGCCCAGCTACCTCCTCTTCCACGAGGAACTCGAGTCCCTCGCCCAAAATATCAAGGGCCTGAAGCGCATCCGCTTCTTTATGACCTTCTCCGACAACTACCTGAATCACCTGCGGGTGCTCCAGAACGTCGGCCTGACGCGCATCGACCCGATTGAGTTCCACGGCCACCAGATTGTCCCCATCCAGTTCCTTAAGGCGCTCCTGCCCGACCCGGCCTCACTGGGCCCGCGCACCAAGGGCAAGACCTGCATCGGCTGCGAAATTACCGGCCTCAAGGATGGTAAGCCACGCAAGGTCTTCATCTACAATGTCTGCGACCACCAAGAGTGCTACGCTGAAGTCAAGTCCCAGGCCATCAGCTACACCACTGGCGTCCCGGCGGCCATCGGCGGTGCGATGCTCGCCACGGGCAAGTGGCTCAAACCAGGTGTCTGGAATATGGAAGAGTGTGATCCGGATCCGTTCATGGAAGAATTGAACAAGCGCGGCCTGCCCTGGCAGATCCAAGAGCTGCCGGTCTAAGTGCCGACCAGCCCAAACAAAGCCCGCCAATCGGCGGGCTTTTTATTTGCCCCAACTCTCTTCGCCAACAGCGTGAACGCGTGCACGAATCCGACGCCCTCACTGCCGCCTTCCGCCAGGTTGACCTCTCGCAGGTGCCGAGCCCCTGTCACGTCCTCCACCGCGGCCTACTGGAAAGCAACCTGCGCATTCTCCGTTCCGTCATGGACCGCTCAGGCGCTAGGGTGCTGCTCGCACTCAAGGGCTTCGCACAGTTCAGCGAGGCCAAGTTGATTTCGAAATACCTCGTAGGCACCACGGCGAGCGGGATTCACGAGGCCTTGCTGGGCCGCGAGGAATTCGGCGGCGAGGTCCACGCCTATTCACCGGCTTTCAAGGACGAAGAGTTCGCCCAGCTCTTGCGCGTGGCCGACCACATGTCCTTCAATTCGCTGTCGCAATGGAAGCGCTACCGTGCCGCGGCCCAGACGGCCAAACGCAAGATCTCCTTCGGCCTCCGCGTCAATCCTGAGCACGCCGAGGTTGAAGTAGAACTCTACAATCCCTGTGCGAGCGGTTCTCGCCTCGGCACACTGCGCTCTGAGATTACGGACGTGAGCGACCTCGACGGACTTGAAGGCCTACACTTCCACACAATGTGCCAGCAAGGGGCCGACGTCTTGCAACGCACCGTCGCGGCCTTCGAAAGTAAGTTCGGTGAATTCATCCCGCGCCTGAAGTGGGTGAACTTCGGCGGCGGCCACCACATCACCCGTCCCGGCTACGACCTCGACCTACTCGTCAAAGTCATCACCGACTTCCGAGCCCGCTGGGGACAACACATTCAGGTCTACCTTGAACCAGGCGAAGCCATCGGCATCGGTACCGGCGTCCTCGTGGGCACGGTCCTTGACCTCGTCCATAAAGGCGTCGACATCGCGATCATCGATGTCTCCGCCACATGTCACATGCCTGACACTTTGGAGATGCCTTACCGGGCAGATATCCTCGACGGCGACTTACCGGGCAAGCTAGCCCACACCTACCGTCTGGGCAGCGTCACCTGTTTGGCGGGCGACATCATCGGTGACTACTCCTTCGCGGAACCGCTCAAAATCGGCCAGCGCCTCGTTTTTATGGACATGTCGCACTACACGTTCGTGAAGAATACCACCTTCAACGGCGTCCCCCTGCCGGCCATTGCCACCTTCGACCCCGCCGTCGGGCAAACACAGGTTATCCGCCGTTTCGGCTACGCGGACTACAAAAACCGCCTGTCATAAGCCCCCAGCGGGCGGTCGGCATTGCCTAGGTTCTTGACCCAAGGGCTTTTTAAGGCAATTCCTGTAGGCAACAGAATCCTATGAAGCCCACCACCATCATCCTCAGCTTGGTCTCCGCCGCCCTTGCCGGCGTTGCGATCGTCTGCGTCGTGTCCGAAAATGAGGCCCGCGCCGAACTCGCCAAGGTCCAGGAAGAAACCCGCGAACAAGTCCGTGCCGCCCGCGACAAGACGACCGCCTTCGAGCGCACTGCCGCCGCTGCTGAAGTGAAGGCTAGTAAGGCCTTGAAGGACGCTGAAGCCGCTGGTGCCAAGGTCACCGCTGCCGCCGACGCTCACAAGAAGACCGACGAAGACTTCGCCGCTGCCAAGGACGCCCTCGCCAAGAACACCACGAAGATTGCTGAGCTCGAAAAGGCTCGCTCTGAGTCCGCTGCCCGCGTGAACGAACTCACCGCCGAAGTCGCCAAACTCCGCGATGGTTCCGAAGTACGTGATGCCAACGCGAAGTCCAAGAAGTCTGAAGCTGACCTGGAAGCCGCCTCTTCTGCCCTCCGCGAAGCCAACTCTAAGATGGCCGAAATCGAAAAGACTTTCGCGACCCTGACCGAAGAGAACAACCGCCTCAAGGCTCGCTCCCGCGAGATTGGCTCGGGTTCGACTCCTGACCACCGCCCGCTCTAAGTCTTAAAGAGGCTTCCCCGCGAAGGCCCGGCACCCGCCGGGCCTTTTTATTGGCTGAGCCTTCCACCATGGCCCTACGACGGCTTAGACGGGTCTAACCCAGCTCGCGCTCCCAAAGCGCCCCACGCGCAGCCAGCCGCCTACAAATTGTGGCTAGTGCGTCGAGGATACTCCCGCTTGCCCCCGAAACTACATGGCCCCAAGCGGCGATGGCTGCGCGGTTAGCGACCCTCCCCTGGGCAGCTAGGCTGAGTGTAGCCGTCCAAGAGAAGGCTAGCTCACGTGCTGAAGGTGCAGTCGGGTCACACGAGCTAACGTTCGCCGGTGCGGTGGCGACCACGCAACGTCGTCTGACGGAGCCATCCCCCATCGCCCAACTAGAGAAAGATCCAGACCACCCCGCCTTCTGCACGTGGCTTTGCCGTGCCATCGCACCTTGGCCATCAGCACGCTGACCGTCGGCAGGCAATCAGGCATCTGTTATCACTAAACATAAAATAAGCCGGACGCTTACGCGCCCGGCCTACCCTCGGGGGACTCCCCCAAAGAAAGAGGGCCGGCATCCCTGCCGGCCCTCGTGCTATGAAGCCTAAATCCTAGGATTTAGAACAGAACCTGAGCCTGGAGGCGGAAGATATCCGCATCGG
>Ga0208960_1000448_pt1 | contig 23155 bp, 19 predicted proteins | sample GreLakmeON33MSRF_FD_187703 | JGI IMG/M metagenome (GOLD analysis project Ga0208960, IMG submission 187703) | Freshwater lentic microbial communities from great Laurentian Lakes, MI, USA - Great Lakes metaG ON33MSRF (SPAdes) | ecosystem: Environmental > Aquatic > Freshwater > Lake | place: Great...
ATTTGCGGTTTCGATCAGCCGTACTTTTATGACATACTGGTGCGGCATTGCGGGGCTCGGGCCAACTTGGACCTTCGCGCAGTGAGAACTTTAGTTTGAATGCCGGCCCGTCCGGCACGAATGACCCACTCTAAAAGGAAATATTCCCATGTTCAAAGCAAGCACCCGAAAACTAATGCTCGGCGCGGTCGCGCTGGTTGCCACCGCGCTGTTTACCGCTGCTCCGGCGTTCGCTCAAAAGACCAGAATCACGGTCTACAGCGCCCTTGAAACCGACCAGGTTGGGCCTTACAAACAGGCCTTTGAAGCAGATAACCCGGACGTAGAAATCGCCTGGGTGAGAGACTCCACTGGCATCACCACTGCGCGCCTGCTGGCGGAAAAAGACAACCCCCGCGCTGATGTGATCTGGGGTTTGGGCGCCTCCAGCGTGTCCTTGTTTGATTCGATGGGTATGCTGGAGCCGTACACCCCCAAAGGCGCGGACCAGGTCAAGCCTAAATTCAAAAGCAGCAAGAGCCCGATGAGCTGGACCGGCATGGACGCCTGGCTGGCCGTGATGTGCTACAACACGATTGAAGGCGGAAAAAAGAGCATGCCCAAGCCAGCCGCTTGGATGGACCTGGCCAACCCGGTCTACAAAGACAGCATCGTGATGCCCAACCCGGCGTCCTCTGGCACCGGCTACCAGGCGGTGTATGCCTGGATTCAGATCATGGGCGAGAAAGCCGCCTGGGAGTTCATGGACAAGCTGCACCAGAACATCGCGGTCTACACCCACTCCGGGTCAGCCCCCTGCGTTCAGGCTGCGAAAGGCGAGCGGGTCATCGGCATCGGCTTTGACATGCGCGGCGCCAAAGAGAAAACCGGCGGCGCCCCAATTGACGTGATTCTGGCCAAGGAAGGCGCACCCTGGGACATGGAAGCCACCGCGATTGTCAAGGGCACCAAAAACCTGGCGGCTGCGCAAAAGCTCGCTGACTGGGCGGTGACCAAGAAGGCCTATGAGCTCTACGGCAAGTATTACGCCATTGTTGGCTACCCCGGCATGAACCCGGCGCCGCCCAACTACCCGCCTAGCGCCGACGCTGCCATGGCCAACATTGACCTGGCAAAAATGGGCGCTGACCGGGCTCGCGTGCTGGCCGAGTGGACCAAGCGCTACGATGGCAAATCTGCACCTAAGTGATGCTGGTTGGGCCTTACCTGAGCATTGAGCGGCTCAGAAAGCAGTTTGGGGATTTTGCAGCGCTCAAAGACGTCTCGCTGGATGTCATGTCCGGCGAGTTCGTTTGTTTTTTGGGCCCCTCGGGTTGCGGTAAAACAACCCTTCTGCGGGCTATTGCTGGCCTGGATGTGCAAACTTCGGGCCGCATCATGCAGGGTGGAAGAGACATCTCCAACCTGCCAGCCTCACAGCGTGATTTCGGGATTGTTTTTCAGTCTTACGCGCTGTTCCCAAACCTGAATGTCGCATCCAATGTGGGCTATGGCCTGGTCAGCCGCAGGCTGCCCCGGGCACAAATCGCGGCCCGGGTGACCGAACTACTCAAGCTCGTGGGGCTGCCCGAGGAGGCCGCCAAGTACCCGGCGCAACTCTCAGGCGGCCAGCAGCAGCGTGTGGCCCTAGCCCGGGCGCTGGCCCTGTCGCCCGGCTTGCTGCTGCTCGATGAACCGCTGAGCGCGCTCGATGCCCGGGTGCGGGCCTATTTGCGGCTCGAAATCCGCCGCCTGCACCAGCGCTTGGGCGTGACCACCATCATGGTGACGCACGACCAGGAAGAGGCGCTCACCATGGCAGACCGCATTGTGGTGATGAACGAGGGCGTGATCGAGCAGATTGGCACGCCCTTGGAGGTGTACCGCCACCCCGCCAGCGCCTTTGTGGCAGATTTTGTGGGCACCACCAATTTTCTTGCTGCCCAGGTGGTGGGCGATGGGCTGGTGCGCTTTGGCGGCCTGAGTCTGCACTGCGAGTTCGACAGTGGGCCTCAGCCCGGCCAACAGATCACCTTGGCGATTCGGCCCGAAGACCTGGTGGTGCGCAATGTGAGTGCGGGCGCAGCCAACACGGCCGAGGTGAAGGTCACACACATCGAGTTCTTGGGTTCTTTTTGTCGGGTTAGCTTGGGCCTGGGCGAACAGCCCGCGGCCCTGCTGGCTGATTTTTCGATCAATGTGGTGCGAGACCTGGCCATCAGCCAGGGGCAGACACTGCTCATCAGTTTGCCGCCAGACCGCATCCGGGTGTTCCCCGGGGCGCCGCAACTGCTGTGATCCGGCCTGGCCTGCCAGGATCTGGCGCTGCGCCAGCAGCCAGGCGCGGGTTGGATCGCGACGACCTGCTGATGCGCGCAGGCATCTGCCTCTTGATCGGCTGGCTGCTGCTGACCCTGATCCTGCCGCTGTGGTGGCTGCTGTCCAAGAGCTTCCAGAACCAGAACGGCGAGTTCATCGGGCTGGCCAACTACCTGCGTTATTTCTCCACACCGTCCCTGTTTGCCTCAGTCTGGAACAGCCTGTTTATTGCCGTGCTCACCACGGCCATCGTGCTGCCGCTGGCCTTTGTGTATGCCTACGCGCTGCAGCGCAGTTGCATGCGCTTCAAGGGTCTGTTTCAGGCGCTGGCGCTGATTCCGATTTTGGCGCCCTCGCTGCTGCCGGCCATCTCGCTGATCTACCTGTTTGGCAACCAAGGCTTCTTGAAGGACTGGATGTTTGGCGTGTCGGTCTATGGGCCTTTTGGCATCGTGGTCTCGCAGGTGTTTTACTGCTTCCCGCATGCCTTGATGATTTTGCTGGCAGCGCTGTCCTTGGCCGATTCCCGGCTGTATGAGGCGGCAGACGCCCTGGGCGCCTCCAAGACCCGCGTGTTTTTGACGGTCACCCTGCCAGGGGCCAAGTACGGCCTGATCAGCGCCGGTTTTGTGATTTTTACCCTGGTCATCACCGACTTCGGCATTGCCAAGGTAATCGGCGGGCGCTTCAATGTGCTCGCCACGGATATCTTCAAGCAGGTGATTGGCCAGCAAAATTTCGAAATGGGCGCCGTGGTGGGCTTTGTGCTGCTGATCCCTGCCGTGGTGGCTTTTGCCGCAGACCGAATCTTGCAGGGGCGCCAGGTGGCGCTGCTGTCAGCCCGCGCGGTGCCGCTGGTGCCCAAGCCGGCAGCCCGGCGTGACTGGGCGCTGTTGGTGTTTTGTACCCTGGTTGGCGGCATGATTTTTATTGTGCTGGCGATGGCCGCCTGGGCCTCGCTGGTGACGCGCTGGCCCTACAACTTGACGCTGACCCTGAACAACTATGCCTTTGGCGAGTTTGACTCGGACGGCTGGGCCGCCTACTGGCATTCGGTGCAATTGGCGGCCTGGACCGCCATCATCGGCACAGCGGTCGTTTTTGTCGGCGCCTACCTGCTGGAAAAAACCCGGGCTTTTGCCGCTGGCCGGGTGATCGCCCAGTTCATGGCCATGCTGCCCATGGCCGTGCCCGGCTTGGTGCTGGGCCTGGCCTACATCTTCTTCTTTAACGCCAAGGGCAATCCCTTTGGCTTTTTGTACGGCACCATGGCTATCCTGGTGATCAATTCACTGACCCACTTCTACACCGTGAGCCACTTGACAGCGAGCACCGCCCTCAAGCAACTGGACCACGAATTTGAAGCTGTGTCCGCCTCGCTCAAGGTGTCACTGCTGCGCACCATGACCCGTGTCACCCTGCCAGTCTGCCTGCCCGCCGTGCTGGACATCAGCATTTACTTGTTCGTCAACGCCATGACGACTGTGTCGGCGGTGATCTTTTTGTATTCGACCGACACCAAGCTCGCGGCCATTGCCATCGTTAACATGGACGAGGCCGGCTTCACCGCGCCTGCTGCTGCCATGGCCATGACGATCGTGGCCACCTCAGCCAGCGTGAAAATTGCCCATGTGCTGCTAACCCGTCGGCTGGAGCGCCGCACCCAGGGTTGGCGTCGGCGCTGACCGCCGGTCTGCTGTTGCGTCAGGCGAAACAGACGCCATCCACCAACCGGTAGCGCCGCTCTGATAATGGTGAAGCCTTCGGTCTGGTTGCAGCGCCGCTGTACCCCGTAGCAGGCAAGAGCATGGAGTGCTTGGCATGGCATGGGATATGCTGATTCGCAATGCTACGGTCTTCGACGGGACCGGGGCGCCGCCGGTTGAACTTGACCTGGGTGTTCAGGGTGACCGCATTGTCTTCATGGGCCAGGCATCGACCCAACGTGCCCGCGTAGACCTGGATGCCCGCGGTCTGGTGGCCTCCCCCGGATTCATCGACATCCACACCCATTCCGACATGAGCCTGCTGATCGACGGCCGTGGGCAGAGCAAGGTCAGTCAGGGGGTCACGACCGACGTCACGGGTAATTGCGGCTTCTCCCCCTTCCCCATTAACCCGGCGCATCTGGCGCTGCACCTTGATTTGCTGGCCGGCATCGGTGATGACCCCGCGCCCCTGGCTTGGACCGATCTGGAGGGCTATCGCCAAACCGCAGAGGCGCGCGGCATCGCCCTGAACATCGCACCGCTGGTCGGTCACGGCGCCCTGCGCATTGCGGCGATGGGGGTGCGCAGCGAGGCTGCCACACAGACCGAGATGCAGGCCATGTGCGACAGCTTGAGCCTGCTGCTTGACCAAGGCGCCTTTGGCATGACCACCGGGCTGACCTATGTGCCCTCCCGTTACGCGCCGACCGCAGAGCTGCTCTCTTTGTGCCAGGTGCTGGCTGCCCGCCAGCGTTTGTATGCCACCCATGCCCGCGATCAGGACCTCGAAGGCGATGACCACCGCTACGGCCCCTTGCGAGAAGCCCTGCATTTGGGCGCTGCTGCCGGGGTCAGGGTGCAGTATTCCCATGCGGCCATCAACACGCCGTCCGAATGGGGCAGTGCAGCCGATTGGACCCGACGGTTCGATCAGGCCGTGGACCAGGGCCTGGACGCCGGCTTTGATGTCTACCCCTACGATGCTTCGAGCTCAGCCCTGACCCAGTACCTGCCGCCCTGGGTTCAGGAGGGCGGCGTTGCCGCTATGAGCGAGCGGCTACAACACGCCGATGTGATGGCGCGCGCCGAAGCTGACCTGCTCAAAGGCTGGTCGGCCCACTTGATTCCCTGGCTGTGGGAGCGGGTGGTGCTGGCCCGCACCGACGGGCTGCTTGGTACCCAAGAGGGCCAGAACCTGCAGCAGGCGGCCGGGCAACTTGGCATCTCACCAGCGCAACTGGTCTTACGCCTGTGCCGCGACGGTGGCAACCGGGTGATGGTGGTGCTTTTTTACCGCACCGAGGCAGACATGCGCACTTTCCTCACGCACCCGCGCTCGGTCATGGGCTCAGACGGCTCAGCCATGTGCTTTGACCAAGGTCACCGGCGCCCCCACCCGCGCAATTTTGGCGCCAGCGTGCGGGTACTGGGACGTTTTGTGCGCGAGCTTGGCGACCTGGACCTCGCCACCGCCATTGCCAAGATGAGCGGCCGCGTGGCCGAGCGCCTGCGCCTGCATGACCGTGGCACGCTGGCTCTGGGCCAGGCCGCCGACATCGTGGTTTTTGACCCGGCGCAGGTGGCAGACCGTGCCACCTACCTGCGGCCCACCCAAGCCGCAGCAGGTGTTTGCCATGTGCTGGTCAACGGCTGCTTGGTGCTGCACGAGGGGGAGCAAACCAGCGCCCGGCCCGGGCGGGTCTTGCGCGCCGCTTAAGCGGCTTGCCCAGCACACCAGAGCAGCCATGAGCACCCAGTACCCAGGCGGTCAGGCCAAACCCAGCGCACCGGCCTTGCCAGACTGGCTCAGTTTGCAAGGCGCGGTGGCGGTGGTCACTGGCGGGGGTACCCACTTGGGGCTGGCCATGGCGACAGCCCTGACCCAACTCGGCGCCGAAGTCCACCTGGTCGGCCGGCGCGCCGATGTGCTGGAGTCTGCGGTACAAACCCTGCGCCAACAGGGCGCATCAGCCCATGCCCATCCGGCCGATGCGGCCGACGAGGCCGCCATGCAAATTGTGGTGCAACGGGCCTGGCAATCCCGCCAGCGGCTCGATGTGATGGTCTGCAACGCCGGTGGCGGCCAGGGCCGTGAGATGGCGCCTGACATCAAGGTCAAAGACCTGGAGGCCACCCTGCGCAACAACCTCACGAGCACCCTGGTGTGCGCCCAGGCTGGCGCCCGTGCCATGATGCCGGCCCGCCAAGGCGCCATCATCACGGTCGGCTCGATCCATGCCACGCTGGGCAGCGACCCGCAACTTTACGGGCCAGAGTTCAAGCGTTCCTCGCAGTCCTACCATGCGGCCAAGGGCGCCATACTCAACCTCACGCGGGCCCTCGCTTGCGAATTGGCGCAGCATGGGCTCAACGTAAACTGCATCAGCCCCGGGCAAATCCCCAAGCCCGGCATCGACCCCATCACCCGCGAACGGTTCACAGCCCAGGTTCCGCTGGGCAGGCTGGGCCTGCCCACTGACCTCAACGGTGCTGTAGCGCTGTTTGCCAGCCCAGCCGGGCGCTGGATTACCGGGCAAAATCTGATTGTTGATGGCGGCTGGTCCGCCTGGTAACAGCAAACCCTGAGCCACCCATTGAAAGGCCCCGAGCATGACACCCTGGTACACCATCTCCAACGCGCACAGCATTGCTTCGCCCACAGTGCTGCTCTACCCCGAGCGGATTGAACACAACCTCAAGCGCATGATCGAGCTTGCCGGCGGTGTCAGCCGCTTGCGCCCCCATGTCAAAACCCACAAGCTCGCGCCCATCATTGCCATGAAGCGCGCCGCTGGCATCCACAAGTTCAAGGTCTCCACCATTGCCGAGGCCGAGATGACCGCCAGCGCAGGGGGCGAAGACATTTTGCTGGCCCATCAACCCAACGGCCCCAATATTCCTCGCTTGATGGCCTTGATCAAGGCTTTTCCCGCGACCCATTTCGCCACCCTGGTGGACGACCCTGCCAACCTGCAAGCCTTGAGCGCGGCGGCCGGTGCGGCCAGCGTTCAACTGATGCTTTATGTTGACCTCAACGTAGGCATGAACCGCACCGGCATCATCCCCGGCGAGCCGGCCCTGGCCCTGTACCGGCAACTGTGCCAAACCCCATCGGTTACACCGGGCGGGCTGCACGCTTATGACGGGCATTTGCACGAGCCCGACGCGGGCGCTCTCAAGCAGCAGGTCATGAGTGCCTTTGCGCCGGTCTGGGCCATGCGTGATCAATTGCGCGCCGAAGGCCTGCCGGTGCCCCTTTTGATTGCCAGCGGCACACCCACTTTTGCCCTGATGGCCCAGCATCCGGGTGTCGAGGTGGGCGCCGGCACCACCGTGCTGTGGGACTTTGGCCAAGAAAAAGTGTGCCCCGATCACCACATGCAAAACGCAGCCGTGCTGATGACCCGCGTGATCAGCAAGCCCACGCCCGACCGGCTCTGCCTGGACCTGGGGCACAAGTCAGTGGCGGCAGAAATGCCGCACCCGCGGGTGCAATTGTTTGGCCTGGAGGACGCCGTGGCCGTGGGCCAAAGCGAAGAGCATTTGGTGCTGCAAACCCCGCGCGCTGCAGACTATGCGGTGGGCGATGTGCTCTACGGCCTGCCGCGCCACATCTGCCCCACCATGGCGCTGCACAGCGAGGTCTGGGCCGTGCGGGGTGGCCGGGCAGCCGAGGCTTGGCCAGTCACCGCCCGGGCCCGGCGCATCACCATCTGAACCCAGCCCAGGAGCAAAACCATGATTGAAGAGGTTCCCAATATTCAGGTTCAGTCCTTCGAGCGGCCTGATCCATCCCTGCTCGGCCAGCTTCGGTCTACGCCCACCGGCTTTCTGGTGGATGCCATGGGGGGCACGGGCGCCCTTGACTTCAGGCTCAAACCCGCCATTGCCGAGCAGTTTGCATTTTGCGGCGTGGCATTGACCTGCCATGCTGGGCCGGCCGATAACCTGGCACTGATTCATGCACTCTCCGAGATTCAGCCCGGCGATGTGCTGATGGCCTGCGCCGACGGGTTCACCGGCTGCGCCATCACCGGTGACCTGGTGCTGGGCATGGCCAAAAACTGTGGCGCAGTTGGTTTTGTGACCGACGGGTGCGTGCGCGACCTGACCGGAATTCGCACCGTCGGCCTGCCCGCATGGTCGATGGGCGTTACCCCCAACTCCCCGCACCGAAGCGGCCCTGGCACGGTGGGCTTTGCAGTCAGCATCGCCGGGCACCAGGTTGTCAGCGGAGACGTGGTGGTGGCTGATTTGGATGGCGTGGTGGTGATCCCCCAGAAGCTGCTCGCCCAGGTGATTGCCAAATTACCGGCCATTCGCCAATCGGAAGCTGCAGCTGACAAGGCAGTCAGCCAAGGCGCGCGCGGCCCGTCCTTCCTGAAATAGGCACAGGGCCCAAGGCAGCCATGAAGCGCACAGAGCACCTGCCTGCTACGGCTTTCAGCGTAGCGCGCATGCGGGAGCTGGCAGGCCAGCGCCTGCCCCGGCCGATTTTTGATTTCATCGATGGCGGCGCCGAAGACGAGGCCACCTTGCGCGACAACGAGGCCTGTTTTCAGGACTGGTCGATTCTGCCCCGGCCGATGAACGGTGCGGGTGTTCGCGACCTGTCCATCGACTTGCTCGGCCAGCGCTTGTCATCGCCCATGCTGATTGGGCCGACCGGCCTGGCCGGCTTGTTCTGGCCCCAGGGCGAGGTGGCGGCCGCCCAAGCCGCGCAAAAACATGGCACGGTGTATTGCTTGAGCCACGGCTCGGTCTGCACGCTCGAAACATTGGCACAGGCGCACAGCGGGATGCGTTGGATGCAGGTCTTTATCTACAAGGACCGCGGCTTTACCCGCGAGCTGGCCGACCGCGCCAAGGCCAGCGGTTACCAGGCCCTGGTGCTGACGCTGGACAACCAGTTGCTGGGCAAACGGGAGCGCGACCTGCTCAATGGCTTCTCGATCCCGCCCCGTTTTGGGCCGGCGCAGCTGATGGCATTTGCCCGCAAGAGCCGCTGGTGGTGGGCGATGCGCAAAGAATTGCCGCGCATCACCTTCGGCAATTATGTTCGTGAAAACAAGCCCGAGTCAGTGGCCGAGCTGGCCGGGCGCATGGGCTCCTTGCTGGATCCCGGCATGAACTGGAAAGACCTGGATGCCCTGCGGCAGCACTGGAGCGGCCCCCTGTTGGTCAAGGGGGTGCTTCATCCCCAAGAGGCGAAACAGGCGATTGCTCAGGGCGTTGATGGCATCATCGTGTCAAACCACGGTGGGCGCCAGCTCGACGGCGCCCTGCCCAGCCTGCGTGCCTTGCCCGCTGTGGTGGAAGCGGTCGCAGGCCAGGTGCCAGTGCTGATTGACGGTGGTCTGCGCCGCGGCAGCGATGTTTTCAAGGCCTTGGCACTTGGGGCCCATGCGGTTTTGCTGGGTCGCCCTCACCTCTGGGGCTTGGCGGTGGCCGGCGAGGCCGGCGTCAGCCAGGTTTTAAGCATCCTGCACGCCGAGCTTGACCGGGTCATGGGCTTGGCGGGGGTGCGCAACATCGCCGAGCTCAGGGCTGGAGATTTCTTGGTACGCAATCAATCGCCTGGGCGGTAGACCCGGCTCATTTAAATACCAAATTGGGAAGCCAGAGCGAGAGTGCTGGAATATAGGTGACCAGCAGCAGCACCATGAACATGGCCGCAATGAAGGGCAAGGCCTCCCGGGTGAAGTCTTGAAGCGGCACGCGCAGGATAGAACAGGTGGTGAACATCAAAGTACCCACCGGTGGCGTGACGCCGCCAATGGTCAGATTTAGCACCATGATTAGGCCAAACTGCACGGGGTCAACGCCGATCTTGAGCGCTACCGGCACCAGTATCGGGGTCAGCAAAATCAGTGCTGCGGTTCCCTCGATCAGCATCCCGACGGTGAGCAGCAGCAGGTTGATCAAGAACAACAGCAGGTATTTGTCCTGGGCCATCGACACTATCCACACCGCAATGCGCGGCGGAATCCTTTCCCAGGTCATGTAATAGCCGAAGGCAGTCGCACAGCAGATGATCAGCATCACCACCGATACCGCCAGTACAGACTCCACCAAAATCGGGAAAATATGGGCTACTTTGAGTTCGCGATGCCAGACCGCGCCTATAAATATCGCGTAAACCGCGGCCAATGCCCCCGCCTCGGTTGGCGTGAAAATCCCGTAGCGGATGCCAAACATAATGAAGAGCAGGATAGACAAAGCGCCCAGGGCATCGACAAAGGCGTGCCATATTTCGGCTGGCTTGGCTCGAGTGCTGCGCTGCGCTTTATAGCCGCGAGTGCGGGCAATCAGGTGTACCGTGACCATCAGGAAGACGCACAGCATCAGGCCTGGCACCACACCACTCATGAAAAGGCGGCCAATCGACACGTCGGCGATAAAGCCGTAGATGATGAACCCGATGCCGGGCGGAATGATCGGTGTGATCACTGCCGAGCAGGCTGAAATCGCGGCCGCGAAAGCTGGGCTGTAGCCGTGCCGGATCATTTGCGGCCCAAGCATCTTGGCATCCATTGCGGCATCCGCGTTAGCCGAGGCAGACAGCCCGCCCATCAGGGTTGAGACCAGCACGTTGACTTGCGCGAGTGCACCCGTCATGTGGCCTACCAGCGACTCTGCCAGCGCCATCAGGCGCCGGGTGATGCCGGCGTGGTTCATGATCACACTGGCGAGTATGAAAAAGGGTACGGCAAGTAGCGGAAATGAGTCTGTCGCGCTGATCAGTCTTTGGGCAAAGAGTTCGAGCGGCAACTCATCGGCTTTGAAGACGAAGTAGGAGATAGCGCCTATGCCCATCGCCATGGCCACTGGCACATTGAGTGCGAACAAGACCAGCATCAGCAACAGGGGCAGGTATTCCATCGCGTGCTCTGGGTGTTAGTTTGCGAGAACCTGGCGGCGCCACGCCGACTGCGCATGGCGCAGGGTCATGGCCATCAGACCAAGAGCGGCACCGGCGTAATGGATCGAATAGGGCCAGCGAAGCGAGGGCATGGGCGAGTCCCATGAATTGGCGGTGTACACGCTTGCCAGCCAACTAGTTCCTATCAGGAAAACCAACACCAAAAGATCCGCGCTTATCGCAATCCCGCGGCGCAGGCGAGTTGGCAGGCGCACCACCAGAACATCAATCGACACATGGCCGGCACGCTTGTAGACCGCTGCGGCGCCAAAGAAGATCACCCAACAAAAGCCTGCTGCTGCGATCTCGGCAGCCCAGGTGGCCGGTTGCGCAGAAACATAACGGGTGAATACGCCCCAGGACGTGCAAAGCACAGTGATTGCCAAGGCCGCGCAGGCAATGCACTCTTCGATATTGCGGTGCCACGCGCCGGGCGCCCATTCCGCGTCCGGCGTCAGCGGCAAATGGTCACTCATTCCCCAGTGCTTAGCTGGTCAGAATTTGCTTGACTCTGGCGTGTAAACCAGGGGTCCAGTTCGGTATCGCCGAGTAGACGCTCTCAGTCGCTTTTTGCAGTGCCGCGTAGTCCAGATCGCGTACGACAGTCACGCCGGCGTCTTGAAAGCGCTTGATGTATTCATTGTCAATTTCGAGAGTTCGCGTGGTCATGAAGGCGGCTGCGGCATCGGCTTCTTCCTGGATGATTGCGCGTAAATCGGCTGGTATCCGCTGCCACAAACGCTCGTTCATGATCCACCCAATCCAGGAAAGAAAATGCCCGGTCAAGGACAAAACCTTTCGTGTTTCGTGCAACTTCATGCCCCAGAGTGATGCGAACGGGGCCTCGACGGCGTCGGCCACACCTTGCTGCATGGCGCTGTATATTTCTGGCCACGGGATGGTCACTGGGCGCGTGCCCAAGGCCTTGAAGGTTTCTATCCACATCAAGGTTGGCGGCACGCGAAAGGCCACGCCTTTGAAATCGTTTGGCGTGCGCAGCGGCTTGTTGCTCAGCGCATGGCGTGCACCGAAAAAACCACCCAGGGTAAGCACCCGGATCGACTGCTCGCGTTGTGCCCGGGCGTTGAGTTCGGCATACCATTGACTGGCCAGTAACTTGCGGAACTCCTGCGGTTGCTTGAGCAGGTAGGGCCCGTTGAGCACGCCGAAATCTGGAACGAAATCACCAATAGCGCTCGGATCGCCAAGCACCATGACGTTGGCGCCCTGGCGCATCAGTTCATACTGCTCCTTGTTGCCCCCGAGCTGACCTTGCGGGAAAACCTCGACCTTGATTTTTCCCTGGCTTCTGTCGGTGATGCGTGCTGCGAGCAGCAAGCAAGCCTCATTGGCCGGCTCGTTGGGCGACAAGACATGGGTGATGCGCAGACTGGTCACCGTCTGGGCTTGGGCATTCGGGATGTGGGCGGCGGCTGCGGTCACACCGGCCGCAGCAATCAACTGGCGACGTCTTAGCATTCAATTTCTCCTTGGTTAAATCCTGCACCTGCGCTCAAGGGGGTGAGCGCAGCGGTTCGTACTCATGTTTCTTGCTAGCGCCAGCAAACAGGATCTGCGTGGTGCGCTCGATCATGCTGCTGTGGAAGGCCACCGCATCGGGGTGAAAATCAGATTGCGGCGCTGGTTCGGGGTCAAAATGGCCAAAGTCATCATGCCCCCGCACCAGGGTTGCGCTGTCGCGGATGGCCGAGAGTTGGCGCATGTCGGTGGGGATGTAGCGTATGGCGAAGCCAATGCGTGGCCAATCTGCGCAATTGGGTTCCGAGCCATGCACGATGCGAATATGGTGGAGCGAGAACTCACCGGGCTGCAGCACGATGTCAATGGCCTGTGACGGATCCACGTTGACCGCAACCTCCTGGCCTCGGCTGAGCATGTTGCTGCTCGAAAAAGTATCGCGGTGGGCGAGCTGGTCCTGGGTTTGTGTGCCCGCAATCACGCGCATGCAGCCCGAGACCGGCAAAGACGCCGTGAAGGCCACCCAGGCGGTGACAACCTCTGGCTTGGACAGGCCCCAGTAGGTCGAATCCTGGTGCCATGAGACGAAGTCTGAAGAGTTCGCAGGCTTGTGAAAAAAACCTGAAGCCCAGCACAGCAGGTTGGGCCCGAGCACGTCCTCGACCGCATCCAAAATAGCTGGGTGTCGCACCAGTTCAGCCAGCCAGGGCACCAGCAGATGCGGCTTGTTGTTGCTGCGCTTGGTCAGCACACCACCTTCTTGTGCGCAGAGCGCCTGGTAGCGCGCCAAATTGGTCTGGGCCTGGGCCGGCGCCATGGCGTGCAGTGGGCTCAGGTAGCCGTTCCGGTGGTAGGAAGCCACTTGATCCGGGGACAGGTGATTCAAAGCCATGCACAAGAGCTTACTCAGCCAGGCAGCGGTGCGGTATGCGGAAAAACCCTAGACGACGGCCAGCGCTCGTTTCGTGAGATGAAATGACCAGGCCCTATGCCGGGGTTGACGCCAGCGCCACCTCCACCAGGCAATCGTAAAACGTGGGTGCCTGCCCCAGGTCGGTGAGTTTTTGGCTGGTGAGTTGGTTGACGTTGGTGCCGTCCAGGCCATATTTGCGCCACCACAGTCCCATGCCGTGAACCACGCCAGGGCGGGCGCGCTGCGAGATCTTGACCTTGCAATGGTGTACCCCGCGCTGGTTGAACACCCGCACCGTGGCGCCATCGTTGATGCCCCGTGCAGCGGCATCCTGGGCATGCATCTCCAGCAGCGGCTCAACTTCTATGTCGCGCAGGCTCCTGACGTTGACAAAGCTGGAGTTGAGAAAGTTGCGGGCCGGCGGCGAGATCATTGCCAAAGGGTAGTCTCCCGACGAGCCGGGAGACTCGTAATTTGGCAGGTAGTCAGGCAGGCCGTCCAGCCCTTGGGCCGCCAGCCTGGCGCTGTAGAACTCGCATTTGCCAGAGGGTGTGGCAAAGCCGCCCTGGGCAAATGGTGCGGGCTCCTGGTTGACGCAGGCAAAGCCTTGGCTCAACAAAACCTCAAAGTCCACCGATTCCCCGTAGGCCAGGCGACACAGGCTGAGGTCGTCTTCCACAAAGGCCGGGTCGCTAAAGCCCATGCGCCGGGCCAGTTCTCGAAATATTTGGGTGTTGGTTTTCGCCTCTCCCTGCGGCGCAATGGCAGGCCGGTTCAGCAGGGCGTCGGTGTGGCCATAACTGGCATGCACATCCCAGTGTTCGAGCTGTGTGGTGGCCGGCAGGATGTAGTCGGCGTAATCAGCGGTGTCGGTCTGAAAATGCTCAAGCACCACGGTAAACAAATCACTGCGTGCAAAACCCTGCACCACACGGGAAGAGTCGGGCGCCACCGCCACCGGGTTGCTGTTGTAAACCACCAGGGCCTCAATGGCCGGGCCAAATTCAGCGCTGGCCGGGCGCAGCAGGTCGTCTCCAATGGTGCTCATGTTGATGCTGCGTGGCCGGCGCCCGGCCAGCAGATCGGGGCGCTGCAGTGCATCTAAGTTGACCGGGAAATTGCCGCCGCTTGACAGCAGCACGCCGCCAGCGCGGTGCCGCCAGGCGCCAACCAGGGCCGGCAAACAGGCAATCAGCCGCACCGCATTGCCGCCCCCGCGCACCCGCTGCAGCCCGTAGTTCATGCGAATCGCCACAGGCTCCCCGCGTTGCGCGCAGCTGCCGTAGTCCCGTGCCAGCGCGCGGATTTGCGCTGGGCTGATGCCGCAAACGCTTGCCGCCCGCTCGGGGGGCCATTGCAGGGCTCGCGAGCGCATCAAGTCCCAGCCCAGGGTGTGGTCGTCCAGGTAGGCCTGGTCCAGCCAGTCGTGGGTGATCAGCTCATGCATCAAGGCCAGTGCCAGCGCGGCATCGGTGCCGGGCAGCAGTGCCAGGTGTTCATGGCATTTTTCAGCCGTCTCGCTGCGCCGCGGATCGATGCATACCAGCTTGGCCCCCTGGCGCTTGGCCTCCTGTGCATAGCGCCAAAAATGCAGGTTGCTGGTGATGGAGTTGCTGCCCCAGATCAGGATCAGCTTGGATTGCGCAAAAAACTCCACCCGCATGCCGAGCTTGCCGCCCAGGGTGTGCACCAGACCCTCTCCGCCAGCCGATGCACAGATGGTGCGTTGCAGCAAAGAGGCGCCGAGTTGGTGGAAAAACCGCGACGACATGCTGTCGCTCTGCACCAGGCCCATGGTGCCGGCGTAGCTGTAAGGCAGGATGGCCTGTGCTGCGTCACCACCGCGCGCCACGATGGCCTGCAGCCGCGCCGCAATATCGCTCAGCGCGGTGTCCCAACTCACGGGTACAAACTGTCCGCTGCCCTTTGGGCCGCTGCGCTTGAGTGGCCGCAGCACCCGTTCGGGGTGGTAGCTGCGCTCGGTGTAGCGGGCCACCTTGGCACACAGAGTACCGGCGGTTTGGGGATGTGCCGGGTTGCCCTGCACCTTGATGGCCACGCCGAGCGACACAGTGGTCAGCAAGGAACAGGTGTCCGGGCAATCGTGCGGGCAGGCGCCGAGTACCTGGTGGCTGTCGGCCTCTGTTTGTGCAGTGCCGTGGTCGCTGCTGTGAATCAAAATGTTGGAGAGTGTCATGGCCTTATCCAGCTTTGCCGGCCGCAGGGGCTGGCCGGGGTTTTGGCCAGCAACGCAGTCGATTGGCCTGCCTGGGGCAGCCCGGGTAACTTCGCGCTAGACTCGTAAAAAAAGGAGATATCGTGAAAATCATTGATTCCATTGTGACCCAGGCTGCCTCGATTGCCGCCATTCGCCGAGATATTCATGCCCACCCGGAACTCTGTTTTGAAGAAGTCCGCACCGCCGACCTGGTGGCCGCCAAGCTGACCGAGTGGGGCATCCCCATCCACCGCGGCCTGGGCACCACCGGCGTGGTGGGGATTGTCAAAAATGGCACCTCTAAGCGCGCCATTGGCCTGCGCGCCGACATGGACGCCCTGCCCATGCAAGAGTTCAACACCTTCAGCCACGCCAGCCAGAACAAAGGCAAGATGCACGCCTGCGGCCATGACGGCCACACCGCCATGCTGCTCGCAGCCGCGCAGCACTTTGCCAAGCAGCGCTTGTTTGATGGCACGGTTTACTTGATTTTCCAGCCTGCCGAAGAGGGCGGTGGTGGTGCGCGCGAGATGATCAAGGACGGTTTGTTTGAGCAGTTTCCCATGGACGCCGTGTTTGGCATGCACAACTGGCCCGGCACCGAGGTGGGCAAGTTTGCTGTCAGCCCGGGGCCGGTGATGGCCTCCAGCAATGAATTCAAGGTGGTCATTCGGGGCAAGGGGGCCCATGCCGCCCTGCCGCACAATGGTCTGGACCCGGTGCCCGTGGCCTGCCAGATGGTGCAGGCCTTTCAGACCATCATCACGCGCAACAAAAAACCCATCGACGCCGGCGTGATTTCGGTCACCATGATCCATGCCGGTGAGGCCACCAATGTCATCCCCAACAGCTGCGAGTTGCGCGGCACCGTGCGCACCTTCTCCGTGGAGGTGCTCGACATGATCGAGGCCCGCATGCGGCAGATTGCCGAGCACACTTGCGCAGCCTTTGGTCTGAGCTGCGAGTTCGATTTTGTCCGCAACTATCCGCCCACCGTCAACAGCGCCAAAGAGGCCGAGTTTGCCCGCGCCGTGATGGCCAGCATTGTGGGTCCGGACAATGTGCTGCAGCAGGAGCCCACCATGGGCGCTGAAGATTTTTCTTTCATGCTGCAGGTCAAACCCGGTTGCTACAACTTCATTGCCAATGGCGATGGCTCGCACCGCGATATTGACCATGGCGGCGGCCCCTGCATGCTGCACAACCCGAGCTACGATTTCAATGACGACCTGATCCCACTGGGCGCCACCTACTGGGTGCGGCTGGCGGAGGCCTGGTTCAAGGCCGCTTGAGGGGGCTGCGACATGGAGCCAGGCCAGCCTTTCTCGGCAAGCTACGCCCAGGCACGGGCCAAGTTTTTAGCCGCTGCTGCCAGCGCCGGCCTGGCAGTGCAGTCTTACCCGCACCCGCTGCCTGGCCGCGACGGCGAGGCGCTCGCCACAGACTTGGTGCTCGATGGCGCTGCCAACGCCGATCGGCTGCTGATTGTGACGAGCGCCTGCCATGGTGTGGAGGGCTTCTGTGGCAGCGGCGTGCAGGTTGACGCGCTGGGGGATGCCGCCCTGCGGGCGCAAAGCCGGGCGCATGGCGTGGCTCTTTTGTATGTGCATGCGCTCAATCCCCATGGGTTTTCCCACCTGCGCCGGGTGACCCATGAGAATGTTGACCTGAACCGCAATTTTCAGGATTTTTCGCAAGCCCTGCCGATCAACGAAGCCTACCGTGGCTTGCATCCGCTGCTGCTGCCTGATCATTGGCCGCCGGATGCTGCCAATGTGGCGGGCATGGCCGAGTACATCGGCCGCCACGGCATGGCTGGCTTTCAGGCTACCACCACGCGGGGCCAGCATGAGTTTGCCGATGGCCTGTTTTACGGTGGCATCGCGCCCACTTGGAGCAACCTGACGGTTCGGCAAATTCTGCGCGAGCAGGCCCAGTCAGCGCGCCGACTGGCCTGGGTCGATGTGCACACCGGCCTGGGACCCAGTGGCGTGGGCGAGCGCATTTTTGCCTGCCGTGATGACGCCGCTGCCCTGGCCCGAGCGCGCCATTGGTGGGGCGGCAATGGCGCCACGCCAGTCACCTCGATCTATGACGGATCCTCCAGCTCGGCCTGGCTCACCGGCCTGATGTGGAGCGCGGCCTACCAAGAATGTCCGCAGGCCGAGTACACCGGCCTGGCCCTGGAATACGGCACCTTGCCGATTGCCGACATGCTCCAAGCGCTGCGTGCTGACCACTGGCTGCACCAGCATCCGCAGGCAGCGCCCGGCTTGGCAGCACAGATTCATCAGCAAATGAAAGACGCGTTTTTTACCGACACGCCCCTGTGGCGGGAGCAAATTCTCAGCCAGGCCCGCCAGGTGTTGGGCCAAGCTGTTGCCGGCCTGGGGGCCTGAGCTGCGCAGTCAGGTGCCCGAACGGCTCTCGGCTATCTTCAGCAGCCCATCGAAGATCAGGTTGTCGACCAGTTCAAAAGTCAAACCCATGCTCGGCGCCATCTTCCAGCCCGCGCCGCCGGTCAAGATACAACGGGGCTCGGCGCCACACTGCTGGTGCAAATGCTGCACCATGCGCAGCACGGCCCCAGCAATGGCATAGGTGCCGCCACTGGTGAGTGCATCGCTGGTGTTGGTGGGAAATTCACGCACCTCGCCAGTTGGCACTTGCAGGCCGGCGGTGCCCGACTCCAGCGCGCGCAACATGATGCCGTGGCCGGGCAGAATCAGGCCACCCAAAAACCGGCCTTTTTCATCCAGCGCATCGACTGTGACCGCTGTCCCGACCATCACCACCACCAGCGGGCCCGGAGGGCCTTGGGCCAGCAGATGGTGCCAGGCTCCGACCATGGCAACCCAGCGGTCAGCGCCCAGCCTGGCCGGGTGGTCGTAACCGTTCACCAGCCCGGCCTCACTTGGGCTCGCCACGACCCATTGGGCTGCCACGTCCCACAGCTCCATTTGTTCCTCGACCCGGCGCCGGGGCGCGTCTCCCGCCACAATGCAGCCCAGCATGCGCTTGGGCGAGGGCAATTCGGCCCAGGGCCCCTCGGCGAGCCGCTCGATATGCTCCAAAAACTCGGCGCCCTGTGCGATCAGGGCAGCGCCTGGGCGGGGCTGTTGGTAGAGCGCCCATTTGAGGCGGGTGTTGCCCACGTCGATGGCCAAGAAAGTCATGCGTCTATTATCCGCACAGTCGGTACCCAGCCCCTTGCCACATGACCATGATTGTTGAACTCGATGCCAGCGCCCTGTCGCAGGCCATCCATGCCCGCCAGCTGTCTTGCCGCGAGGTGATGCAGGCCTACCTGGCCCGGATCGAGGCCCTCAACCCGGCCTGCGGCGCGATTGTCAGCCTGCAAGATCCGGATGACTTGTTGCGCCAGGCCGACGCCCGTGACGCCCAACTCGCGCGTGGCCAGTCCCTGGGCTGGATGCACGGTATGCCGCAGGCCATCAAAGACATGGCCAATACCGCTGGCATCGTCACCACCCTGGGCTCGCCCTTGATGCGCGGCAATGTACCGCAGCAAGACGGCCTGATGGTGCAGCGCATGAAGGCAGCCGGCTGCATTGTGATTGGCAAGACCAACACGCCCGAGTTCGGTTTGGGCTCGCACACCTTCAACGAGGTGTTCGGCCTGACCCGCAATGCCTACGACCCAAGCCGATCGGCAGGCGGCAGCAGCGGCGGTGCCGCAGTAGGTTTGGCGCTGCGCTTGTTGCCGGTGGCGGATGGTTCGGATTTCATGGGCAGCCTGCGCAACCCAGCCGGGTGGGCCAATGTTTTTGGCTTGCGCCCAAGCCAGGGTCGGGTGCCGATGTGGCCGGCGCAGGACAGCTGGATCGGCCAGCTCAGCACCGAGGGGCCGATGGGGCGCAGCGTGCGCGATGTAGCGGCCCTGCTGCAGGTGCAGGCCGGACCCGATCCGCGCGTGCCTCTGTCGATTGCTGCCAGTGCGGATTTCACCAGCCGGCTGGCTGGGCTTGAGCCGCGCAACTGCCGCATTGGGTGGCTGGGCAACCTGGACGGCTACCTGCCGATGGAGCCAGAGATATTGCCGGTGTGTGAGCAGGCGCTGGGCCGGCTGCAGGCCCTGGGCTGTGCGGTGGAGCCGACCCGGCTGGGCATGCCGCCCGAGCTGGTCTGGCAGGCCTGGCTGGTGTGGCGCCAGGCCCTGGTGGCAGGCCGGATTGCGCCCCACCTGGCGCAGCCCGCCAAGCGCAGCCTGATCAAGCCCGAGGCCCTGTGGGAGCATGACCAGGGGCAAACCCTGACCGGGCCAGCGCTGATGTTTGCCAGCGCCCAACGCAGCGCCTTCTACCAGCAGATGCTGGCCTTGTTTGAACACCATGATTTTCTTGCCCTGCCCAGCGCCCAGGTGTGGCCTTTCGAGGCCAGCCTGCGCTGGCCTAGCGAAGTGGATGGCGTGGCCATGGACACCTACCACCGCTGGATGGAGGTGGTGATTTACGCCACTTTCGCCGGCCTGCCCTGCATCAGCCTGCCTGCAGGTTTTGATGCGCGCGGCCTGCCAATGGGCTTGCAGCTGATCGGCCGGCCGCAGGCTGATGCGGCAGTGCTGCAACTGGCCTGGGCCTACGAGCAGGCGGCACAGGAAGTGCTGGGCCGCCGACCTGGCCCGGCCTGAGCCGGGCGGCTGATTGTTTTGAGCTACCCTGCCGGCAAAAAACCGGCGCAAAACCTGCGCACGAGTCACCCATGCTTCCCGAGTTTGCCCTGTGATTATTTGCAGATGCAGATGAAATAAAAGCGTGCCATGGCAAGGGTTCTACTGGTTTCTACGGATACCACTTGGCTGAAACCAGCGGAAAATCGGTAGGACGGAATGATCCCCGCCGCCAATTTTGTCGATTCACAGAATTGCCCCCTAACTTTGGAGAAACCCATGACCGATCACAAAACACCCCGCCGCCGTAGTCTTCTCAAAGGTGCCGCGGTTGCCGCTGGCGCCATGTCGGCTCCCATGATTGCCTCAGCGCAGGCTGGCCCGATCTCGCTGCGCTTTCAAAGCACCTGGCCCGCCAAAGACATTTTTCACGAGTATGCGGGTGATTTTGCCAAGAAGGTCAATGACATGACCGGCGGCGATCTCAAGATTGAGGTCTTGCCGGCAGGCTCAGTGGTTCCCGCCTTTGGCCTGCTTGACGCGGTGTCCAAAGGCACGCTGGATGGCGGGCACGGGGTGCTGGTTTACCACTATGGCAAACAAAATGCGCTGGCACTGTGGGGCTCTGGACCCGGCTTTGGCATGGACGCCAACATGCTGCTGGCCTGGCACAAGTATGGTGGCGGCAAGGAGTTGCTGGCCAAGGTGTATGCGTCCATTGGCGCCAATGTGGTGTCTTTTCCCTATGCGCCTCACCCCACGCAGCCGCTGGGCTGGTTCAAAAAGCCGATCACCAAGCCAGAAGATCTCAAAGGCCTGAAGTACCGCACCGTGGGTATTTCGATTGATGTTTTCACCGCCATGGGCGCTGCTGTCAACGCCCTGCCAGGTGGCGAAATCGTTCCGGCCATGGACCGCGGTTTGCTTGATGCTGCCGAGTTCAACAACGCCAGTTCGGACCAAACCCTGGGCTTTGCCGATGTCTCCAAGGTATGCATGCTGCAAAGCTACCATCAGAACGCTGAGCAGTTTGAAATCACCTTCAACAAAACCAAATACGACGGGCTGCCTGACAAAATGCGCGCCATCATTTCCAATGCCGTGGAGGCCGCCTCGGCCGACATGTCTTGGAAAGCCGTTGACCGCTATTCCAAGGCCTACGGCGAACTGCAAAAAGCCGGTGTCAAGTTCTACAAAACGCCTGACTCGATCTTGCGCAAGCAGATCGAAGCCTATGACGTGGTGGTGGCTAAAAAATCCGCCGCTGACCCCATGTTCAAGGAAATCGTCGAGTCGCAAAAAATGTTTGCCGAGCGCACCGTGCGCTGGGAACTCGACACCGTGGTTGACCGGCGCATGGCTTACAACAGCTACTTTGGCAAAGCGGCGGCTAAGCCGGCGGCCAAAAAAGCCTGATCGTCTGGTCCTAAGCCCGCCAAGCTACCCGGCCATATCTGGTCGGGTAGCTTGGCGGGCGCGTATTTTTTTGTTCCTGCCTTCTCCGTGACCCGGCCGGCACCCAACCCCATGCAAAAACTCCTGCTCTCTGTTGACCGGCTCAGCACCCGGATTGGTCAAGCTTTCTCTTGGCTCATTGTGGTGCTGACCCTGCTGATCAGCTGGGAGGTTTTCTCGCGCTATGCGCTCGACCACCCACATGCATGGGCTTTTGACGCGATGATCATGCTGTATGGCACGGTCTTCATGATGGCCGGGGCGTACACGCTGTCCAAAAACGGCCATGTGCGCGGCGATGTGCTTTATGGTTTTTTCATGCCCCGGACCCAGGCCATACTTGACCTGACCCTGTATGTGCTGTTCTTCATCCCTGGCGTGATCGCCATGGCCTGGGCCGGATTTGTCTACGCCAGCGAGAGTTGGGCGATTCTGGAGCATTCCAACATCACCTCGGACGGGCCGCCGGTCTACCCTTTCAAAACCGTGATCCCGATCGCCGGCACCCTGCTGTTGTTGCAGGGCCTGGTCGAGATGGTGCGCTGCGTGGCCTGCATTCAGCAGGGCGAGTGGCCCTCGCGTGAACAAGACGTGGAGGAGGTCGATGTCGAGAAGCTCAGGGCCATGGTCCAGGTCAAGGTCGAGGATACCGAACAACTCGGTGCGATCTTGACAGGGCGGGGGGCTAGCAAATGACGATTCGCAAAGAACTCCGGTTTGGTTTTGCCTTGATGGCGATGATCATCGTCGCCCTGCTTTTGATCATCCCCTGGGGACATGTGACAAACGGGCATCTGGGCCTGATCATGCTGGGCTTGGTGGTGGTGGCCATCATGCTGGGCTTCCCGACGGCCTTCACCCTGATGGGTATGGGTATGTTTTTTGGCTGGCTGTCTTACCGCAGCGTCAACCCCGATATTGCGGTGCGGCAAATTCTTGACCTGATGGTGCAGCGCACCTATGCGGTGATGTCCAACGATGTGCTGATTGCAATACCGCTGTTTGTTTTCATGGGCTACTTGGTTGAGCGGGCCAACCTGATTGACAAGTTGTTCAAGAGCCTGCACTTGGCCTTGGCACGGGTGCCTGGTGCACTGGCTGTGGCGACGATCGTCACCTGCGCCATTTTTGCTACGGCCACGGGCATTGTGGGCGCGGTGGTCACGCTGATGGGCCTGCTGGCCCTGCCGGCCATGCTGCGCGCGGGCTACAGCGTACAACTGGCCGCTGGCGCCATCACCGCCGGCGGCTGTTTGGGCATTTTGATTCCCCCCTCGGTGCTGCTGATTGTTTATGGCGCCACCGCAGGCGTGTCGGTGGTCAAGCTGTACGCGGGCGCTTTTTTCCCCGGCATCATGCTGGCTGCGCTGTATGTTGGCTATGTGATTGTGGTGGCCAAATGGAAGCCCCATTTAGCCCCGCCTTTGCCGCTGAGCGAACGGATGGTACCGCTGCCGCCCGTGGCGCAAACGCTGTCAGCGCGCGGCAGCAACGCCATCACCGGCCTCTTTGGCGGGCTCAAAGATAGATC
>Ga0208960_1000449_pt1 | contig 23132 bp, 16 predicted proteins | sample GreLakmeON33MSRF_FD_187703 | JGI IMG/M metagenome (GOLD analysis project Ga0208960, IMG submission 187703) | Freshwater lentic microbial communities from great Laurentian Lakes, MI, USA - Great Lakes metaG ON33MSRF (SPAdes) | ecosystem: Environmental > Aquatic > Freshwater > Lake | place: Great...
CACCCGAACACTTCCTGCAGCTTCACCGCCAGCACCGGCGCCGTGGCCTCACTGTAGTCCAGCGCAATCCGCGACCCACTCGGCACTTCCAGATGCGTCGGCGCCAATCGCTCCAGCGCCGACCGCTGCGACCACGGCATCAGCGACTGCAGCGCATCGTGCCAATCCACCGACGCCAGCTGCGCCCACGTGCGCACGCCGTCGAGATACGGTCCCGCCCACTCCGCCAGTGAGGCCGAGAGTGCGGCCACCGATACATCCGGCCAACTCTCGTCGTGCGCATGCACGAACGCCATCCGTTCACGCAATCGCAACGCCGGCGGCGAGAACGGCAACGCCTCGATCCCCCCGCGAGCGAGCTGGGCACGAATCGCCTCCAGCACGGCGTGCAACACGACCGCGGCGTCGGCGTCGGACCACATCACGTCTTCAATCACGAGCGCCCCCAGCATCGTGCGCTTGCGCGCGCGTACCGCCTTGGTGCGCTCATCCCACTCCACCAATTGCACCCGCACGAACTGCGCGCCGAAATCCTCGCGTAGTTCCTCCAGCGTGATCGGCGCCGCGCGCACGATGCGGGCTTCGGGCGACGTGCCCTCGAGATCCGCGATGGCCAGATACGGCGCGTCGTGCAGCGCATCGTGTTTCGCCAACACTGCCCCGCTGCCGTTGCGCAGCAGGTACCGCGGCTCCGCACCACTGCGTCGCTGCGCCACCCGGTCGGGATACGCCAGCGCCAGCAACGCACCCGTGTCGGCATCATCCCACGATGCCGGCGATGAAGCGCGTGACGACGAACCCGATCCTCCGCCCGCCGCGCGGCGTGCCAGATCATCGGCCGTTTGTCGCACGCGCCGCACGCCATCGCGATCTACCGCCACCCCCACCACACCCGACGCGCCATCGCGTTGCAGCAGCTCCGTACGCAATCGCATATCCGACTGCGGCGGCAACCCGTCGTAGCGCACGATGTCGCGCTCCTCCAGCAACGCCGCGATCGCGGCACCGAGCGGCAAGGCACCACGCGCCGCCGCCGTGATCGCCAAGTGCGCCAACCGTGGCTGCAACGGCAGCGCCGCCATGCGCCGGCCGTGGGGCGTGATACGCCCCACGTCGTCGAGCGCACCGAGCTGCACCAACAGCACCCGCGCCTGCGCAAACGGACCGGCCCGCGGCACATCCAGCCACCGCAGTGTGGTGGGATCGCTGATGCCGGCGTCGGCCAGCTCCAGCGCCAACGACGACAAATCCGCGTCCACAATTTCCGGACGTGTACTCGGCAGCAGCGTATGATCCTCGTGTGGATCCCACAGCCGATAGCTCGCACCGGGCGCCGTACGCCCCGCACGACCACGACGCTGATCGGCCGACGCCCGACTCACCCGCACCGTATGCAATCGCGTGAGCCCCGCCGAAGCATCGTAGCGCGGCACGCGTGACAAACCGCAGTCGATCACCACGCGCACGCCGGCCACCGTGAGGCTGGTCTCGGCGACACTCGTACTGAGCACCACCTTCCGCGTACCAACCCGCGCCGGTGCCAGCGCGGCATCCTGCTCAGCCAACGGCATGCTGCCATGCAGCGTGTGCACGCGCACGCCGGCCATCATGTCGCCGGTGAGACGTTCCGCTACGCGCCGCTGTTCGCCCGCGCCCGGGAGGAACACCAGCACATCGCCCTCAGTGGCATCAAGCGCTTCGCGAATCACGCGCGCGGTGGTCGCCTCCACCCGCTCGTCGCGGCGCGGCGGGCGATAGTGGGTCTCGATGGGAAACATGCGCCCCTCGCTGCGCAGCACCGGCGCGGATCCGCCCTCGTCGGCCAGCAACGCCGACACCGCGACGCCGTCGAGCGTGGCCGACATCACCAGCACGCGCAGCTCCTCACGTAGATGGCGCTGTGTTTCAAGCACCAGGGCCAATCCGAGGTCGGCGTGCAGCGACCGTTCGTGAAATTCATCGAAGATCACGAGGCCGATATCTTCCAGCGCCGCATCGCTGCTCAGCATGCGCGCCAGCACGCCTTCGGTCACCACCTCGATACGCGTATGCTTCGAGATGCGCGACTCGCCGCGCACACGGTACCCCACCGTCTGCCCCACGTCTTCGCCGATCGTCGACGCCATGTACGACGCCGCCGCGCGCGCGGCGAGTCGTCGAGGCTCGAGCATCACCACCTTCGCGCCTGCCAGCCACGGTTCGTTCACGAGCGCGAGCGGCACGCGTGTGGTTTTGCCCGCACCGGGTGGCGCCTCAAGCACCGCGACCGTGCGCGCCGTGAGCGCCGCGCGCAGCGACGGAATGATCTCGTCGATCGGAAGAATTGTGGTGTCTCGCACAGCGATCGACTACCGGCGACGACGTGCTGGCGGATCGAGCTGTTGCACCATCCATTGCTGCGCGCGTTCGATCACGTCATCGAAACCGCTGCGCACGCCGCGTACCGTGACGCGAACCTCCACACTGGGCGTCATGCCCACGCGCTGCAACTGCGCATCGTCCGCGCGACGCAGCTCCACGATGGGCAGCGCGAGCTGCAACCGTCCCGGCAACGCCACCTGCATCACCTCACCAGGTGCTCCAGCACTCGAGGAGCCAATGAAGGTCACCGGCGCCACCGCATCGAGCGCGAGCGCCAGTCGCTCCATAGCGCCATCGGTGCGCTCGTCGATCAGCGCCACGAGGCGTCCGGCATAGTGGCCAGCCGTATCACCGCGACTCACCCGCGAGCGCGTCTCGCGCGTAACGGCACACCACGTGCGCGCTTCACGCAACGTCGGCGCGGCACACGGCTCGCTGTCGTAGCGCCGCACCTCACGCGCGACGACGGCCTCCGGTACGCGGCGCACCGCGGCCAGAATCGCCGCGGCGTGACCGGTACCCAGCGTGCCGCGCAGATCCAGGATCCAGCCGCGGACACTGCGCGCGCGCGCCATCGTCGCCACCAGCGAGTCGACCGACAGACGTTCCACATCGAGATACACGATGTCGCCGGGTAGCGTGCGCACGGCATTTACGAGAGGCCGTTCGGCGAGCGCGAGGAGCGCCATGTAGTCTACGCGGCGTGAAATGTTCACCTGTCGCTCGCGATTGGCCATGTCACGCAACCGGAATAGTGTGCCGCCACTCGGCCCTAGGGCCAGCTGCGGCATCAAGGCACCCAGCCGTGACCAACTATTCGGCGCCGACACCGCCGTGCGATGATCGATGATCCACGCCGACACCGGGAAGCCGTCGGCGGCTGTGACTTCCATGCCCGTTGCAATGCCGATCGCTTGCGTAACCGAGTCGCGGATCACGTCGGTGATGATCGGGCGATCCTCGATCCAGCGCACACGAAATGGCACCGATGCCGAACCGCGAACGGAATCGGCCGACGGTCCCTGCAAGGTCGACGGCGTGTCATCGAGCGCCGATACCATCGGCATCAACGCGGCCGCGTACTCGGTCGCCGTCCGCGCCGCTTCGAGCGCGGGAATGGTGCGCTCGAGCAGGGCGTCGATGTCCTCGTCGTACAAGTCGCGATGCACATGCCGCACGCGAATCGCACTCCACAACCGGGCCGCCGCCAGCAAACGCGCGCCCATGAACGGATAGGGATCGCTGTCGTAGTAGCCCGGCAACACCGCTGGCAATCGCTGCACCGGCACACGCGAGGCGCGGGCGACGCGGTTGGTGCGCAGCAGCGAAAGCGCCATGCGCAACACCGGCGCGCTGTCTGACGGCTGCAAGGCCCGAGGCAGTACCGTGTCGGCAAGCAACCCCGTGCTGCCGTCAGCGTGCACAAGTTCTCCCGTACGGAGTCGTACCGACACACGATCGGCAATCGGCAATACCACACTTGATACCAGCGGCGTGTCGTCTACACCCTCTTCGGCGAGGAGTGTGGCCCGACCACTCGCGACTAACGACAACAGCGCGCGCGGCAGCATCGTGGCGCGGTTTGCCAGCACCATCACACGCCGCGGCGTCGCCGAACCGGCAAACACCGGACGTCCTGTGCGTACCATCCAGGCATCATCCGGCTGCCACAAGCCGTTCATCACGCGCGCGCCACCGACCCGGCGCGTGCGCTCCGTGCTCATCGTGGTGGGCACGCCGTTCAACTGCGTTACCAGACCCGCGTTGGCGACGAAGAGATCGACGTCGGCATCGAGGGAATCCAACACCGCACCAGTGGCGGCACTCGTCGTCGCGCCAGACCCACGTACATCGAGTATCACGCGGGCTGGCGCCGTCGCGAGCAGTTGGCGCACCATCGCCGCCGCGCTCTCGGTAAACAGCGCGCGCTGGGCCGATCCCAGCGGAACGCGCACGATCAGCACACTGTCGCGCGTGCGCTCGCTGCCGAACGCAAAGGTGTCCGTGCCCCTCGTCGCGCTCATTTCGTCGGCCAGCTCCACCCGCGTAAGTGGGTCCTGCAGCACCGACAGCAGGCGGCGATAGGCCACCGTCAACTGCTGCGGATCGGTGGCCGACCGCACCACCGTGGCCGCGCGGATGAAGGCCGAATCCCACGGCGCGCCACGCTCGATAACCGCTGGGTGGTACAGCGACACCAGATGCCACACCTGCAGCAGCGTGTGCAGGCGGGCCACACCCGCCGAGTCGGATGGCGCCGGGGCTGGCTCCGCGAGGATCGTGTCCACCACGGCCGGCGCTGCCGGCGCTGCCGCCACCGCGGCGGGAGCCGACGTCTCCACACGGGAATCCGGCCTCACCGTGAAAAAGCGGCTGCTGCAGCCGGCGCTCGAGACGGCGAGCATCGCCAGCGTCGCGCGCGCGGCGATACGGCCGAACATCCGGGGAGTGGGCGGAATCAGCATATTACGCAAGATACCATCGGCGTCCTTCCCCGTTGCACGACGCTTCCCCATCCCGACCCGTCCCCGCATGACCGATCGCCTGTACTACACCGACGCGCGCCTCGACCGCTTCACCGCCGCCGTGCTCGACATCACCGACGACGGCCGGCGGGTCGTGCTCGACCGCACGGCGTTCTATCCCACCTCGGGCGGGCAACCGCACGATGTCGGCACGCTGGGCGGGATCGCGGTCGTGGACGTCATCGACGAGGACGACCGCATCACGCATTGTCTCGCCGACCCGATCGGCGTCCCAGTAGGCTCGATGCTGGTCGGACAGGTCGACATGACGCGACGCGTCGATCACATGCAGCAGCACACCGGTCAGCACCTGCTGTCAGCCCTGCTCACCGACGAATTTGGCTGGCCCACCGTTAGCGTGCACTTTGGTGATGAGTCCAATACCATCGATGTGGCCTGCGAGAATTTCGACCCCACCACGCTCGCCGCCATCGAACGCCGCGCCAATACGCTCATCGTGCAGAACCGCCGCGTCACGGTGTCCTTCGAGAACGCGGCCGAAGCCACCGGGCTCCGCAAGCCGAGCGACCGCGACGGCGAGCTCCGCATCATCACCATCGAGGGCATCGACCGCAGCGCATGCGGCGGTACACACGTCGATGTCACGGGCGAGATCGGCGCCCTGCTGCTGCGGCGCGCCGAGAAAACCAAGGGCCATACGCGGATCGAGTTTATCTGTGGCCATCGCGCCGTGTCCCGCGCGCGCCTCGACGCGGAACTGCTCATCAAGGCCGCGCGCACGCTGTCGGCCGCGCCGCAGGATCTGCCGGGTCTCGTGGAACAGCAGATGCAGCGCCTCACCGAGGGCGAGCGCGAACGCAAGCGCCTCGCCGGCGAGCTGGCGCGCTATCAGGCCACCGCGATGTGGACGGCGTCTGTCCCCGAAGGCGACGGGGTACGCCGCATCACCGTCTCCGTGACGGGGGCGGTGAAGGATGCCGAGCCGCTGGCCCAGCAACTGGTCGCCCTCGGGAGTTGCGCGGTGGTGGTCACCAATAGCGAAGCCGGCGGGGTGCTGATGGCCACCGCCGCGGACACCGGCATCGACGCCGGACAACAGCTGCGCGCCGCCCTGCAAGGAGTGGGCGGCCGCGGTGGCGGTTCGCCCCGTCTCGCGCAGGGTACCGTCCCCGATCCGGCGCAGCTGCTCCGCATGCTCGAGCAACTCGGCTTTCTTCCCCCGCTACCGGAGCGTCTCGCATGAAGATCACCCGTCCGTCGCCTGCTGAACACGCGCCGTGGGTCAGCACCTACCTCGACGCCACCGCCAAAGCCCTCGACGCCTTGGGCACCGACCACCTCTGGTCGCTGCTGGTGACGCAGCCGATGGCCCTCGGCGAGCTGCTCGACGCCGTCGACCCTGCGCTCGTGGACTTCGCCTACGCCCCCGGCAAATGGACGCTGGGCGAGTCGCTCGTGCACGTGTCCGACACGGAGCGGGTGTTCGCCTATCGGCTTATGCGTGTCGCTCGCGGCGACATGACACCGCTTCCGGGCTTCGATCAGGACGCCTGGGTGCCGGAGAGCCGCACCACCGGCCGGCCGCTTGATGACATTTTGACCGAAATCCAGACCGTGCGGGCCGCCACACTATCGTTGGTGAAGTCGCTAGACGAGCACGCCTGGGGCCAAATCGGTGTAGCCAGCGGGCATCCGATCTCGCCGCGGGCGCTCGCCTGGATGATCGCCGGACACTTCGCGCACCATTTAGATCTCACGCGCGAGCGGTATCTGATCCGCTGAGGAATCGGCCGCGTACGATTCCTGAAATCCGCTAGATTTGCATTCTGTGGCGCCCACTCCACGGGAGCGCTTCACCTGACCGAAATTCCGGAGCGATGTCCGTGTCCGCTTTGCCCGCTGCAGCTGCCGTCACCGAGACCGAACGTCTCGCGATCGATACGATCCGCACCCTCGCCATGGATGCGGTGCAGGCCGCCGAGTCCGGGCACCCCGGCACCCCGATGGCGCTCGCGCCACTCGCCTACGCGCTTTACACGCGCCACCTACGTCACGACCCGTCGGCTCCACACTGGGCCGACCGTGACCGATTCGTGTTGTCGGTTGGGCATGCGTCGATGCTGCTGTACGGCACGCTGCACATGGCGGGCTACGACCTGCCGCTGGCCGAGATCAAGCGGTTCCGTCAGTGGCAGAGCAAAACGCCGGGCCACCCCGAAGTGCATCACACGCCCGGTGTGGAAACGACCACCGGTCCGCTCGGTCAGGGTGTCGCCAACGCGGTCGGGTTCGCCGTGGCCGAGTCGCATCTCGCCGCGACGTTCAATCGCGCCGGTCATGACATCGTCGATCACTACACATACTTCGTGGCGGGCGACGGCTGCCTCATGGAAGGCATCTCGCACGAAGCGGCCAGCTACGCCGGTCACGTCAAGCTCGGCAAACTGATCGGGTTCTTCGACGACAACGGTATCACGATCGACGGCAGCACGGATCTCTCGTGCAGCGACAACGCCGAACAGCGTTTCGCGGCGTACGGCTGGCAGGTGTTGCATGTGGCCAATGTGAACGACCTCGCTGCGATCGACGCGGCGATCGCTGAAGCGAAGGCCGACACGCAGCGGCCCACGATGATCATCACGAAAACGCACATCGGTTTCGGGTCGCCGAATAAGCAGGACACGGCGAAGGCGCACGGTGAACCGTTGGGTGCGGCCGAGATTGCGCTCACGAAAACGGCGTACGGTTGGCCCAGCACGGAACCGTTCTTCGTACCCGATGCCGCGCGCACGCATTGGACGGAGCGCGTGGCCACGCGGGCCGCGTCGCACACTGAGTGGAAGGCGAAGTGGGCCGCGTATCAGACGGCGCATCCCGAGCTGGCGGCTGAGTTGCTGCGCCGGAACGCCGGCACCGTGACCGCTGCACTCGACAGCGCCTTCCCGGTGTTTGATGCCAAGAGCGGCAACGTGGCGAGTCGTGCCGCGAGCGGCGTGGTAATCAACGCGATCGCCTCGGCCGCGCCGGAGCTGGTAGGTGGCAGCGCCGATCTCACGGGGTCGAACCTCACGAACGTGAAGGGCGCGACGTACTACGCTCCCACGGCAGCCGCCGGTCGCAATTTCCATTTCGGCATTCGCGAACATGCGATGGGCGCGATCATGAACGGCATGGGACTGCACGGCGGCATCATCCCGTACGGCGGCACGTTCCTGGTGTTCAGCGACTACATGCGTCCGGCCATTCGCCTGGCCGCCCTCATGGGCGTGCAGGCGATCTATGTGTTCACGCACGATTCCATCGGACTGGGCGAAGACGGTCCCACGCACCAGCCCATCGAGCATCTCACGGCGCTGCGCTGCATCCCGAACTTGCTGGTGCTGCGTCCCGCCGATGCCGATGAAGTGAGCGAAGCGTGGCGCGTGGCGATTGCGCATCGTACCGGTCCGTCGGCCATCGTGCTCACGCGTCAGAAGCTGTCGTATTACAACGAGTCGGCGCGGGCACGGGCCGGTGTACCGCGCGGGGCGTACGTGGTGGCCGATACGAACGGCGTGCCGAACGTGGTGCTCATGGCGAGCGGTTCGGAAGTCGAAATTGCGCTGGCGGCCCGTGAGCAGTTGGCTGCCAACGGCGTGAACGCGCGGGTGGTGAGCTGCCCCAGCCTCGAACTGTTCGCCCGCCAAGACGCCTCGTATCGCGCCAGCGTGCTGCCCGCCGGCGTGCCGCGTGTGGCGGTGGAAGCGGCGCATCCTATGTCGTGGTACCAATGGGTGGGCGACACGGGGGCGATCGTCGGCATCTCCACCTTCGGCGCCAGCGCTCCGGCGCCGACGCTATACGAGAAGTACGGCATTTCGGCCGACAACGTGACCGCCACTGTGACGGAGCTGCTGGGCGCCTAGTCAGGTTGCTATGACTCGGCTGCTCCGTTGAACCGCTAGCGGCGCAGCGCGCGCCCCGCGAACACATTCGTCATCTTCCGGTCCTGCACCGCCGCCTGTCCGTTCACGAACACCCACACCATCCCGGTGGACAGCGTGGTGGGCTCCACGTAGGTCGCGTCGTCGCGAATCGTCTTCGGATCGAACACGATCACATCGGCAAAGGCACCAGCCCGCAAAACGCCACGATCGGCAATGCGATACGTCTCAGCCACCTGCCCCGACGACGCGCGCACCATCCGCTCCATCGTGATCACCGGCTTGTCGAGCACGTAGCGACGAATCTTGCGCGGGTACGTGCCATACAGGCGCGGGTGTCCGCCCGACCCGTCGGAGCTGGTCATCACGTACGGATCTTTCATGAACGTTTCGATATCGGCTTCGGTCATGTTGAACGACGCCACGCTCATGTCGAGTCCCTCGTTGATCATCGCCAGCGCCGTCTCCACCGCCGGCATGTTTCGCTCGGCCGCCGCCTGCTTGAGTGTCTTGCCGAGATACGACTTGGCCGCGGCACTGCCACCAGTGAGCAGCAGCGTGCTGTCGCCACCGCGACGACGCAGGTTATCGCGCATCTCCACCAGCATCTTCGCACGCAGCGTGGCGTCGGCAATGCGCAGCTTGAGCGAATCGTTGCCGCCCGCCTGCGCCCAACGTGGCACCAACGCCGCACTCAATCCTGTGCCGCTGGCCGTCCAGGGATACTGATCAGCCGTGACCACGCAGCCCTTGGCGCGCGCCTCACGCATGATGCCCAACACGCTGTCAGCCTTGCCCCACACATCCACACCGAGCGTCTTAATGTGTCCCACGTTCGCCGTGAGACCCGACTCGCAGCCGATACGAATCGTTTCGCGGACCGATGCCAGCAACCCGATCGTGTAACTCGACTCGTCGCGCTGATGTGTGTCGTACACGCCGCCGAACGGTTTCGCGGCCGAGATCACGGCGATCGCTTCGTCGGTACCGGCGTAGCTTTGTGGCGCGTAAAACAGCCCCGAGCCCACGCCGAGCGCACCTTCCTTCATGGCTTTCGTAATGAGCGCGCGCATGGAGTCGATCTGCACCTTCGTAGCCGGCGCCGACGACGCACCCATCACGTGCGAGCGCACGGTGCCGAAGCCCACCGTGGCGTACGCGTTCGTGCCGAGCCCCAGCTTCTCCGACTCGTCAAGAATGCGCTTCACATCGAACGGTCCGCGCCCGTCGGGGCCGATCGTGACCGTCGTGACGCCCTGCATCAACGACGACGCACTGAGGCGCCGCTCGGCGTTCAGTCGCGGCAGCCCTTCATACGCGTGCGTGTGCGGATCAATAAACCCCGGCGACACGATCAGCCCGGTGGCATCGATCCGACGTACGGCCGTGGTGCCGCTCGGGATCGCACCGACGAATGCAATGCGATCACCGCGAATGCCGACATTCGTGATGCGCCCTGCGGCGCCGGTACCGTCGTACACCATCGCGCCGGTGATGAGCACGTCTACGGCGCCTTGCGCCGGCAAGGCCGCGCCAACGGGCAGGGCGGCGAGGAACGCACCGAGCACGCCAGCACGACGAGCGGATGAGAAGAAGGTCATGATGGGGAGAAGTGGATGGAAAGCGTGACCAACCATGCTACGCGCCGCACACCAGTGTCGCGGCCGCTAGATCTTCGAGCGCAAGTCCAACCGACTTGAACAGCGTGATCTGCGCGCGATCCGTGCGTCCCGGAATGGTACCCGCGACCAGTTCGCAGAGCTCAGCGACCACTTGCCCCCGCGGGAACACCCCGCGCGCCAGCGGATCGATCAGGTCGCCGGCCTCGCTCAGGGCACCGTCGTAGCTATCCACCACAATGCGACTGGCACACATCGTGTCGTCATCGGCTTCGCGCATGGCGGGCGTGAAGCCACCCACCAAATCCACGTGGGTGCCGGACGACAGCCATGCGCCCTCGACGATCGGCGTGCGGGATGTGGTGGCGGCACAGACGATGTGCGACGCAGCGAGCGCGACGCGTAACGCGTCGAGATTGCCCGGGCATGCCTCAACCGGCAGTCCTTCGCTGGCGAGCGCGTGGGCTAGCGCCGCCGCGCGGGACGGCGTGCGTCCCCAGATGCGGACGCGGGTGATGGCGGGCCGCATGGCGCAGTACGCCCGCACCATGTACGGGGCCAACGTGCCCGTGCCGATCACCAACAGGTCGCTCGCGTCATCCCGCGCCAGATAGCTGGCGGCCAGCACCGACGTGGCCGCCGTGCGCCGCACCGTGAGCGCTTCACCGTCGAGCACCGCCAGCGGCTCACCGGTGTGCCGATCCAGCATAATGTACAGCGCCTGCACCGTGCGGGTGGCGCGCGCGTCGGGCATGAACGTCACCACCTTCACGCCAAGCGCGTCGTTGCTCCACGCCGGCATCAGGAGCAGTGAGTCCCGGTCGCTGAGCGCGTGCGCATGTCTCCGCGGCACGGTCGCACCAGCCGCGAAGGCGTCCCGCAACGCGGAGACCAGCGTGGACCACGGCAACGCCGCGTGGACCTGTTCAGCGGAATGATACGGCAGCATCTTGGAATTCTATGTCTCCAGACGTTTTGCGGAACCAGCAGGTGGACCCTTCGACGAAAGTCGTGATCATCGGTGGTGGCGTGATGGGCGCCGCCACTGCCTCGTTCCTGGGCGCGCGCTTCGGTATCCGCGCCACGGTCCTCGAGCGCGACGCGTCGTATGCCCGGGCCTCGAGCGCGCTGTCGGTGTGCGCCATCCGGCAGCAGTTCTCCACCGAGATCAATATCCGGATCTCACAACAGAGTTTGGCGTTCTACCGCGACATCGGTCGTCAGCTGGCCGTGGGAGACGATCACCCCAGCATCGGGCTCGTGGAGCCGGGCTACCTGTATCTCGCCACCGACGCCGGCGCCCATGTGCTGGCGGAGAACCAGGCGTTGCAGGCGCAATGCAACGCGTCGGTAGCGCTGCTATCGCCGGCCGAGCTCCTGGTACGATTTCCGTGGCTGAGTGTTGACCAGATCGCGCTGGGCTCCCTGGGACTGTCGACGGCGACGAGTGGTGAGGGCTGGTTCGACGGGTATTCGGCGCTGCAGGCGTTCCGGCACCACGCCATCGCGCACGGTGCGCGCTTTCTCGAGGCCGAGGCCGTCGACTTCGATGTGCGTGATGGCGCGGTGCAGTCGGTGCTCACGGCACAGGGTGAGCGGGTGACGGCTGACGCCGTCCTCATTGCCGCCGGCGCTTGGTCGTCACCAATTGCCGCGAAGCTCGGCTTCGATCTGCCCGTGCGGGCCCGCAAACGCGACGTGTTCTCGTTGCAGGCACCGGGGCCATTACCGGGGTGTCCGCTGGTGATCGACCCCAGTGGCTTCTGGTTCCGCCCCGATGGCAATGCGGGGCAATTCCTGTGCGGTTCACCACCGCGTGGCGACGATGTCGACGATGCGCCGCTCGATCAGGTGGATCGCGGTCTCTTCGACGAGTGGTTATGGCCGCGACTGGCCGTGCGCGTGCCGCAGTTCGATGAGTTGCGGGTAACCGGCTCGTGGGCGGGCTACTACGAGTACAACACGTTCGATCAAAACGGGCTGGTGGGGCGTCTGCCTGGCACCAACAACGTGTTCGTGGCGGCGGGGTTTTCGGGACATGGGCTGCAGCAGGCGCCAGCCGTGGGGCTCGGGATGGCCGAGTTGATCGCCACCGGCGGGTATCAGTCGCTCGATCTCTCGCCGCTGCATGTTGAACGCCTGTCGAATAACGCACCGCTTCTCGAACGGAACATCATTTAGATCCCGAGTGGCCTGAGCGACGGCGTGTGCATACCACCGAGGAACGGCGCGGTCTCCTAGGTCACCGCGGAAAGCAATACGCGAAAGGTGGAACCGACACCCACGGTGCTGTCGACCTGCAGCTGTCCTCCGGCCTGCAAGACGATGCCGTACACCATGGACAACCCGAGGCCGGTACCCTTTCCGACCGGCTTGGTGGTGAAGAATGGCTCGAACAGATGCGCGCGGACGTCTTCGCTCATGCCGGTGCCGGTGTCGGTGACGAGTAACTCCACGTACTCGCCCCTCGGGAGCCCCAGTGCGGCCACCTCGACGAGCAACTCGATACGGCACTGACGCGTGGACAGTGTCAGCGTACCTCCCGATGCCATCGCGTCGCCCGCGTTCACGGACAGGTTCAGCAGCACCTGCTGCAGCTGCCCCGGATCGGCACGGACCATTGCCGGTTCCGAACTCAAGGCCAAGCGTATCACGATGTGCTCGCCGAGCAAACGCCGCAGCATCGAGAGCGTCGTCTCGACCACGGTGTTCACGTCCAGCACTTGCGGTTCCACCGCCGCCCGCCTGCTGAACGACAGCAGCTGCTTGGTCAACTCGGTGGCGCGATCACCAGCGTCAAGAATGCCCTCAACCAGCCGCTGCCGTTCATCGTCGGGAGCGATCTCGTCTCGCAGGCCCTCGCCGCACCCCAGGATCACCGTGAGCAGATTGTTGAAATCATGCGCCACGCCGGCGGCGAGGCGCCCGAGGGCATCGATCTTTTGCGCATGTCGCAACTGGTCTTCGGTGACGCGGTGCTCCGTGATGTCGAGCCCGTAGCCCAGGATATGCTGAATCACCCCGTCGGTGTCGTACACCGGCGACAGGAAGCGTCGGAAGTACCGTCGTTCGCCAGCACGGGTGAGGAATGATTCCTCAAACGTTTTCGATTGTCCGTTCTCGACGAGGTCGCGAATCAACTGCGTGCGCTGCCGCGACACCTCCGTTGGCAACCCACGAAACGCGCCATACTGCTCGTCGGTCTTGCCGACGATCCATGCGCGCACATCGGGGTCGGCAATGGCACTGGGCGTGACGTATTCGTACGCGCCACTCGGCGAGAAGACGGCCAGCTGCGCCGGAAGGGCATCGAGGACGCGCCGATGGAAGTCGGTGACTCGGGCGACGGCACCAACGGCCTCCTGTTCTTCCGTGACGTCAGTGCACGACCACACCCAACCCATCAACTCGTCGCCGTCGTAGAGCGCCCGCACCTTCCGGTCGATCGTACGTCCGCTGCGCTGACGCAGTCGATCCTGGCGTAGGACCGCTTCCGATGAACGCCCAGCCACAAACACGTCAGGCTCCTGAAACGTCGCGGCGGCGGCGCCTAACGGATCATCGAGAGCGGCTGCCTCAAGGTCGAACATGGTGCGAAAACCGTCATTGACCAGTACCACCTCGCCACCCGCCCGTTCGATCAGGATCGCCACTGGCAATCCACTCTCGAGGGCAAGCGCGTACATTGCGGTGGTCGTACGGTGAGGCATTGTGGGGTCGGCAATGAGCTACGGGTCTGTTTCGTTACGCGATAGGCAGGTTATCGGAGTGGTCGCCGATTCGCGAGCGAACTCGACCGTGGGTGACGCACCTCGTGATCGGGGGACACACGACCGATTCAACGCTCCTCTCACTTCGAGGTGTTCATGTCCGCCATCCATTTAGAAACTCACCAGAGCCGCAACATCGGCTGGCTGCGCGCGGCCGTGCTGGGCGCGAATGATGGACTGATCTCGACCAGCAGTCTCGTGGTCGGCGTCGCGGCGGCACAGCCCGATCGCGCTTCGGTGGTGGTGGCGGCACTGGCGGGCTTGGTGGCCGGCGCGTTGTCGATGGCCGCCGGCGAGTATGTGTCGGTGAGTTCGCAGTCCGACACTGAGGCGGCCGACCTCGCACGCGAACAGATGGAGCTGGCCACCCAGCCCGAGCACGAACTCGCGGAGCTGGCCAGCATTTATGTGTCGCGCGGACTGAGCCCAGCGCTGGCCACGCAGGTGGCCGTGGAGCTCACCGCGCACGATGCACTTGGCGCGCACGCGCGCGATGAGCTGGGCATCCACGACCTCACGCGCGCGCGTCCGGTGCAAGCGGCCCTCGCCTCAGCCGCGGCCTTTGCCGTCGGCGCCGGCCTGCCCGTGCTGTTCGTGTTCGTCGCCTCCGCGGAAATTCTCACACCTGTCGTGTTCGGCTCTACGATTGTGGCGCTGGGCGGACTGGGCATGCTGGCGGCGCACCTCGGCGGCGCGCCGCTGTGGCGCGGGGCGGCCCGCGTCACGTTCTGGGGCGCGATCGCCATGGTGTCGACGGCGCTGATCGGCAAACTCGTTGGCACGCCGGTGTAGTACACGATGGCCAAGTCACCCGTCGTGCAGAGCGCCAAGCGCGCGACACGCACCTTTAAGCAGCAAGTCAGCACACTCAGTGCCACGGCGGGCGCCACGTGGACCGCCTTCGTGGTGAACGGCATCGCCGGTGGGGCGCTCATGCAGTACGGCGTGATTCCGCGCACACGCACCGGGCTGCGCGGCATTCTCTTTGCGCCATTCCTGCACGCCAACATGCAGCACCTCATCGCCAACACCATTCCGTTCCTGGCGATGGGCTGGCTGGTCATGCTGCGCGATGCGCGACACTTTCTGCCGGTTACCCTGTTCGCGATGCTCGGTTCGGGACTCATGGCGTGGCTGCTCGGCGCGCCCGGCTCCGTCCACATCGGCGCAAGCGGCGTCGTGTTCGGTTACTTCGGCTTTTTGCTGCTTGGCGGCTGGTACGCGCGCAGCTTCATGAGCATCACGCTCAGTATGCTTGTGGCCGTACTCTGGGGCGGCCTCGTGCTCGGTATCGCACCGGGTCAGGCGGGCATCAGTTGGCAGTCGCACCTCGGTGGCTTCATCGCTGGTGTGCTGGCAGCGCGGCGGTATCGCAGATCGTAGGCCAGAGCGTAGGCCAGGCGTAGGCGGGCATCACCCCACGTATCGGCCGCTCGTCGACCGGTCTTGCGCGCGGCGGTACAATCGTCGATACCATCTGTGATCGACGCGTCACCGACCTCCCACTCTCCCGCATCCCATGCCCCGTTCTGCTGCCTTTAGCCCGCGCGGTCCTGCCGCCATCGGCCCGTACTCACACGCCGTCTGGGCGGGTGACCTGCTGTACTGCTCCGGTCAGACGCCCATCGACCCGGCCACCACGAAACTCATCGACGGCGATGTCACCGCACAGACGCACCGTGTGTTCGACAACCTGCAGGCCGTGGTGGAAGATGCCGGTCTGACCATGGACGACGTGATCAAGTGCAACGTGTACCTCACCGACATGGCGAATTTTGCCGCCATGAACACCGCCTACACCACGCGCTTCTCAGCGCCGTTCCCGGCCCGTACCACGGTGGCAGTGGCCGGGCTGCCGCTCAACGCGTCGGTCGAGATCGAACTGGTGGCCAAGCGCCCGTAACGCGGTGGCTGGACGTTCGGTACGCCACGAGGGGCCGGTCCGCCATGGACCGGCCCCTCGTGTATGCACGGGCGCGGGGAGAAAAACGGCCCCCGCGGCCGATTCGGTAGCTACCGGTTAATTGGCGGGCACCGCCATCGTGATGCCGTTGGCCGCCAGCAGCGCACGCATGCTGCGAGCCCGCGCCATGAGCGTCTTCGCCTCGGCCACCGCCGCTTCCACCGCCGTCTTGGCCGACGTGGCTTGGCTTTGCACCGACGCGCTCGGCGTCTCCCACACGCCCAACATGCCGCTCTTCACCGCTCCCAGGCGCGCCAGCACATTGGCATCGTTCGAGCCGAAGCCCGCGCCACCGCCACCGCCGGGACCGAAGGCCACTACCGGCGCACCCGCACCGAGCTTAGCCCGAACGGCGTCGAAGTCCTTCCGGAACGCCGCGAACTGCGTCTTCACACTGTCGGCCAGCGTCGGCGTGGAATCCATCTTGGCTGCCGCCTTACGCACTTCCGCCAAGAGCGCCGTCATCGGCGCCGCCGCTGCCGCGCCCGCCTGCTGTGCGCTGTGCAGCTCCGTGGCGAGCGCGTTGTAGGCCACGCGCTGCGCTGCCGTGAGCTGCACCTCGGGGTCCATCACGATGGTGAGCGGCTTCGATGCTACCGTTTTGCCGTCGACCACCAGCGCCACCGTGTACGTGCCCGGCAACACCAGCGGACCCTGATTGGCGCCACCGCCGCCACGGCCGAATCCACCGCCACCCGCGCCAGCACCGCCCGCCGCCGCGCACGGGTTCTCCGGCAGATAACCGATTGTCGGCAACGGCGTGGGCAACCCCGCGATCGGGCCGCGACCACCGCCACCGAATCCACCGCCGCCACCACCAGCACCCCCAGCCGGCGGAGCACCGGCCGGCGCGGCATCAGGGATCGGCTCCACGCGCTGATCCCAGCACACGGTCTGGATGCCCGCCACGTTCTTGGCCGTCGGCACCGCGAGCTCGCGCACCGCCGCACCGTTGGCATCGCTGATACGCAGCATCGGATTGGTGACCGCCTTCTTCAGGTGCATCTGCAGCACCGTTTCCGTGGGCGGATTTTCACCAGTGAAGAATTGATGTCCCCAGAACTCATCGTTCCGGTCGTCCTTGGCCTTCCACTGCAACGACGAGCCCGGCGTGAACAACGTCGCATCGGCCTTCTGCGCCGCGCTGAACTCTTGGATCGGCTCGAGGTGATCGAGAATCCAGAGCGCGCGACCATGCGTGGCCACCAGCAAGGCGTTGTCACGCGGATGAATCGTGAGCTCGTCCACGCGCACCGTGGGGAAGTTCGCCTTCAACCGCTTCCACGTCTTGCCGCGATCGAGTGTGAGGAAGATGCCCGTTTCGGTGCCCACGTACAGCACGTCGGGATTGCGCGTGTCTTCGGTGAGCGTGCGCACGACTTCGCCGTTCAGTCCCGACGTGATTGCACGGAACGTCGCGCCGAAATCGGTGCTCATCCACACATACGGCGCGTAGTCGTTCTGCCGGTAGTTCGCGACGGTGATGTACACCGTGCCCGACTCGAAGCGCGACGGCACTACTTCCGACACGAACGCGTGACCGGCCGGGAAACCCGGCAGGTTCTTCGTGATGTTCTGCCACGTAGCGCCGTTGTCCTTCGACATGCTCACCGTGCCATCGTCGGTGCCGGTGTAGAACACGCCCTTCTGCTTCGGCGACTCCGACAGCGCCACAATCGTGGGCCACTGTGAAATGCCGTCGTTACGCGAGATCGCGATGTCGCTGCCTTTCAGGCCCATCGTCACGATGTCGTCGCGCTTCTCGTTCTTCGTGAGGTCGGGGCTGATCGCCGTCCACGAGTCACCGCGGTCGGTGCTGCGGAACACGCGATTGGCCGCCGCCAACAGCACGCCGGGATCATTCGGCGACAGCATGAGCGGCGTGTCCCAATGAAAGCGATACGCTTCACCAGCCGTGGCGTTCACCACGTTCTGCGGCGTGGGGCGAATCGCCTTCGACTCACCGGTCACCTTGTTGCGACGCACCATGTTGCCGTCCTGCGACTCGGTATAAATGATGCGCGAGTCACGCAGATCGGGAATGGCCACGAAGCCGTCGCCGCCAAGAATCTGGAACCAGTCATAATTAAAGATGCCGCGGTTCATGCGCGACGCACTCGGCCCACACCAGTCGTAGTTATCCTGCATGCCGCCACACACGTTGTACGGCGTCTCCATGTCGAAGCTCACATGGTAGAACAGGCCGACCGGCACATTGGGAAGGAACGACCACGTGCGGCTCATATCGTACGACGTGGAGAGACCACCGTCACTGCCGATGATCACGTGATCCGGGTTCTTCGGATTGATCCAGATGCCATGCACGTCGTCGTGCGTCACCAGGGCCACATCGGTTTCGAAGGTGCGGCCGCCATCGAGCGACAGGTGCAGGCCAACGCCACCCATGTAAATGCGATCGGGATTCACCGGATCGATGCGCAACTGGCTGAAATACATCGGGCGTGCATTCGTGTTGCTCTGCTTCGTCCACGTCGCGCCGCCATCGTTCGACTTGTACAGTCCGGACACGCCCGCAACGACGCCGCGCGCGGCCGGCGCCGCCGGTGCCGGGTTCATGTTTTCCGTGGCCGCTCCGGCGCGCTGCGCTGACGGGGCGGGGCCTTCCACCGTGGCATACACGATGTTCGGGCTCTGCCGGAACACGTCCACCGAAATGCGTCCCAACGGACCCGTTGGGAATCCGGTGCCAGTCACCTTGACCCACGTCTCGCCGCCGTCGGTCGACTTCCACAACGCGCTGCCGGGGCCACCGCCGTTCATGCAGCAGGCCGTGCGACGACGCTGATACGTGGAGGCAAACAGGATGTTCGGATCGGTCGCCGACATCACGAGTTCATTCGCACCCGTCTCGTCGTCCACCGTGAGCACCTGCTTCCAGCTCTTGCCACCATCGGTGGTCTTGTACACGCCACGCTCACCGCCGGGGCCAAACAACGGACCGGTCGCCGCCACCAGCACCACATCGTTGTTGGTGGGATGCATGACAATACGATTGATGTGCTTCGACTGCGGCAACCCCATCATCGCGAACGTCTTGCCACCGTCGGTCGACTTGTAGATCCCGCCGCCCCATGACGTGCTCTGGCGGTTGTTCGACTCGCCGGTGCCCACCCACAAGAGATCGGGGTTAATCTGCGACACGGCCACATCACCGATCGCGATCAGCCCCTGATCCTGAAAGAGCGGCGTGAACAGCGCACCGTTACTGGTGGTCTTCCACACGCCGCCGTGGGCCGAACCGACGTACCAGATGGCCGGATTGGCTTCGTAGATGGCGAGGTCGGAAATGCGCCCCGACATCGTGGCGGGCCCGATGGAGCGGAAGTGCAGCTTATCAAACTCCTGCGCGTGCACCGCGATGGGTGCACACAGGAGCGAGAGCGCCGCTAACAAGGCGGCACGACCGTGCAATGTCCTGGACATGGAAGGATTCAGCGGGAGAAGGGGAGCGGGTCGCCGCGGGGGCTTAATCGATCAACGGTGCGCTAATCTGGCGAGTCCGCCTCGTGCCGTCCATGCCCCGCGGCCACGGCGATCGGCCAGACGACGTCTGGAGCAAGCACCTGGGTCGGCTGGCGGTGGTGCTGAATGGCGAGATCGCAACTACCGCATGTAATGGCAGTTGTACCCGTACGGATTCTTCTGCAGAAAATCCTGATGCTCGCCCTCGGCCGTCCACCAGGTGGCTTCCGGCGCGATCTCGGTCGTAATCGGTCGCTTCCACAGTCCCGACTGCGCCACGCGCGCCTTCACGAGCTCCGCCGTCTCGCGCTGCTTAGGCGTCGTATAGAAAATCGATGAGCGATACTGCGTACCCACGTCGTTGACCTGACGGTTCAACGTGGTGGGGTCGTGCAGCCGGAAGAACCAGTTTTCCAGCAGCGACTCGAAACTCAGCACCGTGGGATCGAACACAACGCGCACCGCTTCGGCATGCCCCGAGGCACTCTCGTGCGTGTCGTCATACACCGGGTGCTCAAGCCAGCCGCCGGTGTACCCCACGTCGGTGTCGAGCACGCCCGGCACGGCGCGCAGAATCTCTTCCACGCCCCAGAAGCAGCCACCGGCCAGAATCGCGACCTCGGTCTGCAGCGCGCTCATACGAACAACCGCCGGAATTCGCCATACCCTTCCGCGTCGAGCTGCTCGAGCGGAATGAAACGCAATGACGCGGAGTTGATGCAGTAGCGAAGCCCGCCGGCTTCGCGCGGGCCGTCATCGAACACGTGACCCAAATGTGAGTCGGCGTCTTTCGACCGCACTTCCACCCGGCGCATGCCGTGCGTGCGGTCTTCCTTCTCCAACACCTGCGGCGCCACCGGCTTGGTAAAGCTCGGCCAGCCGCAGCCGGAGTCGAATTTGTCGAGCGATGAAAACAGCGGCTCACCACTCACGATATCGACATACAGGCCGGCTTCGTGGTGATCCCAGAAGGCATTACGGAACGGCGGCTCGGTTCCCGACTGCTGGGTAACAGTGAACTGCTCGCGCGTGAGCGTCCGAGCCAGTTCGTCAACAGAGGGCTTTTTGAAGTCAGACATAGTGGAGGATATACACAAAACGGGTGCCCGGAGTGCCCGCCACGGAGTGCCCGTGGCGGGTGCCTTTCCGTATCTTACGCCGGTGCACACTCTCCGCTTCGACAATCGCTTCGTAAACGAACTGCCGGGAGACCCCGACCGGTCGACTCGACGCCGACAGGTGCTCGGCGCCGCCTGGAGTGCGGCCACCCCCACCCCCGTGGCCGACCCCGCGCTGGTGGCCCACGCCCACGAGGTCGCCGCCCTGGTCGGCATCGCCGAACAGGACGTGCACTCGCCCGCGTTTGCCCGGGTATTCGGGGGGAATGAGCTGCTCGCCGACATGGCTCCGTACGCCGCCTGCTACGGCGGGCATCAGTTCGGGAACTGGGCTGGTCAGCTGGGCGACGGACGGGCCATGTCGCTGGGCGAAGTGGTGAACGCCGCCGGCGACCGGTGGGAACTGCAGCTCAAGGGGGCCGGTCCCACGCCGTACTCGCGCACCGCCGACGGCCGCGCGGTGCTGCGTTCGTCGATTCGCGAGTTTCTGTGCAGCGAAGCGATGCATCATCTGGGGGTGCCGACCACCCGCGCCCTGTCGCTCGTGTCCACCGGCGATCGCGTGGTGCGTGACATGTTCTACAACGGCAACGCTGCGCCGGAACCGGGTGCCATTGTGTGTCGCGTCGCGCCGTCGTTCATCCGCTTTGGCAACTTCGAGATTCTCGCCGCGCGCGACGACCTCACGTTGCTCGCCCAGCTCGTCGACTTCACCATCGCGCGCGACTTTCCCGCGTTGGTCGGCATCGCCGATCCCACCGAACGCCGCGTGGCGTGGTTTGCCGAGGTGTGCGAACGTACCGCCCACATGATCGTGCACTGGATGCGCGTGGGGTTCGTGCATGGCGTGATGAACACCGACAACATGTCGATTCTTGGTCTCACGATCGATTACGGTCCCTACGGCTGGCTCGACAACTTCGATCCCACCTGGACGCCGAACACTACCGATGCCAGCACGCGCCGGTATCGCTTCGGACAGCAGCCGGCCATCGCGCAGTGGAACCTCGTGCGCCTCGCCGAATCCATCGCGCCACTTTTTGAGACGGGCGACGCGTTGCAGAGCGCCCTCGAACGATTCGGCGACGTGTATATGGCCGAGTACGAAGCGATGAACGCAGCCAAGTTCGGCTTTATAGCGCGTGGTGAGGCCGAGCAGCTGTTGGTACGCGAAGGATTCGCGCTGTTGTTCGAAGCCGAGGTCGACTACACGCTGTTCTTCCGCGCGCTGGGAAACATCGGCGACACACTGCCGGCGGACCATCCCATCAGCGTACTGGGCGACGTATTCTACGACGACGCCAAGCGCGAGGCCAAGGTCGATGCGCTCAATGCGTGGCTACACCGCTGGCACGAACTGGTGCAGCAGCATGGCCGGAGCGCCGCCGATCGTCGTGCCGCGATGCACGCCGTGAATCCGCGCTATGTGCTGCGCAACTATCTCGCGCAGCAGGCCATCGACGCCGCCACGGACGGCGATGCGTCGCTGGTGCACACGCTGCTCGAGGTCATGCGCCGGCCGTACGACGACCAGCCGGAATTCGCGCACTTCGCCGCGCGCCGGCCCGAGTGGGCGAGGGTCAAGGCCGGGTGTTCGATGTTGAGCTGCAGTTCGTAACCCAACTGGCCGCGCTTACTTTCCTACCTGCTCCTGCTTCGCCTGATTGCGCGTAACGCCGGAGATGAACAGCAGCGCCTCTTGCTGGCTAATCGCCGCGCCCTGCTCCGTGCCATCGCTCACTTCAAAAATCCGCACCCCAAGCCCGCGAATATCGAAGCGCAGCCGGCCGTCACTGTACTTGAGGTTCTCGATGTACGTGGACGGCACGCTCACCCGGCTTCCTGGCATGTACACGTGCACGGAGTCACCGATCAGCTCCAGCGCAAAGCTGTTGTCTGCTGAAACGAGCTGCATGTCGTTCGGGCCAAGCGTTTGCGCCTCGGCGAGCTTCGCGGGCTTCTCACCGCACGCGAGGGAGCCGAACGTGGTCAGCAGCAGCAACGCGCGGAACACCGGTATCATGGACGAACGCATCAGCCATCTGGCGTAGAAAGGCGGGGAGTAGTCAGCGGGGGCGTCACACCGCATCTTTAGCATGAGCAGAGAACAATATGACGCCGAGCCGATGAGAATATGAAACGCCGCACTTTTCTGCTGGCTGGGTTGGGTACCGGAGGTGCGCTGTTTCTGGGCTGGGCGCTGCTCCCCCCGCGCCAGCGGCTCGTCGGGGGCACGCGTCCCGATACCGGCGGCACGGCCGTCGCGCTCAACGGCTGGCTCACCATCGCCCCCGACGACACGATCACCGTGGTGGTGTCCAAAGCCGAGATGGGGCAGGGTACGCACACCGCATTGGCGATGCTCCTGGCCGAAGAGCTCGAGTGTGATTGGGCTCGCGTGCGGGTGGA
>Ga0208960_1000451_pt1 | contig 23082 bp, 12 predicted proteins | sample GreLakmeON33MSRF_FD_187703 | JGI IMG/M metagenome (GOLD analysis project Ga0208960, IMG submission 187703) | Freshwater lentic microbial communities from great Laurentian Lakes, MI, USA - Great Lakes metaG ON33MSRF (SPAdes) | ecosystem: Environmental > Aquatic > Freshwater > Lake | place: Great...
CAAAAAACTGGCGAGAAGGTTTGGCGTTTGCCACTCGGCGAAGAATATGATGAAATGATTAATTCTGATATTGCCGATATGAAAAATGTCGGAAGTGGTCGTGGAGCTGGCAGTACAACGGCTGCGCAATTTTTACAAAGATTCGTTGGCGATACAAAGTGGGCGCATCTTGATATTGCTGGAGTTGCGTGGAAAGGCAAGGGTGATGCTTTGGCGCATAAAGGTGCGACTGGTTTTGGCGTTAGATTGCTCGATGAGCTTGTAAGAAAATATGAAAAATAAATCATGAAAAAATTAGTTATCAATGGCGGTGTGCCACTTTATGGCGAGGTGCAAATTAGTGGCGCTAAAAACGCCACTTTGCCTTTAATGGTTGCGTCAATTTTATGTGACGACAAGCTTACTCTAACAAATGTTCCGCATGTCTCTGATATTTCAACCATGGCGAATTTATTAATTAATCTTGGGGTTGAAGTTACTCTTGATGGTTATGATAAAGAGCAGGGAAATCAAGGGCGCGTAATGATTTTGGATGGGAAAAATATTAACAATCCTGTCGCTGATTATGATTTGGTGCGAAAAATGCGTGCTTCAATTTTTATTCTCGGACCACTTCTAGCTAAGTGCGGTCGTGCCAAAGTTTCACTTCCGGGTGGTTGCGCCATCGGCACTCGTCCCGTAGATTTGCATTTAAAAGCACTCGAAGCCTTGGGTGCAAAATTTGAATTACATGAAGGTTATGTCGAAGGTGTTGTTGAGGGTGGTCGCTTAAAAGGCGCCGAAATTCATTTTGAAAAAGTATCAGTTGGTGCTACCGAAAATACTATGATGGCGGCTTCTTTGGCAAAAGGTGAAACTATAATTTATAATGCGGCCTGCGAACCTGAAATTATTGATTTGGCGAAATGCCTAAATGCTATGGGCGCCAAAGTTTCGGGGGCTGGAACTCCGCAAATTAAAATTACTGGCGTTGATAATTTGCATGGTGCTCGTCATAAAATTATTGCCGATCGAATTGAAGCCGGAACTTACGCCATCGCGGCCGGAATTACCAAAGGAAGAATTAAAATTAAAGGTTTGGAAAGTTGGATTTTAACCGGCTTTAAAGATGAATTAGAAAAAGCTGGATTGATTTTTACGCAACTTGAAAATGATGTTATTGAAGTATCGCGCAACCAGGATTTTATTAATGCCGTCAACATTTCAACTAATCCTTATCCAGGATTTCCAACGGATATGCAAGCTCAATTTATGGCTTTGATGACTTTATCAAACGGCGTTTCAACTATCGAAGAAAACATTTTTGAAAATCGATTTATGCATATTCTTGAATTAGTGAGAATGAACGCCAACATTGAGTCGCGCGGTAATTTGGCGATTGTTAAAGGGGTTAAAAATTTAAAGGGTGCGGAAGTTATGGCAACCGATTTACGCGCATCGGTTTCATTAGTTCTGGCGGGTTTAGTAGCGGAAGGAAAAACTACCATTAATCGTCTTTATCACCTTGAGCGCGGTTATGAAAGAATCGCCGAAAAGCTTATCAATTGTGGCGCCGATATTAAAACTATTTATTAAATATTATCATGATTAATCTTATTGCGAAAAAAATTTTTGGTTCGGTAAATGAACGCAATATCAAAGCTTTAACAAAAGATGTTGAAAAAATTAATGCTTTCGAAGCCCAAATAGCAAGTCTTACCAACGATCAACTTAAAAACAAAACTCAAGAATTTAAATATCGTTTAGAAAAAGACGCGACTCTTGACGATATTTTGCATGAGGCATTTGCCGTTGTTAGAGAAGCCTCTAAGCGTGTTTTACAAATGCGTCATTTTGATGTTCAATTAATTGGTGGCATCGCTTTACATCAAGGAAAAATTGCCGAAATGCGCACTGGAGAAGGAAAAACTTTGGTGGCAACTTTGCCAAGTTATTTAAATGCACTTACGGGCAAAGGTGTTCACATCGTTACGGTAAATGATTATTTAGCGAAGCGAGATTCAGCGTGGATGGGCAGGGTTCATGAGTTTCTAGGTCTTAAAGTGGGTTGTTTAACTAATGATATTGAAGATGAAGAGCGTAAACAAGCTTATAATTGCGACATTACTTACGCGACCAACAACGAACTCGGCTTTGATTATTTGCGCGATAACATGAAATATGATTTTGATGAAATGGTGCAAAGACGCAACTTTGCAATTGTTGATGAAGTCGATTCGATATTGATTGACGAAGCGCGCACACCACTCGTTATTTCTGGGCCAACTAACGATAATTCGAAATTATATGAGTCGATAAATCGTTTAATTCCTAAGCTTCAAGCCGAACATTATTTAATTGAAGAAAAAGATCGAGGAGTTTTTTTAACCGATGCTGGCATTGAATTTGTTGAAAAAATGTTAAAAAGTTCAGAGGCGATTTTAGAAAATTCAACGCTTTATGATCCAAACAATATTTCGATAGTTCACCATATAAATCAAGCTTTGAAAGCGCATAAAATTTTTAAAAATGAAATTGATTATATTGTTAAAGATGGCTCTGTCGTAATCATTGATGAATTTACGGGCAGAATGCAAGAAGGACGAAGATTCTCCGACGGCTTGCATCAAGCTTTGGAAGCCAAAGAAGGTATGAGAGTTCGCAATGAAAATCAAACTTTAGCCTCAATTTCTTTTCAAAATTATTTCCGTTTATACGATAAATTATCTGGAATGACGGGGACGGCAACCAATGAGGCCGTTGAGTTTGAAGAGATTTATAATTTAAGAGTCGTTGAAATTCCTACGAACCGTAGCGTTAGTCGCCTTGATGAAGATGACGAAATTTATAAAACCGAACAAGCAAAATATGACGCCATAATAGCATCTATCAAAGAATCTTACGAAAAAAAACAGCCAGTTTTGCTAGGTACTGTAAGCATTGAGAAGTCTGAACATTTGTCGCAATTATTAAAAAAACATAAATTACCTCACAATGTTTTGAATGCCAAATATCATGAAAAAGAAGCAGAAATAATTTCGCAAGCGGGGATTCCAAGTGCCATTACCATTGCAACTAACATGGCGGGGCGCGGAACCGATATTATGCTTGGAGGAAATCCTGAAATGATTATCGGCGATGAAATTGATCCCGAAAAAATTAAGCAACTTAAAGCTAAAGTTGAGGCAGATAAAAAAATTGTGATCGAAGCTGGAGGGCTTTATGTTCTTGGAACTGAAAGGCATGAAAGTCGCAGAATTGATAACCAACTTCGTGGTCGATGCGGACGCCAAGGTGATCCAGGAAAATCAAAATTTTATTTATCGCTCGAAGATGATTTAATGCGTATTTTTGGTTCGGATAAATTGAAAAATATGCTTTCGAGATTTGGTTTAAAAGACGATGAGGCGATATTTCACCCGATGATTACCAAGACTCTTCATGGCGCGCAAAGAAAGGTTGAGGCGCGCAATTATGAAATGCGTAAAAATTTAATAAAATATGATGATGTGGTTAATTATCAAAGAAAAAATATTTACGCATTGCGCAATGAATTGATTGTTGCCGATGATGTTTCGACAAAAATTAAAAAAATTATTAATCAAATTAATCAAGATTTGGTTGATGATTGCATTCCAAAAAATTCATATTTTGAAAAATGGGAAATTTCTTTGCTCGAAAAAGAGTTATTTAGAATTTATGGTTTAAGGCTTGAAATCAATGAAATAGCTAAACAAGACGGCGCTTTAGAAAAAGAAATTATACAATTTATCAATCAAGAAATTACCAAACATTTCGCCGATAAAGAGCAAAAATATGGCGATCAAATAATGCGCAAAATTGAAAAACAAATTTTCTTAATTACCCTCGATTCTGAGTGGAAAGATCATTTGCTTTCGCTCGATAAGTTGCGTCAAAGCATTAATTTGCGAGCATATGCGCAAAAAGATCCGTTGATTGAATATAAAAAAGAAGGCTTCAATATGTTTGAAGATATGATGCTTAGGGTCGAAGAACAGCTGATTTCTAGGCTTTCTCATGTTGAAATTTCTGTGAGTTCAAATGAAGGCGAAGTTAATTTAATCGCTCAAGCGCCAAAGCCAAAAACTTTTGAATCGCGAGTTGAACCGATTTTTTCGCCGGCCAAAAATGAAAATGTTAAAGTGCCAACAACGCCAATTCGTAGTCATGTTGATCCAGAGAATCGCGATTCGCGAGACCCTTCAACTTGGGGTCAAGTTGGTCGTAACGAGCCATGTCCTTGTAAGAGCGGTAAGAAATATAAGAACTGCCACGGTGCTTAATTGTTAAAAACAACATAAAAACTAACAGCTTTTTGGTTTTTATTTTTGAATTCTTTAGCAATCTTCTGGGTTTTTTATATAATTAATAATGATGAAAAATAAGTAAATACATCAAGTTCTGTAAAATTAAACTACATAAATGTTTTCGAGAAAGTCTAAATGAAAAAAATAATATTTATATAATTTTAAATTGATTAATTTCTTGAAAAAATTTTCAAGACAGATAGTTTTAAAATAATTAAAAATTCCAAATCCAAATCTCAATTTTAATGAAATTTATGAAAAAAATAACTACTTTTTTAGCGATTATTTTTGTCGCTTTAACTTCTTCTAAAATCGCTTTGGCGCAAGATGCCTCTAGCGCAGAAAATAAATATACAATTGAAAAAAATCACACTAGCGTAATGTGGATTGCCGATCATTTTGGTTATTCAAAAGTTTCGGGAAAATTTACCGATATTTCTGGAGAAATTGTGTTTGACGAAAAAAAACCACAAGACTCTTCAGTGCAAGTTGAAATCAAAACTGATAGCATCGCAACAGGATTGCCTAAGTTTGAAGATCATCTAAAAGGTAAAGATTTTTTCGATGTAAAAAATTTCCCAACCGCCAAATTTGTTAGTAAAAAAATTATCGTTGAAGGCAAGAAAAATAAAGCTCAAATCGTCGGTGATTTAACTTTGCTTGGAGTTACTAAAGAAGTAATTTTGAAAGCTGAATTTAACAAATCAGCACCAAATCCAATGAACCAAAAACCTACAATTGGTTTTAGTGCAAAAGCTACAATCAATCGTTCAGACTTCGGCATGAAATATGCTTTACCGGGAGTTGCCGATAAAGTTGAATTAGTAATTGAAGTTGAAGCAAATCGCTAATTTTTAGTCGATTTAATTTAATAAAAAAATGGCGAGATTGTTATCAATCTCGCCATTTTAGTTTAGATTTTTCGTCGTAATTAATTCTTTTGAAATCTCGTTGATGCTTTCGATTTAATTTTTATAATACACAATTTACTTTCAAAAATAATCTTATAATTTTTCTATTTCTTAAAATATGCTTGACGAAATTATGCTTCAACCAGCTTCCCAGAACCTAGATTTGAAGATGATTTCCTCTGAAACTGAAGAATTAAATATTACAAAATTATTTTATTTATATCTGAGAAAAAGTATTGTTGATTTTGATGCAGAAAAACTTTATGAAGAGTTAAAAGATAATATATTGAAATCTTACGACGATACAATGCGAAGTGATAGTAAGGTTAAATCAGTTCAGTCAAAAGAAGCTCTTGAAAAAATAATAAAAAAAATAGATGAAGATAGGAAGGCTAGAGAAGGCTATGAGAGTCGTGCTGAAGAAAGTGAAGAAGACATAGAAAGAGCCAGAGAAAAAGAGCAAGAAACAAAGTTTAGAATTAAAGAAACTCTAAAACTTTATGCGGAATATTTTGAAATTAAACTTAAAGGAATTGGTCATCTTGATTCTGATTTTGATAAGTATATTCAAAATTTAACTTATTCAAATAAAGAATTCAATAATATAGGTTTAGGTGTTAGGGGAAGTGGATTGCTGTCGAGTATTCTTCATGATGATTCTTCGGGTCAAATAGATAAGTTTCTAGAACTAGAGCAAGTTCTAGAAAAATACCTATTAGGATTAACAATAAAAACCGAATTACAAATAAATTTTAGTGAACATAATCTTTTAGATCAAAAATATAATGCCAGTGAAATTAAAAATATTTTAGCAGTTTTCCCAGGTGGCTATAGTATTACTGATAATAAACAGGTTGTTACTGATATTGATTTTGCTTGTATTGCCGGAACATCAGAGAGAGTAAAAGCGGGAATGAGTGCATTAAATAATGGATCAGTCGAAGAAAATGCCATCGCGGGAGTTTTAGAAAGCCAGGCTGTAAGATTTACAAAATATAATCTTGAAGGTTTAGAAATTCATTTAATTCCATGCATACAATTAGCTCTGGCAACAAGTATAGATGATGTAAGTGATCCTTTTGCAATGGCCCCACAAGAAAAAATACGATTAAGGGAGATATTAGATTTAATCTACAATCTTAACGAAATTGTTAAAGAAGAAATTGATAAATCAAAGAAACTAATAACTAATAAGTATGAAGCGCTTTTAGAAAATCCTAATCCTGACGAGCAAAAAATCAAAGATTTTGTAGGGTCAATGTATAATTGTGGTTTTATAGAAAAAAGTGATCTTCCTTATGGATTTCTTTTAGTTGAAGGAGAATATGGAAATTTTATATCCAAAAAAGAATTAGAAGAAAATTATCTTAAATCACCAACCGAACGATTTAAAGATAGAATATCAAGGGCGGCAAAAGATTTACCAGAACATGACTATCTAAAGCATATTCTAGACCCAAAACAGCTATTTAAAAAAGATAATATATATCGGCTTGATGTTAAAAAAATTAAAAATTTAGTAGATTTATTTCAACCTAAAATAATCGATGAAGCAATCGATGAAGAAGCGCAAAACGAGCAAAAAAGTAAAATGCTTGCGGGCATGGTTACTTTAAGAAATATTTTAGATGGTTATAAAGAAGATTCTAGTAAATATTTTTATTTCTTAAAATTTGATAAAAAATTTAAAGAAAAACATGGTGTAAGTTTTACAAATTTTGATATTGAAGAAGATAAAGTATTAAAAAAAACACATAAAGAAATTAATGGTTTAATAACCACATTAAAAATCCAGTTTGATGAACTAGATGAAGGAAAAAGACTTTTTATACAACAACTCATTTTTGATGAAGAAAATAAAGATGGAATTAAGAAATTATGCGTCTCTAATCCCGGAATTATAAAACAAAATGGCATTGTTGAAACTTTATATGAAGTTAGCGAAGAAGCTTTGTTAGTAGCCCTTGAAATTGAAGACAGTGGAATAAGGCAAACATTATTAGAACAAATTACCCAAAAGGAAGGTAACTTCACTATCCTTCAAATAATGACAAATAATCAAGGCGACTTTTCTTTCCTTCAACTAATGACTTTTAGTAAAGAGAAAGAATTATTATTAAAGATTTTAAAAAAATATCAAGAAGCACATATAAAAGAAGGTGATGATGGTAAAAAAGCATTATCTGAAATGATTTTTGAACAAGAATTATTGTTTTGTAGTTTTTTTTTGAATGAAGATATGGGTATCTCAGAAGCAATTATTCCAATGATGAATATTGATAATTTAAATAATATAATCGGTGTTTATGGCAATAACCCTCTTCACTTAGCTTGCAAACTGGGTCATCCCAAAGTCGCTCAAGCTCTTATTAGTGAAGGAGTTGAATTAAATATAGTCAATAACGATGGCGACACCCCTCTTCACATGGCTTGCAAGGAGGGTCATCTCGAAGTTGCTCAAGCTCTTATTGATGCAAAAGCTGATTTAAATATAGTCAATAACGATGGTGACACCCCTCTTCACATAGCTTGCAAGGAGGGTTATCTCGAAGTTGCTCAAGCTCTTATTGATGCAAAAGCTGATTTAAATCAAGTCAATAAGGAGGGCATCACCCCTCTTCACATAGCTTGCAAAAAGAATGATTTGGAAGTTACTGAAGCTCTTATTAATAGTGAAGGAGTTGATTTAAATATAGCCAATAAGGAGGGCAACACCCCTCTTCACATAGCTTGCAAGGAGGGTCATCCCAAAGTTGCTCAAGTTCTTATTGATAGTGAAGGAGTTGATTTAAATATAGCCAATAAGGAGGGCATCACCCCTCTTCACATAGCTTGCGAATATGGTTATTTGGAAGTCGTTAAAGCTCTTATTAATAAAAGTGCTGAACTAAATAAAACCGATTATGACAGCAAAATGGATTATTCTTCCGATTTAGATGATATGAATGAATTGATGGCCACAAATATTATTAACGCTGGTGAATTGATAAGGTATGGCGAAACCCCTCTTCACATAGCTTGCAAAAAAAATTATTTGGAAGTCGCTCAAGCTCTTATTATTGCGGGAGCTGAATTAAATATAGCCAATAAGGAGGGCGAAACCCCTCTTGAAATAGCTAAAAAAAATAATAATCATAAAATCATTCAAGTCTTGGAACTTAAGATAAATAAAACTCCTGAAAGTGATGCACAAATGAGACCAGAAGGGGGAGGGCGTGCCACTCAACTTGGAAGAAACCCAAAAAGACAAAAAGGTGACGACGGACCTGCCGGAGGAATTGGAATATAAATATAAGCTTTTTAATTTGAATTTTTTCTTTATAATTAATTCTTTAAAACTTCCTTGATGCTTTCGATTTATTTATTATAATACGCGAATTAGTTTCAAAAATAATCTTATAGTTTTTCTATTTCTTAAAATATACCAGACAAAATTATGCTTCAACCAGCTTCCCAGAACCTAGATTTGAAGATGACTTCCTCTGAAACTGAAGAATTAAATATTACAAAACTATTTTATTTGCATCTCAGAAAAAATTTGGTTGATATAGGAAATTTTGACAATGACTTAAATAAGATATTGGAATCTTACGATTCAAACACTCCAAGCGCTTCAAACACTCTTCCTACTGATGCAAAATCAGCTTCTTTAAAAGCGGTTCTTGAAAAAATACAAGAAAACAATAAGCCAAAAATATCCGAAGTAGCCAATGAAGCAATTGAAGAAACACCACAACAAGTCAAGGATACAATTAAAGAAACTCTGGGACTTTATAAAGAATATTTTTCAATTAAACTTTCTTTCGATGGAAATCCAGATAGTAACGCTGTTGAGACTAAAAATATTCTTAATAATTTCACTAAGAATGAGGAAGGTAGCTTAGTTAAGAGTATTGATAATTCCTCTAATAATCAACATAATCTTGAATTGCGGGCATCTCTAAAAAGATACCTTGGAGGATTGCTAGTAAAAGCTGAATCAAAAAAAAATAATGATACTCCCGAAGATCAAAAAGACAATATCGAAGAAATTAAAAATATTTTAGCAATTTTTCCAGGTGGCGTTAATACAAATGGCAAAAATGAAGTTGATTTTGCTTGTATCGCCGGAACAAAAGAAAGAGTTGATGATACAACTTTTGCATTAAATGATTTACCGCCAGAAGTAAGAGCTATGAAATCTGTTATTGATAAATTTACTGCACAATTAGCACCAAAAGTAAGGCAAGGTTCGCAGATTCACACATCTCCTTGTATAGAATTATCTCTGGCGGTAGCTAGAAATGACATAAAAGATCCTAATGCGGTTTCGCCACAAGAATACATAACATTAAGAGAAATATTAGATTTTAGTTACAATCTTAATAAAATGATTGAAAAAGAATTTGAAATTTCAAAGGAAAGATTAGTTGAAGACTATGGGAGATTGTTCAAAAAGATTGAAGAAATTTCTCAAAAAGATTGGGTAGATCCTGATCAAAAAGAAAACACATTACTAAGTCCAGAATTAAAAAAACAAGCAGCAATTCTTAAAAAAATTAATATTTTTGTGGAACAAGTTAATAATTCTGGTTTTAATATTAAAAGTGCTGGGGATATTTTACAAGATGATTGCGATCTAGCAAATATAACAACCGCATCTTTAATATCTTCAGAAGAATTAAAAGAAAAATATTCAATAACAATACCATCAGAAAAATTTCAACAAGAATTATCAGCAGTAACTGCGGATAGATTACCAAAACATGATTATCTAAAACATCTTCTAGATCCAAAAAAACTATTTAAAGATAGTTCGGAATCGGGGAATGAATCTTTAAGGCTTGATGTTAAAAAAATTAAAAATTTAGTAGATTTATTTCAACCTAAAATAATCGATGAAGCAATCGATGAAGAAGTGCAAAACACGCAAAAAAGTAAAATGCTTGCGGGCCTGGTTACTTTAAGAAATATTTTAGATGGTTATGAGACAAGTGATAACAATTATTTTTACTTCTTAAAATTTGATAAAAAATTTAAAGAAGAAAATGGAAAAAGTTTTGAAGATTTTTTCTATAAAAATATAAATGGACCACTTGTAGACGGATCACCAGAAGTTAAAGCTGAATTTCAGCAAGCAAAACCAATATTAGATACGATAGCAAGCAGATTAAATTCGAAACATATATCATTTAGAGGAGAAAAAGCGGGCGTAAATTGTTTTTATCGCCTTCTCGTTTCAGATGAAGAAAAAAAAGATAAAATCAAGGAACTATTTACCCGCTCTCAAGATATTTTAGAATTAAGAAATTCCTCTGGAGAAAATATAGCTAAAATTTTACATCAATTTAGTGAAGAAGTTTTGTTAACAGCTCTTGAAGCTAATCCAAAATTACTTGAGAAAATTATTGAAACAAATAATGTATCTCATTCTATCCTTAAAATAATAACTCAAGAAAATAACAAAGAATTATCATTGAATATTTTAAAAAAATATCAAGAAGCTCATAAAAAAGAAGGTGATGAAGATGGCAAAAAGGCATTAGGTGAAATGATTTATAAACAAAATATATTGTTTGATATCTTAAAAAAAAATCAGGTAGATCTCTCAAAAGCAATTATCCAAATGTTGAATATTGAGGATTTAAATAAACCTGTCAAAAATGGATTTACCCCTCTTCTTATAGCTTGCTTCTTTGGTCGTATCGAAAGTGTTAAAGAATTGATTAAGGCAGAAGTTGATATAAATAAAGCCAACATCAATGGAGTGACCCCTCTTTATATGGCTTGCCAAAATGGTCATCTCGGAGTTGTTAAAGAATTGATTGAGGCAGGAGTTAATTTAAATAAAGCCACAAAGGATAGAGCGACCCCACTTCATGTAGCTTGCCAAAATGGTCATATCAAAATTGTTAAAGAATTGATTGAGGCAGGAGCTGGTTTAGATGATGTCGAAACAAGGGGAGCAACCCCTCTTTATATAGCTTGCCAATTTGGTCATATCGAAATTGCTAAAGAATTGATTGAGGCAAAAGTTGATATAAATAAAGCCAACATCAATGGAGTGACCCCTCTTTATATGGCTTGCCAAAATGGTCATCTTGGAGTTGTTGAAAAATTGATTGAGGCAAAAGTTGATATAAATAAAGCCAGCAATTATGGATTTACCCCTCTTTATTCAGCTTGTGAAAAAGGTCATGTCAAAATTGTTAAAGAATTGATTAAGGCAGGAGTTGATTTAAATAAAACAGAAGAAGATAAAGCAACCCCTCTTCATATAGCTTGTGAAAATGGTCATCTCGGAGTTGTTAAAGAATTGATTAAGGCAGGACCTGATTTAAATAAAGCAGACAAAGATAAAGCAACCCCTCTTTATTCAGCTTGTGGAAAAGGTCATGTCGAAATTGTTAAAGAATTGATTGAGGCAGGAGCTGATTTAAATAAAGCAGACAAAGATAAAGCAACACCTCTTTATACAGCTTGTGAAAATGGTCATCTCGGAGTTGTTAAAGAATTGATTAAGGCAGGAGCTGATTTAAATAAAGCAGACGAAGATAAAGCAACCCCTCTTTATATAGCTTGCAAATTTGGTCGTACCGATATTGCTGATGATTTATTTAAAGCTGGTGCGAATGTTGATTGTTTAAGAAAAAAAGGGACTTTATATGGCTATTATAACGAAATAGACCCAAAATTAGAAAATGCGTCAGATGAAATTAAAAAATTTATTAATCCAGAAGAAATTAAAAAGAGGGATGAGCGTTTGAAAAATATAAATAAACCCAATAATGATGCGATTTCTCCATCAGGCGTAGTTTTAGATCAACAAGCTGGAGTGCAAGTTCGAAGGGTCCCAAGCTAGAAGATAACCACCACTTTAATTTAGCGTTAGTTAAACAATAAATTAAGGAATTTATGTGCAAACAAGTTATTGATTTTTAATAAGAATTCAGGCGGGCATAATTAAAAAAATTAAATAATAAAAAGCCTATTTTTAAATCATATCCAAATCAATGAGCTGTAACATAATTAGCAGTTAATTTGACATGATTGTAAGAGATAGATTAGCAAAATTTAACGGCTAAACGCATGAAAAATTTATTTTGTATTTAAAGAAATCGTTAATTTTTAGTCGATTTAATTTAATAAAAAAATGGCGAGATTTTTATCAATCTCGCCATTTTAGTTTGAATTTTTTCTTTATAATTAATTCTTTAAAACTTCCTTGATGCTTTCGATTTATTTTTTATAATACGCGAATTAGTTTCAAAAATAATCTTATAATTTTTTTACATAAAATGGTCGCTTTAAGTTTCATTACATTCCTAGTTTTATTCGTTGCAATCGGTTTACTTTCAGGATTAAAAAGCAAAAAAACCAGCGAAGATTATTTGCTCGCGAGTCGCACCGAAAAGCCATGGATGATTGCTCTTTGCGCGGTTGCCACCAACAATAGCGGTTATATGTTTATCGGCATAATCGGCTATACTTATCTCAACGGTTTGGCAGTAATATGGATTTTTTTACCATTGGTTATTGGTGATTTTTGTGCCTCACTTTTTGCTTTTAAAAATATTCGCGTGGCCTCGGCAAAAATTAACGCCATATCATTTCCCGAAACTCTCGCGCGTTGGTCGGGCAAAGAATTTAAAATAGTAAGACTTTTATCTTCACTAATTTTAATAATTTTTTTATCAATTTACGCGGCGGCGCAACTTCGTGCGGGCGGTAAAGCCATGCATGTTTTGTTTAATTGGAGTTATGATATTGGCGCAATTATTGGCGCATTAATCGTTTTAATTTATTGTTTTGCGGGCGGAATTAGAGCGTCAATTTGGACTAACACCGCACAATCTTTTGTGATGATTTTTTCCATGGCGATGTTGTTCTTTGTAGCTTTAAACTATCATGGTGGTTTTGAAAATTTTAGTACTTCTTTGCAAAAAATTGAAGGCGATTATTTAAGTATATTTCCTAAAAATGCTATCGAAAATCCTTATTTGGCTCTTGCGCTTTTTGTGTTTGGATGGTTTTTTGGTGGATTCGGCATAATTGGTCAACCCCACATCATGACTAGCTTCATGGCGATGTCAAAGCCCGAAGATATTTCAAAAATCCGTGTTTATTATTATAGTTGGTACACGATTTTTTTCGTTTTAACAATTTTGACGGGGATGATTTCGCGCGTTTTGATTCCTAATTTTGCGGGCTATGATCCTGAACTTTCTTTGCCACTTTTATCGCAATTGGTTTTACCGCAATTTTTAATAGGTTTTATTTTGGCGGGAATATTTTCGGCAACTATGTCAACGGCGGATTCGCAGATTTTATGCTGTTCGGCAGCGATTACCAATGACTTAATTAAGAATCGTAAAAAATCTTATTTAATCGCTAAAATTTCGACAATTTTTGTTACTTTTATTGCTTTGGGGATTGCGTTAATCGACAATCAAAGTGTTTTTTCTTTGGTTATGTATGGTTGGCTGGCCTTAGCCTGTAGCTTTACGCCTGTTATCATAATTTATTCTATCGAAAAAAATCCAACAGAAAATTTAATAATTTCTTCAATGCTAATTGGCTTTGCATCAATGATGTTATGGCGCTGGATGGATTTAGGAAATGAACTTTATGAGGCGGGAATTGGCATTCCTTGCGCCATGATTTATTATGCTCTTTGGCGAGTTGTCTTTAAAAGAGGAGCGCGCGAGAAATTGCTTTAAAAAATAGTTTTTAGTATTAAAATTCATTTATAAAGCTAATCGCAATATATCCAAATTTTCTAAAATGAAGCAAGCAAAAATTTTAATTATCGCTGGCTCCGATTCGTCGGGTGGTGCTGGTGTTCAAGCTGATATCAAAACCGCGACAGCTCACAAGGTTTATAGTGCAACAGTTATTACTGCGCTGACGGCACAAAATACTCAAAAAGTTCACGCAATTCATGATGTGCCGATCGATTTTTTACGCAAACAAATTGATGTCGTGTTAGAAGATATTCAGTTTGATGCAATCAAAATTGGCATGCTTTCGTCGGTTGAAATTATTGATTGCGTTGCCTTGGCTTTGAAAAGTAAATTTAAAAAAATTCCACTAATTCTTGACCCAGTTATGGTCGCAACTTCTGGCGATATTTTGCTTCAAAAAAACGCCATTGAAAATCTTAAGAAAAAATTAATTAGCAAAGCTTTTTTGGTTACTCCAAATATTGACGAAGCAGAAATTTTAAGTGGCATAAAAATTCGCAATCTTAGCGAGATGCGTGATGCGGCTTCGCAAATTAAGAATATTGGTTGCGAAGCGGTGCTGATTAAGGGCGGACATTTGACTTTTGCGGATGGCAAAATTCACAGTTTATTACTCGATTACGAAGATGAATTTCATATTATTTCAAATAAAAAAGTTGGCACAAAAAATATTCATGGAACGGGTTGCACTCTTGCTAGCGCAATCGCCTCAAATGTTGCAAAAAAAATTGATTTAGTTTCGGCGGTAAATAAAGCTAATAATTATGTTTACCGTTGCGCCTCTTCAAATATCAAGGCGGGCAAGGGCAGTTTAGTTTTAAAACATTGGTAAATACAATTTCCACTCTTAAATGATGCGAGAAGAATTTATTAGGACTCGTCTTTGCGCACCTAGATTAACTAGGTTTGCGCAGACTCGCCTTCAAATTCAATCGCCTGATTTAAGATTGAAAATAGTATTTATGAGAGACTAATTAACAATGATGCGAGGAGAATTTAATATAAACGCTTCATCTTTTTTTTCAAAAAAAGATTCGCGACTAGGATTGCGTCGCTTGCGCTCCTGATCCCGTTCTTCGCTAAAAATAGCCGTTTAGGCTATTTTTTTTAACGCAAATAACCTAGATTTAAGATTGAAAATAGTATTTATGAGAGACTAATTAACAATGATGCGAGGAGAATTTAATATAAACGCTTCATCTTTTTCGAAGAAAATGACGAAGCAAAATCAAGAAATCCAACTTCCCATAATATTTTCAATGCTTTCGGTGCCATAGCTCCCCCCTTGAGGCTTGCAAACCTACAAATTCTCACAAGCTCAAAAAAGCTTCGGGCTGTAGCTCCCCCCTTGAGGGCTCTTCGCGTTAAAAAAATAGCCTAAATGGCTATTTTTAGGGAAGAGTGGGATCATGAGCGAAGCGAAGCAATCCCTGGGGCGAGTCGTCTTCGAAATCAAAATGAAATTTTCAATTGAGAAAAGCGACGAAGCAATGAATACTAAAATCAAGAAATTGTTTTTCTAAAGTTTCTATTTTGCGTTTACATGTCTTGGATATCTAAGCTTTTTTGACCCCCCACGATTCTAGAAACTTAACTACCGTTAAGTTTCTAGAATCCGCTCCCCCTCAAGGGGGGAGCTACAGCCTAAATACTTTCCGAGTTTAGGCTATTTTTTTAACGCGAAGAGCCCTCAAGGGGGGAGCTAAAGCTCGAATACATTGAAAATTTTATACAATTTCGGCACATTAAATTTACAAAAACTTTGTCGTTGCATTAGCGCAATTATAAAATAATATTTTGTTATAAGATTTTAAATTAAAATGACATAAATATGAAAATAATTTCTTGGTTATTTATATTTCTTCTTGGCGCTTGTGCAACCGATTGGTCCTACTCTGGAAGGGGTTCTCCGCAAAATTGGGCAGAGATTTCTGAAAGTAATAAATTTTGTAAAATTGGCTATAATCAATCGCCGATCGATATAAATTTATCGATGAATAAAGATTTTATTTTAAATGATTTAAAATTTGATTATAAAATTTCTGAAATTGAAAAAGTTAATGAAAAATATTACCAAAAAATAAACTTCTATAGCAAAAGTTTTGTCTTAAGAGGCAAGAAAAAATATTGGTTAAAATATATCGAATTTAGACATCCAAGCGAGCATTTTCTTGATTCAAGCCCGCATTCTTTGGAAATGCAAATTTATCACAAAAGCGAAGATGAGCAATGGTTGGCGACAAGTTATTTTTTAGAAATTCCTGCCATGAATAATAATGAAAATTTGTATTTCAATAATTTAATTGATTTTCTAAAATCTAAGAAAATTGAAGATAAATTTGATTTATCAAAAATTATTGACGAAACAAGTTTGAGTTTTTTTTATGAGGGTTCTTTTACTACTCCGCCATGCACTGAGGGCGTTAAATGGTATATTATGAAAAATCCAATTTTTATTTCAAAAGAGCAAATGAATACAATTATTAAATCGACAATTTTTGTTAAATCGAATGCGCGCGGAATTCAGAAATTCAATCCCGAAAAATTCTAAAAATAATAATTTTTTAAATTAAAAAGTTTTAATATTTTTAATTGAAAATAATCAAATATAACAAAAGCTATAAAATGTTACAAAGTCTTAATGAGTCGCAGAATAATGCAGTTTCAACTACGGAAGGACCGTTATTGGTTCTTGCTGGCGCTGGAACTGGTAAAACTAAAGTTTTAACTTCGCGAATTATTCATATCCTTGAAAGTGGTTTGGCGATGCCAAGTGAAATTTTGGCGGTTACTTTTACCAACAAAGCTGCGGCCGAAATGAAAAAAAGAATCGCCGAATCAATCGGCGATCAAGTTAATTATTTATGGGTCGGAACTTTTCACTCAATTTGTGCAAAAATTTTGCGTCGTCACCCTGAATCTGTTGGCTTAAGGCATGATTTTACAATCATCGATGATGATGATCAAAATCGTTTAATTAAACAAATTTTGCATGATTTAAATATTGATCCAAAGCAATTTCCAACCAAAGTTTATTTGTCAAAAATATCACGCTTAAAAGATTCAGGAAAAACTTCGATTAATTTTGACGATGTAAATTTACCAAAATTGCGTGAAGTTTTCCAAAATTATCAACAGCGCTTGAGGGCAATGAATTCAACCGATTTCGGTGATTTGTTAACTTTAAATATTGAGATTTTTAAAAATTCGCCCGAAATTTTAGCACAATATCAAAATCAATTTCGTTATGTTTTGGTTGATGAATATCAAGATACCAACGATGCGCAATATCAGTGGCTTTTAAAATTATCACAACTTTATTGCAATATTTGTTGCGTTGGCGATGATGACCAATCAATTTATAGTTGGCGCGGAGCCAATATCGCCAACATTCTGCGCTTTGAAAAAGATTTTAATGATGCGAAAATTATTCGTCTCGAGCAAAATTATCGTTCAACTTCACGAATTTTAAAAACTGCTCATGCGGTTATTTCCAACAATAAAGAGCGCCACGGCAAAACTTTGTGGACCAATTTGGGCGAGGGTGAAAAAATTAAAGTTTTTTCATTTTATGATGATAGAACTGAGGCATCGCGCATTGCCATCAATATTAAAAATACAATTGCAACCAATGCCGTCAAGGCTTCGCAAGTTGCAGTTTTGGTAAGAGCGGGATATCAAACACGACAATTTGAAGAATCTTTTATGCAAAATGCATTGCCTTATCGCGTGATTGGGGGCATGAAATTTTATGAGAGAATGGAGATTCGCGACAGTATTGCTTATTTACGAATTTGCTCAAATTTTGATGATGATTTGGCTTTGCTTAGAATTATTAATGTTCCTAAAAGAGGGATTGGCGAAGCAGGATTGGCAAGCTTGCAAGACAAGGCGAAGCAAAATAAAATAACGCTTTTTGAATCAATAAAAAAATCTGTGGAAGATGGTTCATTAAAAGGAAAATCGCGCGAAACTTTAGCAAATTTAATTAATTCTTTGGAAAAATTTCACGCTTTTATTGGCTCAAAAACTTTGATGGATTTGGCGAAATCATTGCTCGAAGAAGTTGGTTATATATCGATGTGGCGCATTGAAAATACTCTTGAATCACAAGGGCGCGTTGAAAATATTGAAGAATTTATGCAAAGTCTCGGCGACTTTTCCAATATCACTGAATTTTTGGAATATGTTTCTTTGGTTGAGGCGCGCGACGATAAAAATTTGCAAGACGCCATCAATATTATGACGATTCACGGCGCCAAAGGTTTGGAATTTGATATGGTTTTTTTACCCGGACTCGAAGAAGGAATTTTTCCAAGCAACAAAGCGGTTGAGCAAAAAAATGGTTTAGAAGAAGAGCGCAGATTAATGTATGTCGCAATTACTCGCGCTAAGAAGAAACTAATAATGTCTTTTGCTAAATCTCGTTATATTTTTGGCGATATGCAAAATTCTTTACCTTCGAGATTTTTAAAAGAATTGCCTGAAAATGAAATTGATTTTGAAGAAGTTGGTTTCGCTGGACGCAGCTCTTATCAAAAATTTAGCGATGATGATGAAGATGATTTTGCGCAAGATGATTTTTCGCAAAATTCCAAAAAAACTTCTTATAAAAATAATTTTTCTTCAGCGCAATCGAGCAAAAGTTTTGGTGTAATGCAACCTCGAAAATTCATTAATAATTTAAATTCTTTTGCTACAAAATCAGCGTCAAATCCAGTGCCAAATAACACAAATTTGGTTTCAAAATCAACAAATCCATCCTCAACGGGCTCAAGCGTTTTTGGCAATGTTTCATTAATTGGTGCGCGAGTTTTTCATCAAAAATTTGGTTATGGAAAAATTGAAAATGCTGATGGTAATCGCCTGACTATTTCTTTTGAAAAAACTGGCATAAAAACCGTTATAAAAGATTTCGTAAGTTTTGCGTAAAATAAATTTCCAATTCGGCTAAATCGCGATAAAGTTTTCTTATTATAAATTTTGTTTTCGATTGATATTTTTTTCAATGTGAAATTAAAATTTCTAATTTAGTTCTTAGCATAAATATCAAATAAAATCAAAAAAACTTTGACATAAATAAAAACGCTTGGTAGTTATTATTTTCAATAATTTTTACCTTAGAATTGTGTAGGAAAGTTATAAATAAAATGCAAGAAAAGGCTCAAGAGCCAAAAAAAATAGAATAAAAGTAACCTGGTACCTTTTTCTTTTGGTTTTATAAATTATTTTTGGATCAACTTTAAATTCTTTAGCTAAGTCAACTTTACGCTCACCTTAATCGGTTAAAAAAATTAATTAATCCACTAAAGAATCCCACCTCAGCACTTCCTTCTCTTAAGGTAGTTGTTGTGTTTGGAACTTCATTTTGTTTCGAACAATTTTTTATAGCTTTTTCTATTGCAGATGTTTGTTCAGGAGTGTTCGAAGCGACTCCTCTTGCCTTTGTAAGAATTTCTATAGTTTTTTTAATAGGAGTTTGTCTTAAATCATTAGCACGAAACTTACCAGAAACCATTTTCCAATTTTCGATATTTGTTGATTTTGTAACCAAGTTATCAGTCTTTGAAATATTAATATTATATTTAATTGCACCTAACCCTTCCCCCTCAACTAATCCAACAAATAAACTATTTGGAAAGGAAAAAACTTGGGGTGTCTTAAAAGCATCAGCAGCCATATTAGCTTCTTTGTTGCTATCTTTTATATCCACACATGCTACTGAAAGATTTTTTGCAACTTGACGCACTTTTTTTGCCAACTCTTCATCGATAGGTTTACCGTCGGGACCAATTTTAATAAAACAGCCAACGATTTTTGCATTTTCTGCAAAAACCAATACTTCATTATATGAAAATTCACTAGATAGTTTATATAATTCATCTGGCGTTAATATTTCCCCCCTTATATTTTCTTCCTGCAGCTGTATTAATTTATTATAGTTTGAATTTAAAGAGCCATTATCAGAAGTAGATGAAGAAATTACATCATCTCTAGGAACGGATATAATATAACCAGCATGACCCCATCTTTTTCAATTAAGGACGTCGAAAGAGATATGCGTTGATTTATTTTTGTTGGGTTTTCTAGAATATCAATAGCTTGCCTTTGATTATATTCGGGATCCACTCCTTTTTCTCCCATTGCCATCATGGGTTGAGTTTTTTTAGCAAGTGGGAGAAAAGCATGAACTAACAATAACTTACTACCTTCTTGTGTATATGACGAACTATTTTGTGGATTCCCTTTCATAAAATTTTTATTTAATTTAAGTTAATTAAATTTATTCAATAAAAAATTGCTAACACCAATTTAAAAATTGAACTGTATAAATTTTAAAAATTTTATCCATTGCATTAGCACGACTTAAAAAAAATTAATAATTCCGTTATTTAAAAGTAGAACTTTCATTATTGAATATCGGCGTATTTTCCTTTAAAATAAAGCAGTGGTTTTGAGTCTTTAACGCTATTAAAATCAACCACTTCGCCAATTATAATGTGGTGATCGCCCATCTTGATTACCTTATGTTTTTTGCATTCAATGAAGGCTAAGGAATTATAAAAAATTGGATTGCCGAATTTGCTAAAAAAATAGGGCTCGACATGCCATTTATGCGAATTTTTGGGAGTGGCGAAAGCGCTTGATAAATCGCGTTGTTCAACCGCTAAGATATTCAATAAAAAATAACGATTTTTCTTAAAAAATTTTAAATTGGTAGATTTATTGTCAACGCAAAACGAAACCAGCGGAGGCTCAAGAGAGATTGATGAAAAGGAATTTATTGTCATGCCAAAAAATTCATCGGCAAAGATTTTTTTAATTTTATTAAGAATTTTTTCGTCAATAAAATTTTGAAAATCACCTTCTTTGATTTTAAAATCTTTGTGAAATATTTTTTGTGATAAACGCTTGCCGACTTGATTTTCTTCGAAAAAATTATGCCAAAAATCTTCAAATTTTTTGATGAAATTATTATTCTCTAAAAAATTTTGATTAAAAAATTTGGTAGCGAAGAAATTGCGTTTGCGGGCGCAGGCTATAACTACTCCCGTAGTAAAGTTACCAAGATTTTCTCTTAATTTTTTCTTGTCCATGGCTTAAAATTTTAAAGAAAATAAACTAAAAAAACTGGTTTTTATTAGAGAATAAAGGGTGTCGCCTTTTGAAATTAATGGAATTGCAAAATCGATGAAGATTAAACCGATAATTACTAAGCCGAAAACCATCCAAGTGGCGTAATGATAAACGAAACCACTTTGAATTTTTGAAACGCCACGAGAGGCGAGGCGACATACTGAAACAGCGCCATTTGGAATGCCATCAACGATTTTTATATCAACAATTCTCCACAAGAAATTACCAAGTTTTTTGGTTGGAGTTATGAGGGTATTTTCGTAAAACTCATCGAAATACCATTTGTTATATGAGAGGTTGTAAAGCCTTGGGAAGCGCTTAGCAAGAAGGTTTGGGAATTGTGGTTTTTTAATATAAAACACAAAAGCTAAAGCGATGGCAATTACACCAACAAGCATCGGAGCAATTTTTACTAAAAATGGCGCATGATGAATTTCGTCATAAAGGAAGAATTTTGCCAGAGAAATTGTAATGGCTGAAGTGAAGAAGCCGTTGGTTGAAACCATGCCTAAAACTTCGGCACCAAGATAACCAACAACGATTGAGCCAATTGATAAAAGAACCAAAGGAATAAGCATAGTTTTTGGTGATTCGTGAGCGTGATCGAAGGTGTGTTGATCGGCGCGAGTCTTGCCATGGAAGGTTAAGAATAAAAGGCGCCAAGAATAAAATGCCGTTAAAAATGCCGAAGTGATGCCCATGAAAAAAGCAAATTTGCCGACCGGAGTTTGTGCCATATAAGCCGATTCTAAAATTACATCTTTAGAGTAAAATCCGGCGAAAGGTGGGAAGCCTGCGAGAGCAAGAGAGCCAATCCACATTGCGACATAAGTTATCGGAATTTTTTTCCATAAACCGCCCATTTTCTGAATATTTTGTTCGTGATGCATGGCATGAATAACGCTTCCCGCACCAAGAAAGAGTAGGGCTTTAAAAAAGGCGTGAGTTGCCAAATGAAAAATCGCACCCGAATAAGCCGACATTCCGCAGGCAAAAAACATATAACCAAGTTGCGAACAAGTTGAGTAAGCGATAATTTTTTTAATATCATTTTGCGTTAAGGCGATGGTCGCGGCAAACAGCGCGGTCGTGGCGCCAACTATCGCGACTAAATCAAGAGCGATTGGCGATAATTCAAAAAGTGGCGAACAACGAGCGACTAAAAACACTCCGGCCGTGACCATTGTAGCGGCGTGAATTAAGGCGGAAACTGGAGTTGGACCTTCCATCGCATCTGCCAACCAAACATGCAAGCCGATTTGCGCAGATTTGCCCATGGCGCCAATGAATAATAAAATACAGATTGTATCGACGGTTAAAAATTCAGTTCCAAAGAGTGTGAAGCGGTCGGAAGCGTGATTACAAATTTGATAAAAAACTTTGGAATATTCAACGGAATCGAAGGTTAAATAAATTAAGGCGATTGCCAAAATTAAACCTAAATCGCCGACGCGATTGGCAATAAAAGCTTTCATCGAAGCACGATTTGCCGAATTTTTTTTGAACCAAAAACCGATGAGTAAGTAGGAGGCAACACCAACACCTTCCCAGCCGAAAAATAATTGCATGAAATTATCGGCGGAAACCAATGCAAGCATGAAAAAAGTAAAGAGCGATAAATAAGACATGAAGCGAGCGATGGAGCGATCGTCATGCATATAACCGATGGAATAAAGATGGACTAAAAATGAAATATAAGTGACGACGATGAACATTACCGAACTTAGAGCGTCAACATGAATTGACCAGTTGGCGATAAAACTTCCTGATTTTATGAAGCTAAATAAAACATCGCTTTGAATTTGTTTGGTTTGATAAAATTCAACGAAAACTATTGTGGCGCAAAGGGCGGAGCCGAACATTAAAGCGGTGGTGAAATATTGGGCGAATTTATCTGAGAAGCCGTGATTATTTTTGCTTGGAATAATTCGTGATAAAATTCCTGAAAATAAAAAGCCGATTAGAGGCAGGAAAATCGTGAGTTTAGCTAGCATGAAAATTGAC
>Ga0208960_1000452_pt1 | contig 23082 bp, 22 predicted proteins | sample GreLakmeON33MSRF_FD_187703 | JGI IMG/M metagenome (GOLD analysis project Ga0208960, IMG submission 187703) | Freshwater lentic microbial communities from great Laurentian Lakes, MI, USA - Great Lakes metaG ON33MSRF (SPAdes) | ecosystem: Environmental > Aquatic > Freshwater > Lake | place: Great...
CTTTCCAGCGGCTGGGCACGCACTTCGATTTGCGTGTGCGCCGTCGGGACCATGTCCTGCGCGAGTTTGCAAGCCGAGCCGGAGTCTGCGTAGGCGAGGCGCAGCATGTTTGAGCGCCAGGATATGCGTCCCGCGGCGTAGGCATAAAACATTCCGTCGTGGTTTGACCATCAGTCCGCTGCCAAAATCTGCACGAACCACATTTGAGCCCATGTACCGCTAAAAAATCTTCTTCCACCACGCAAGGATTTCTCCAAGGCGATGCATTCGAAGATCTGGCGGCCCAGCTCGGCTCATTCCGTGACTTGTCTCGCGGGGATATTTCACAAAGCGAACTGGAACATTTTGAACCGCTAGCGCTGCATGCACTTGCTCTGATTGTTCGATGTTGCATCGAAGATCGCCTTCGCTGTGAATGAGCAACATTGGCGTACGCGCTTTTGAAAAACTTGCGATTGGACTGGATTTCCAAAGATGCTTGGGATCCGAATAGGCAGAGCCAGTCCAATACACGCCAGGAATATCTGGAAAATCTGAATTCCCAGAGTGACTCACGATATTTGAAACGCATCGATCACTAATCGCTCCGCAGTATTCGCTCGAATGTCCAACCGCCCACAGAGTCATGAAGCCGCCGTATGAACCACCCATGATTCCGATGCGCGCATTGTCGATTCCACGATCGCTGCGCATCGCACGTGTGATCGCTTGAACATCCATCCAATCCTTCCCGCCCCAAGTGCCTTGAATTGCTTGGCAGAATGCGCGTCCATATCCCTTTGATCCTCGAGGATTTCCATATACGACGGTGTATCCCGCCGCCGCGAGCAACTGAAATTCGTGAAAGAACGCCCATCCATATTGAGCGTGTGGTCCTCCATGCACTTCGAGTACGCCTGGAGTTTTTCGTCCAGCTCGTGCCGACTTTGGCGGACGCATCGTCCAATAGTGAACAGCGACTCCGTCCTTTGCTTTGGTCCATGATTCTTCGGGTAGTGCAAGATCGAGTTCATCGCAGAGCGCACTGTTGAGACGCGTGACTTGGCGAACTGGAAATTCTCTGCCAGTGATATCTGCAACACAAACTTCTGGCGGTTCAGTTGGCGCAGAACGAATGAGCGCAATGCGCGCGCCATCACGAGAAAGTGTGCAAGGAAGATGTTCGGCGCCAGTCGGTGTGTGCAGAGCTATAAAGTTGCCGCCGAGACTTGCACTGGCAATATGGCCAGAGCCGTGCCATCCAATTCGCATCAGCAAAGAGTCACCGCCTGGCATCCACTGAATCCATGAAGCGAAGGATGTATCGACGGAGTCTGAGAGTGTCGCACTCATTAAGCAGAAATCGCTTGAACGAAGCAGATTTCTGGTGATTTTCGTTCGAAAGTCGTGCACGAATAATCCGAGATTTTCGGTTGCATACATTTCTGTTCGGCCAATTCTGCCTGCGTATGCAACCATTGTTCCGTCAGGGCTCCACGTCACAGAACTCTTGGGTCCATCAGCAAGTCCATCAAGTGCCTTGATTTTTCCAGTTCGCACATCCGCGATCACGATTTCCATCTTCCAAGGTTCGAAGAGCGCGCGAGGAGAACGATTGACCGTCGCAGCAATCGTTTTTCCGTCTGGTGACCAATCGAAGGAAAACGTTCCAAGAGTATCGCCCAGTGCAAGCTCTCGAATGCGGCGCGTACGGATATTCAAGATATGCAATCGAAAGCGAGCCGATCCGAAGACGCCATCGCCGTCGAGTCTGTACCACGGATCATCAATCACGAGCGGTGGAGTGCTTCGCCCACTTGCTGTGCGCGCTTTGGCAGCAGCGGCAGTTCTCTCGGTGAGAGTTTGGCGGTATGCAAATGCAATCTCGTCTCCATTTGGAGAAAATCGAAAGTTTCCGATCGACCCATCAAGCAGTTTTGTCAATTTCTTGGGCGCGGCCAGTTTCATTCCGCGCATTGTTCCCAACATGATTTGCGGATTACCTCGCTCTGCTTCACGAATGAACGCAATTGAAGTCCCATCCGGCGACCAGCGTGGGGAACGATCGCGCGGCCCAGCCGTCAATCGCCGCGATTTCTTCACTCCATCTGCAGATGCGATCCAAATTTGCGTGCAATAGGTGCTTGGCTCATCCGCAACTTTGTGCACGAATGCGATGCGCTCTCCATTTCCGTCGATTTGAGGGTCGGATGGAACAACAAGTTTCCGAACATCTTCCGCAGTGATTTTCCGAGATTTGATTTGTGCTCGTCGTGCCATAGAAGATCATCGTAGGATCATCCGTCATGACATGGGTATGGCGAGGACGAGATGATGGACCAGATCCAGCGGCACAACGTTGGCATCAAGTGATCCGTCCATGGGATGCTGCTCCACGCGCGCGCGGACGGAAGTGTCCAATTGTTGTCATTGGCTATCCAACTGATGCGGGCGTTCGAGCAAACTTCGGTCGTCCAGGTGCGGTGGATGGTCCCGCAGCACTGCGAACGGCATGCGCAAATTTGCCCGCGCCTACAACGCACGCTCTCTTTGATGCAGGCGATGCGAGTGGTGCTGGAGAAGATGTTGAAAGTTGGCAGCAATCACTCGCCGCGGCTGTTTCGGCAGTACGCGCTGGCGATGGAATCCCACTCATTCTTGGTGGAGGTCACGATCAAGCTTTCGGTCACTGGATTGGCACTGTCCGCGCCGCTGCAGATGGCGCAGTTGTTGGATGCATCAACTTCGATGCGCATATCGATATGCGTATGTTGCAATCTGGTCGCGCGCATTCTGGCACTCCATTTTTTCAAGTGCATGCATGGAGCGCGGCGCATAGCCGACCATTCAAATACATGCTGCTTGGTATGCAACCTCCACACAACACGCCCGCATTGATTCATGCCGCATCCGCCGCAGGAGCGCAACTTGTTGATGCTGATGCCTTTCATCCTGGGCAAGAAGCATCGCTGTTGCAATTGATCGATCGTTTTCTTTCGACAGTCGATCTTGTCTGTTTGAGTATCGACTTGGATGTCTTCAGCGCAGCCGCCGCACCTGGGGTGAGCGCTCCATCACCAATGGGAATCGCTCCCGATGCAACTTTTCGCACGATTCTTAGGCGAATTGCGGCAAGTGGAAAAGTTGCGGGCATTGAAGTCGCGGAGTGCGCTCCGGCGTTGGACATCGGAGGACGCACCGCACGCTTGGGCGCTGCAGTCATCGACACAATTGTGCGCTCGCTTTGGACTCAGTCATGAGGAATCAGTCATGAGAATTCTGTCATGAGGATGCAGGCGTGATGCGAATTGGAATTGATCTTGGCGGAACAAAAATCGCAGGCTGTGCGTTGAGCGAAGATGGAAAAGAAATTCTGCGACGACGGGTCGCAACTCCCAAAGGCGATTATGCCGCAACAGTCTCTGCAATCGCGTCGCTGGTGCTTTCAATTGAAAAAGATGTCGCCGCATCTTGCACTGTTGGAATTGGTTATCCCGGTAGTGTCTCACCGAAAAACGGCACGCACCGCAACGCAAATTCGACGTGTTTGAATGGACAAGATCTCATCGGTGATCTTTCATTGCAACTTGGCCGAGAAATTCGCGGAGCAAATGACGGAAATTGTTTGGCACTCAGCGAAGCTTTCGATGGAGCGGGACGCGATGCGCGCGTTGTCTTCGCTGTGATCATCGGAACTGGTGTCGGCGGGGGAGTTGTCGTTGATAAACGCATCTTGGTTGGTCGCAACGCAATTGCAGGTGAATGGGGGCATTGCCCGATGCCTGGAACCGATCGCGCGGAACGTCGTGCAAGGCATTGTTATTGCGGCAAAGAAGGTTGCATTGAACAGTTTCTTGCGGGTCCATCTTTGGAGGCAGAATATTTCCGTCATTCAAATGAGCGTCGTTCGCTTGATGAGATCGTCGCGCGCAGCAAAAATGAAATTGATCCGAGTGCGCATTACGTCATCAAGTTGCTATGCGAAAGATTCGCAGATGCTCTTGCCCTCGTGGTAAACACCATCGATCCTGATGTGATTGTCGTTGGTGGAGGAGTGAGCAATGTCAAGACAATCTTCGAGCAAACGCCGGCGTTGGTCGCCGCGCGGATTTTCTCCGACCAATTCGATACGCCCATTGTTCAGGCGCAATTCGGCGATGCGAGCGGAGTCCGAGGCGCCGCGCGTTTGTGGGATGCTCGTTCCTAGCGTCGATCAGGTCGCACGGCGGCAAGAATTTCGGGATCAATCGACTGTGTTTGCCGACAAATATCTGCTGCGATGATTCGACCAGTGATCGGTCCGAGCATCAATCCCATCATTGCGTGACCCGTTGCGATGTACAAACCAGGCGTTGACCTGGCAAAACCGATCACAGGCATTCCATCTGCAGTGCATGGTCGATAGCCGGCCCATTCTGCCGTCACGCGCCCTGAGTCGATACCGTGCAAATATTTTCGTGCGCCAGCGATGAGTGCATTGAGTCGTCGTCGCATCCAAGGTCGTCCAACAGGTGCAATCTCAAGCGTTCCCGCTAAACGCAATTGATTTCCCATCGGGTTAAAGGCAACAAATGTTTCGTGCATCACTCCACCCGTGACAGGTAACTGCGGCACACCATCCAACTGCACGTGATATCCGCGCGCAGGTTGCATCGGTACAGAAATTCCAGCAGATTTCGCAAGTTCGCTCGACCATATTCCTGCAGCAAGCACGACATTTTCTCCATGCACAATTTCACCTGTGGAAAGCCGTGCTCCGATGCATTTGCCTTTCGCATCTCGCTCGATTCCTGCAACAGTCACACCAGTACGAATATTCACGCCGTGTCGCGGCAGTGCATCAGCAAGTCCGCGCACAAGACGACCTGGATGAATGATTGCGCTGTCGACATAATGAATTGCGCCGGCAACTTCATCTTTATATGCCCCATCGCGTCGACGCAGTTCAGCTCCAGAAATTCGGTCAGTGCGATAACCCATTGGTGCAAGTGTTCGTCCTTCATGCGCGGCTGCAGCAAGATTGTTCTCGTCAAGAATCAGATCCATCCAACCCGATCGGCGGTAGAGACAGTCGATCGATTCAGCATCGAGAATTTCTTCGAGAGCTTGAACGGTTCTCCAACCCATCGCGCACAGCGTTTGCAAGCATCGCTCTGTGTGTGCTTGGTTGCAATGTCGATGAAATGTCCAAAGCCAGCGCAGAAGATCTGGCGAAAGACTCGGGCGAATCCACAGTGGACTGGATGAATTGAACATCCAGCGAAGTCCTCTCCATGATGCACCAGGTCTTGTGAGGGGATAATGACCAATTGAAAAAAGGCCCGCATTTCCGCAAGAAGCGCCGTCAAATGTGGTGCTTTGGTCGAGCACAACAACATCAACTCCGCACTTCGCAAGTTCATATGCTCCGCACAATCCAACAATGCCTGCGCCAATGATGACCGTCCGTGGTGATCCCATAGTTCCCTATGCTATGAGACTTATGACCTTTGGACTAGGAATGATTGGCTGCGGAGGTATCGGGAATGTGCACGCACAAACTGCACGTCGTGCGGGCATCAAAATTATGGGAGCGTGGGACATTCTCCCAGATCGTGCGGCGCTTCTCATTGAACAACATGGCGCAAAGGGCAGCCAAGCAGTACCAAGCATCGACGCGCTCTTGGCGATGAAAGGTATCGATGCTGTTGTAGTAGCAGTTCCAAATGATCGTCACTGCGAATGTGCGTGTGCAGCATTGAAAGCTGGAAAACACGTGCTCTTGGAAAAGCCGATGGCACTCAGCACAGAACAGTGCGATCAAATTATGAGCGCAGCATCAACAAGCGCGGGACAACTGCAAATGGGATTTGTCTGTCGCGGAACCCCTGCAGCTTTGACTGTGAAGCAGTGGATCGACGCGGGGAGATTTGGCGAGATTTATCACATCAAGGCAAGTCTCTATCGCAGGCGCGGAATTCCTGGCTTAGGCGGCTGGTTTACGACGAAAAGGCATTCTGGCGGTGGGCCTCTCATCGATCTTGGAGTGCATGTGATTGACCTCGCACTTCATCTCGCGGGTCATCCAAAAGCGCAACGAGTCAGTGGTGCAACGTGGTCGAAGTTCGGTCATCCCATCAGCGAATATCGATACACATCGATGTGGGCTGGACCTCCGAAGGTCGATGGAATTTTTGATGTCGAAGATGGCGCGATGGCGCTCATTCGATGCGCGGGAGGTTTGACGATCGAGGTGAATGTCACGTGGGCTGCCAACATTCCAGAAGGATCGACGAAGGACGGAATTTCAATCTGGGGTTCGCGTGCAGGGACAAACTTTGATATTTTCGGCAAGGAAATTTCGATCGCCACCGAAGAGCATGGGATGTTGGTTGATATCAAACCGCAGTTCGAAGCAACAAATCCGATGGATCAAGCGTGGGATCAGCAGTATCGACATTTTCAAGATATGGTGGTCCAAAGAAAAACGCCCTTCGCCACGGGGGCGCAGGGACGTTCATTGCAAGCAGTGATCGACGCGGTCTACGAAAGTTCCAATCTCAACCGCGAAGTCGAAATCGGCTGATCATTTATTAGATCGCTTTTCCGTTTCCTGGCGAACTTGTCTCATACTTCTTGAGAGTTTCTTTCATTCCATCAAGCATCGGGCCAGCTTCTGTTTTTTCGATCGCAGATTTCTGAGTTGCGATCGCCAATTTCTGATCTGCGGAATCCCAATATGCACGAGCAAGGGTGTCGAGAATTGCGCCGTCTTTGTTGTCGCTTACCGTTGCAGCCGCTTGTGCTGTATTGAGAGCGAATGCGATGTCGCGTGTCTTCACTGTCTTGGAATCAAGTACGAACCAAGCAACTTGATTCAGGCCCATTGCGCTTTTTTCTGCGATGAGTGCAGCAACAACTTTCTTCCCAAGCGCATAAGCCGCTTCTGGTTGATTCGCTCCGCCAAGCAAGATCTGAAACTTTTGCAGTTCCATTCCAAGTGCTTCCTGTGGACTCGCTTTGGCAATCGCCTCATCGAGCATGCCGAGGAATGGAGCGTAATCATTTGTTTTTTGAGCTTCACGAAGAAGCCCAGACATTCGTCGCTGCATTTTGCTCGACTGCGCAGATGCCATAAATGAATCTTTCGCCTTGGCGATGTCCCATGTTCCCGCGACGATCGCTGCGATCGGTTCGTCCATGGTCATCGGATGTCCGATCCACTGCACGACTGAATCCTTCACAATAAACGCGCATGGAATTCCATTTTGCATCGCTGGCTTCATGTACTGGTTGTATGAAGAACGATCCGAATCTGCGCAGAGCGTGTACTTGGTCTTCTCAGCCCACTCTGGCTTGTCAAGAAATGTCTTGACTGTTTCGAGTTTTTCGTCGCTGATACCCATGACAACAACGCCTTTGTCTGCATAGGTGTGCTGCACTTCTGAAAGATGCGGCATTCCAGCTTTGCATGGTCCGCACCACGTTGCCCAGAATTCGACAACATAGACCTTGCCTTCTTTGAAACTGGAAATTGAATCTCCCTTCACGAAATTTTCAATTTCAGGAAATGGTGCTGGTGATCCAGGAAACATCGTTGGCTCTTGTGCTTCTGGCGCGACTGTCTTGACCGCGGGTGCGGGCTTTGCAGCAGGTGCAGAGGGTGGATTGGATTGCGGAAACGCAAAAGACGATGCAAGGATGAGTGACAGCATTATTTTTCTCCTGAAGAATTTGGAACCACGACCAACAAGAGAATAGCGCATGAGATACATTTCACCCAATGCCAGCCAAAATCATCGACGGTAAAGCAATCGGGGCTCAGGTTCGAATGGAGATTCGCAAGCGAATCGAAGTTGCGAAGCGCAGTGTTCGATTGGATGCAGTCTTGGTTGGTGATGATCGTGCAGCTGCGATTTATGCGCAGAATCAAGCCAAAACTTGCGCCGAAGCTGGGATCGAATATCACTTGCACACATTGCCAGCAAGTTGCGGATACGACGAAATCGCAGGTCGCATTCTGCTGATGAACACCGAAGAGTCGATCAAAGCCATCATGTTGCACCTTCCACTCCCGGTCGGAGTCGATACGGAGCGTATTCAATCGCTGATCGCCCCCGAAAAAGATGTCGAAGGAGTCAATCCCGCCAATATCGGCAATGTTGTTTATGGCCGCCGCAGTTTGGTTCCATGCACGGCGCTCGCAGTGCTTGAGATGATCGAGTCGACTGGAATTACTCTGCGAGGATCGAAGTGCGTTGTTGTTGGCGCAAGCAATATTGTTGGCAAGCCGATCGCAGTTTTATTGATGCGCGCAGAAGCAACGGTGGTCAGCGCAAATAAGTTCACTCAGAATCTTTCCTCGCTGACTCGTGAAGCAGATGTCGTGATCGCTGCTGCTGGTGTGGCATCACTTGTGAAACCTGATTGGATCAAGCCTGGTGCGGTTGTTGTTGATGTTGGAATCAATCGAGTCGCAGGTGCAGATGGAAAATCTGTGACAGTGGGAGATGTCGATCCGCAGGTCGCGGAAATTGCGGGCTGGATGAGTCCAGTTCCCGGCGGAGTTGGGCCAATGACAGTTGCAATGCTCTTGAGAAATGTTGCTGAAGCCGCGCTGCGCTGAAGCAGTTGCGAAACACAAACGGTTTTTATGTCGCAAAAAGTTTTTGCAGCGCTTCTTCGTATCTTGCAAGCGTCCCCGCAACGATTTCGCTTGGTACTTCTGGTCCTGGTGGAGTCTTGTCCCACGATCCAGACTGCACTAATTGCAAAAGCCAATTTCGCAAAAACTGTTTGTCGAAACTCGGTTGGTCGCGGCCAGGCTCGAAGTTCGCAAGTGGCCAATAGCGACTTGAATCTGGAGTCAGCACTTCGTCCACGAGCATCAGTTCGTTGGTGGCAGAGCCATTCCGGTCGAGCGCAAATCCAAATTCGAATTTCGTATCTGCGAGAATGACGCCTCGTTCAAGAGCATATTGCGCAGCAATTGAATAGATATTCAAAGTCAACTCTCGAAGTCGCCTCATGAGATCCGCGCCAACGATTTCGCCTGCTTGTTCGAAGGAGATGTTTTCATCGTGGCCTTCAGCTGCCTTGGTTGCAGGCGAGAAAATTGGCGCGGGCAATCGATCGCACTGCTTCAATCCTGGCGGCAATTTCACGCCGCAGACTGTCCCGCTGGATTGATACTCCGCCCATCCGCTGCCAGCGAGATATCCGCGCGCGACGCATTCGATCGGCACAACTCGCGCAGCGCGACAAGTCATCGTTCGACCTTGCAGAGAATGGCGCAGAGATTCGTCGATCCCAGAAATTGCAGGAAGTTCAGTGGACAGCACATGATCCTTCACAAGATGTTGTTTTCGCAGAAAATCAAACCATCCCGATGCAATCGATGTCAATAGTCGACCTTTTCCAGGGATCGGCGTGGGCATGACTACATCAAATGCAGAGATTCGATCTGATGCCACGAGCAACAACCGCGGACCATTCGAGTCGGGTGGCAAGTCATACACGTCTCGAACTTTGCCTTGCCTTCGCCCTTGCAGGGGCAAATGCGTTTCAAATACAGAATCATCAGTTCGTGTTCGCATCGGGCAAAGTGTAAGGAATAGCCCAGTGCATGAGTACCCCATTGCAAAAGCAATTTCGGCATAAATCTGTGGGAGCCAAATCGACCGCTACACTCGAATAATTCCAATGTTGCGATTCGCATTTCAGCAAGTTGAAGGAGCGCCCGTGTCGATCAATATCGCACGCGGATATCTCGTGGGAACAAACGACGAATCGATTTCGGGTGAAATTCGATTCAGCAAGGGTCGATTGGAATGTATGCCTTCCATCAAAAGAGCGGCTGCATTGAATCTCGAATGTGAAATGAAGGAGATGGGGCGACTTTCAGTTTCGACATGCTTGCTTGCGCAGCGGCGTGAGCCTTATTCACTTCTGCTCGAGTTGGCGCGACACCGCATCAAGCACTTCATCGCAAAGTGTGAAGATTGGCAAATTTGGGATCACCCTGGCGCCGCTGACGCACTTGCTGAATGGAATGAAGCGCGACTCTTGTTTACAGGAGCTTTGACAACTCAAGACTCCGCACAAGCGGATGAACTCAGCAGTCGCGCGCTGATCAAAGGCTTGCAGGCCAGCGAGAAACTTGCGGTTGCGCATTCAAGTATTTGGTTGCATCGGCGATACGCAGCAAAGTCGGCATCAAAAATGGTCTTGGGAGTTCGTGTGGATCCTCGTGTTCCGCCTGCGACCGCTGCAGAAGCTGCAAAGTCTTTCGATATGGTCGCACTGCCGCTTTCGTGGGCGAAGATAGAGCGATCACCTGGTCAATTCGATTTCAGCTCGGTTGCGCCATGGTTTGATTGGGCAGCAAAATCTGGCCGAACAATTCTTGCTGGACCTGTCATCGATCTTCAGCCCGACAATGTTCCAAGTTGGATCGCAGCGAAACGCGGAGACTTTTCGGTGCTGCGCGATGGCATTTGGAAATTCGCTGATGCAATTGGAAAAGAACTCGCTGGGCGAACGGGTATGTGGAATATCTCGTCTGGAATGAATGACAATAATTGGTGGCCGCTCGATCTTGAACAGATGGTCGAACTTTCGCGTCGTGCCGTGGTTGGATTGCGTCAAGCGCGCAAGAATGTCCCGACACTTTTGGAAATCCCTCGTCCATTTGGACATGATGTCGCTGCTCGCAAAGGAGCGATCACGCCTCGCGCTCTTGTTGAAGCACTTGTAAACGACGGGATTCATCTTGATTGCTTGATGCTGCACTTTGTGATGGGCGAGCAGAGTTCTGGGAGATTGACTCGAGATCTTTTGGAATTGTCAGCGCTTCTTGATTCCTATCGCCCACTTCGCAAATCTGTTTTCGTTGCTTTGGGTGCGCCGAGCAGCGTGGGCGATCCTGCTGCGGGTTATTGGCGAACTCCGTGGTCTGCAAAGTCTCAAGCCGCGTGGGCGAGTCGAATGTTTTCAATTGCAATGTCCAAGCCGCATGTGAGCATGGTGATGTGGGAATCGTTGATGGATAGCGATCCGAAACAACCGACGCATGGCGTAGTTGGTGGGGATCGAAAGCCCAAGCCGATTTTGGAAACCTTGCTATCCCTGCGCAGAGCTCTCAGCGTTCCGCTTGGCGAATGGAAGTCAGTCGATGGAAAGAGCGCACTTTCTCATGAGTGAAAATCGCAGATCCATACTTCGAACGGGAATTCAGTGGGGATGTTCGCGACGATGGTGGCGACTTTCAAAATCGTCGATCACAATTTTGTCGATTACAGGCATTGCACTCTCTCTCAGCGCGATGATTCCACTGGTTGTGGATCGAGTCACTCATACAACTCGAGTCGATGCTCCTTCTTTTGAGATAGATCTTGATTTGGCAGATGCAGACACGCTTGCGTTATTGCCAGGAATTGGCCCTGCGCTCGCAGGAAGAATCGTCGAAGATCGCAATCGACTCGGTGCATTCGGCGGTATTGCAGGACTTCAACGTGTTCGAGGTATTGGGCCATCGATCAGCGCGGGAATCAAACCGTTTGTCATTGCGCAAGCGCGAAAAGACTGATTCGCATTTTCCTGGCAATCGCCAGTTCTTCGCTTGTTCGTCGCAGAGTCGCTCTCTGCCGTAAAGTTCAAAGCATGCAATGGTTCGAACGCATTCGCACATCGAAGTGCCTTGACCGAGCAACGGCGCTCTTGAGCGATTCGTCGACATCTGCAACTTCGGCATCCGCAAAGTTGCCCATTGCGATGGTCGGCAGTGCGGGTTCGAGTACCTCCGTCATCGTTGCAGCAATCGCAAGTCGAATGGGAGTTCCGATTTTATTGGTAACAGCGCACCGCGACGAAGCCGATGAAGCGGTTGCTGAAATCAGTGGGCTTGGCATTTCATGCGAACTTTTTCCGGCGCTTGAATCTTCGTTTGTTGGTCAAGAAGTTGCCGAACAATTTGGTGAGCGCATTCGTGTTCTTCGTCGGCTTGATGCCAAGGATTCGCCGTCAGTCATCGTTGCTCCTGCGACTGCACTGATGCAGGGAGTTCCTGCAGTTGCAGATATGCACGGAGTCATCACGACCATTCGCAAAGGAGAGCAACTCCCTCGAGATTCCATTCTTGCTTGGTTAGGGCAAGGGGGATACGAGCGAATGGCGACAGCTGAAATTCCAGGAAGCTTTGCTGTCCGCGGAGGAATCGTGGACATCTTTCCAGTCGGAGCAATTACATCTGTACGAATCGATTTCTTCGGCGATGATGTCGAGCGAATATTCGAAATTGATCTTGCAACTCAAGCCGCAGATCGCCAGATCGAGTCGATCGATTTGGTAAGAGCGGGGGGACTCTTCGATGCGGATCGTGTCGAACCAATCGCTTCGCGCTTGGATCCAAGGACACTGCTGATTCTCTGCGAAACATCGGAAATCGCAGAGCAATCGCGTGGATATCAGGATCGACTCAGTGATGGTCGTGGTGTTGTTCCTTGGCCAGACACGCTGCGAGAATTGCATAAAAAATGCTGGAAAACAATTGAAACTGGAACTTTGGTTCGATCGGCAGACGCGCAGCGCCAAGTGGATGTGCCAGTCGCTGCGCTGAATCCATTTCCCGAAGTCATGCCCGCAGCGATCGAAGTTCTTGCTCAGATGTCCCAGGGAAACGACGCAGTTGTACTGTGCGAAACTTCCGGCGATCTTTCACGCGCCTGCGAAGTGCTCGCTGCGCACATGCAGTCATCGACATTGTGCGTCGAAGAGAGACACATGCATCGCGGGTTCATCTGGTCCGACGAACCGAATCGTTCGCTCGCCATCATTCCGTGGCACGAAGTTCTTAACCGCTTCGGTGTTCGACGAAGAACATCTGCGACGACATCTTCTTCGGGCAGCGCGCGATCGCGTGATGCGTTTCTGTTTTTCGAACCTGGGGATTATGTCGTTCACCGCGATCACGGCATTGCGAAGTATCACGGGCTGAAGCAACTCGCAGAGCGAGATCGTCCTTCGCCGAGTGACGAGGAATATCTCACACTCGAATATCACAACGGCTCGCTGCTGCATGTGCCGGCAAGCAAAGTTTCGCTCGTGCAGCGATACATCGGTGCAGGGTCGATCCGCCCGCAACTCTCGGTTCTCGGCGGACGACGATGGAAAAAACAGAAAGACGATGTTGCCGAAGCCGTTCGCGACTTGGCAGGAGAACTGATCCGTGTCCAAGCTGTGCGAGAATCCACGGCAGGAATTGCGCATCCAGTCGACTCGACATGGCAGAATGAATTCGAGGCAGAATTCCCATTCGTCGAGACCGCGGATCAATTGACTTCGATTGCTGCGACGAAGCGCGACATGGAAAAAACTCGGCCGATGGATCGTTTGATTTGCGGAGATGTTGGCTTTGGAAAAACGGAGATCGCTCTGCGTGCAGCCTTCAAATCCGTGGACTCTGGAAAACAAGTCGCACTCTTAGTTCCTACGACAGTTCTCGCCGAACAGCACGAGAGAACTTTTCGCGAGCGTCTGCGTGCGTATCCCTTCGTGGTCGAAGGAGTCAGTCGATTCAAGACTGATCGTGAAGTTCGTGACATTCTCGACCGTGTCGCTGCGGGCACTGTTGACATTGTGATTGGAACGCATCGATTGCTTTCAGCCGATGTTCGATTTCACGATCTTGGACTTGTCATCATTGATGAAGAACAACGCTTCGGTGTCGAGCACAAGCAAAGATTCTTTGAATTCCGTTTGACTGCAGATGTGTTAACACTCAGCGCGACACCCATTCCACGCACGCTTCACATGGCAATGCTGGGACTGCGCGATATTTCCAGTTTGACAACGCCTCCACCTGATCGACGTGCGATTGTGACCGAAGTGATTCCGTGGAATCAGGAAAGACTCGCAGGTGCAATTGCGCGTGAATTGGCCCGTGAAGGACAGATTTTCTGGGTGCACAATCGAGTGCATGACATTCAATCTGCAGCCGATGATGTGCGGAGACTTGCGCCGACTGCGCGAATTGTGGTTGGTCACGGACAGATGGCCGATGGCGAGCTCGAGCAAGTGATGCGAACTTTCATGCGCCGAGAAGCTGACATTCTGGTTTCGACCACCATCATCGAAAGTGGCATCGACATCTCGACTGCCAACACAATGATCATCGACGACGCACATCGCTTTGGCTTGAGCGAATTGCATCAGTTGCGTGGACGCGTGGGTCGATCGAATCACCGAGCTTATTGCTATTTACTACTCCCGCAGGATCGTCCAGTTGCTCCAGATGCAATGAAGCGACTTCGCGCCCTCGAGGACTATTCGATGCTCGGTGCAGGCTTCCGCATAGCTGTTCGAGATCTGGAACTTCGCGGCGCAGGCAATTTGCTTGGCAGTGAACAATCTGGACATATTGCAGCGGTGGGATATGAGTTGTATTGCAAACTGCTCGACCAAACGGTGCACGAACTGCGCGCGGAACCGCAAATTGTTCCCATCGACACACTCATCGATATCAGTTTGGTGGGTTCTGTTCCCAAGAGTTACATCCCCAGCGATCGTCGTCGATTGGAGACGTATCGCAGATTGAGTGATTCGCTGACGCCCGAGGATCTCGCCAAGACGATCGCCGACATCGTGAACGCATATGGCGACGCACCCACGACGACGGTCGATCTCTTTCTTCTGGTGGAAATCAGACTTCGCTGCACATTGCTTGGAATTCAGTCCGTTCAGCGCAAAGATTCGGACATTATTTTTCGATCTGATGGTCCCAATGTCATATATAAATTGTTGCGGGGAGCGGCAGGTTCTGTTCGCACTGTGGGCGAGCGTGATGCGCTGGGAACTCGCCGCGAAGATTTGAGCGAAGTCTTCTGGCGATTGCCCGCAGAGTTGCAGTCGACAGCTGCATTGAGCAAAGAACTTCTCAGACGTTTGCGGCGACTACAACCAAGCACTTCGACCAAGTCCAGTTGAGCGCTCCGTTGGCAGTTCGAGTCGTCACTTCAAAATAGCAGCAAGTTTTTGAATCGCAGCTTGATAGTCTTCATAACTGACATGGCCTTGCTTGGCCCGCAAGGCCTTGATCTCGTTCGCAGTTGCAAACAACGATTCTGTCATCCGAATTGTGCTTGGCTGAAAGTTGATACGAAGGCGTGGCCATAATCGCTGCAATGTGTCGCTCTGCGACCAGTTCAGGAAATTCCCAAGCCAGACATTCATGCCGGTCTTATCGTGTGTGCAGATCGTTTTGTAATCCTCAAAGATCTGGAAGACAGAGATTGCGAATGCAACCTGATGCATATCTTGCGAGGACTGAATCGAAAGATCCGGATACATCTCTGCTGGCATCGAACCAAGTTTTTCATAGTCATGGGCAAGTCGGAGATTCGGCGTGATCCAGAGATCCTTGATGATTTGAATGGTGGACAACTCGAGCGCCTTCTCGGCTGCAACTTCTTGGCTTCGCGCTTGGTGATACAGCGTCAATGCCACAAAAAGTCCTGCGCCACCCGTGAGCAACATCATCAATCTATAGATCGTCGATTGTTCGATCGGTTGATTCTCTGATGAGTCTTGCAACAGCAAATACACAAACAAAATGCTGAGACCGATCATCGCAAAGAGCAAGTACTTAGAAAATCTCATAAATGTCCTTCTGGATAAATAGTTAAGAGGAGATCTCTTGTGCGCAAGGACTCATGCATCAGGTTTTTACTTTAGCAAAAAACACCAGCGATCTATTTTCAGATTACGCCATCACTGAAAGCACGAATCAATTTGAGCCAGGCTTGGCAGCATTCACGCCATCACCAAAGTGCAAATCGAGATAGCGCGCAACATAATCCAAGATGCTCGAGCACTCGGGGATATCAGGATTGCTGGTCGAACCAAGTGGCTCGAATCTCATCCCGCGGAAACGCTCTGCTGCGTCACGCAGCGAGAGTCCGTGTTGCAACGAAAGGCTGAATGCTCTGCAGAAACCTTGGATGAGACCTGAAAGGGTTGATCCCTCTTTGCTCATCTTGATAAAAATTTCTCCAGGACGCCCATCTGGAAAAAGTCCAACGGTCAGATAGCCCTCGTATGCCATGATCGAAAATTTGTGAGTGAGGGAACGGCGCGTCTCTGGCAGGACTTCACGGCGTACATCAGGCGTCAAGGTACTCATGCGGAACAAACCTCCATCGAAGCGGGTGAACATCAGCGAATCCGTGCCGATGAAATCGGGGAAGCGCGGATCGTTCGTCGAAAATAGATCACGCCGCCGAGATAGTCAATCGTCAAAGTACGTACAAATCCTACGGATTTTGTTCAATCAAAATAAAACCGCCGAAGCAGTTATTCTTTCGAAGACTTTTCGCGAGTCTTGCGGGGACTCTTCGTCCCACGGTCCGACTTGCCGTCATCCGACTTGCCGTCATCCGACTTGCCTTTGCCCGACTTACCCTTTGGCGCGTCGTCAGAAGGTTCGTCGAATTGCGCATCATCGGCCGATGGTTCGGCAGTTCGCTGCGAGGCAGAAGAGGTTTCCATTTCGATGATTCGATCTGGCTTGACTACGACGGTGATTTCCGCAACGAGGTCACGACCGAATTGAATCGTGACTTGCTCAGTAACGACGCGACGGATTGGATTGTTCAAGCGAACAGCGCGCATGTCGATTCCATAGCCTTCGATGATCAACTGATCGCTGATATCTCGTTGTGTGACCGCACCATAGAGCACGCCTTGATCGTTGCAAGCGCGAACAAGTGTCAGCGTAATGCCGGCGAGGCGGGCGATCACGGCTTCGCGCTCGGAGCGTTGCTTGGACAGATGAGCCTCTGCGATCGCGCGGGCGGCCTTTAGAGATTCGATCTTCTCGGGAGTTGGAGCTTCCGCCATTGCATTTGGAAGGAGGAAGTTTCGGGCGAAGCCAGGTCGTACCTTGACGACATCGCCGACCAATCCGAGGTTTTCGATCGTTTCGAGAAGCAGAAGTTCGTAATTGCGTGCCATGAGTCGCTGTCCTTTCGTGGGGAGAGTTAGAGGTGCCGCCAGGCCTCAGCGATTTTCTCTTCGCACATGCGGGAGAAGGTGGCTTCAGATGTGACCGCTCTTGGCGAGCGGGGGGCAAAGTATCGCAGAATCGCCCCCGACTTGCAAGTGGCTGATCGAATCCAATTTATGTCGCGACTTGAACCCTCAAGTGATGGATCATGTCGATCTTGGTGATGAGGCCATAAAAAACTTTGCCGTCGTGGACCACTGCGACTCGGTCGGCTCGAAAAATCGGCATCAAATCATCCGAAGATTTCGATGGATGGATCGTCTCGACCCTGCTGGTCATATGCGCGCCGACTAAATCGCTGCTCGCATGCGGATCGCGTCCAAGCGCCAATAGAACATCGCTCTCGTCCAGGATTCCAACAAGCGCTTCGTTCGAATCAAGCACCGCCATCTGGCTGACTCCGAACATTCGCATCTTGCGAATCGCCAAACTGAGCGGCAACTTTGGTTGCAAGACGAAATCTTCGCCACGATCATGACGACGCGTGATCAAGTCACGTAGGTCACCATTTTTTTCGCGCGCAAGAAAACCTTGGTCGCGCATCCAGAAGTCGTTGTACATCTTGGAAAGATATTTCGCACCACTGTCGCAGATGAGTGTCACGACACGCTTGGGAGTTGTTTGTTCTCGGCAATATTGAAGCGCTGCATGCATGAGAACGCCAACGCTCGATCCTGCCAAGATGCCTTCCTTGCGCAGCAGTTCGCGCACGGCGGCGAATGCTTCGGCGTCGGTCACGGTGTACGCATGATCAATCACATTCATGTCAAGAATAGAAGGGACGAAATCCTCACCGATTCCTTCCACAAGCCAAGAACCGGCTTCGACGGTTTTCCCCTCATTTACAAGCGGTGCGAGGATCGATCCACGCGGATCTGCGAGAATGATTTTGCACTTGGGATTATGCGATTTCAGATATGCACCAACACCTGCGATCGTTCCACCCGATCCAACGCCAGCAACAAACGCATCAATATCTCCGCCCATTTGCTCCCAGATTTCTGGCCCAGTTGTTTCGAAGTGAGCACGCGTGTTGTCATCGTTTGCAAATTGATTGACATAGAACGAATTGGGATCTTCGTCCGCCATTCGTTGCGCCATGTCTTGGTAATACTCAGGATGACCTTTGGCGACATCGGATCGCGTCAACACAACTTCCGCACCCATCGCACGAAGATGTGCCATCTTTTCATCGCTCATCTTGTCGGGCATGACGACGGTCAACTTGTATCCCTTGAGTGCGCCGATCAGCGCGAGTGCAATACCAGTATTGCCTGCAGTTGCTTCGATGATTCGGCCACCTGGTTTCAACTTTCCAGATTGCTCCGCAGAAGCGATCATCGCAACTGCGATGCGATCTTTGACCGATTGCCCTGGATTGAGATTCTCCAGCTTCACAAATAGTTTGCACACCCCAGTATCAATCTTGCTGATTTGGAGCATCGGCGTATTGCCGATCATGTCGAGCAGGCTGGAATAAATTGGGGCGGTCGTGGCGGTGGTCATCTGTCGAGTGTAATACTCCTGCAATGAGCGGTTCTCAAAAAAATGTCGTGGTTGGATTCGATCCGGATGGACGGATGGAATTGATCCATGTCGGCGAACAGCCCGGCCATGGGGCCGCGGTCGACTTTCGCCGCGTCACATTGCGTGGAATTTCTTCGCAACCGCTGGTTCGTGCATGTGGCGAGCGCGGTCGCCTGCTTGATACGACGGCAGGACTCGGTGGAGATTCTTGGATTCTCGCAGCGGCCGGTTTTTCCATCACTGCGATCGAGCGATCTGCTTTGGTCTGTCAAGTTCTGCGCGATGGAGTTGATCGAGCGAAGAGTGATTCACGATTAAATGCAATTGCAAGTCGCATCGAAGTGCGTCAGGAAAATGCAGTGGATGTTTTGCAAGCCAATTCTGATTCGTGGGCGACCATCTATCTTGATCCGATGTATCCGCCCAAACTAGGAAGCGCTCTTGCACCAAAACCGATTCGTGTTGTGCGGGCTGCGGTCGGCGATGACATCGATTCGTTGAACCTTTTTCTCGCTGCAGTCGCTGCGCAGTGGAATCGAATCGTTGTGAAGCGACCGCATCACGCGGAGCCACTGTGTGCAGAGCCCGACATTGTTTTCAACAGCAAACTTGTGCGATACGACGTCTATGTTCGAGAGGGATCAAGCCTTCGAACCATTCGCGCAAAGGCGAAGTCATGAGTGCCCCATGGGTTTTTGTGCCGCAATTGCCACCTAGCGCGCCATCGACTTGTCGAGTTGATGCAGACGAAGCAAAGCACGCAGCTGGAAGTCGTCGATTACGAACTGGAGATCGCATGCATCTCTTTGATGGACGTGGAGTGATCGCAGACGCATCGATGGGAGTATTGAATCGTGATGGTTCAATCGATGCAGAGATCGACGCGCTGCGCGCACAACCGTTGCTTGCGCCGATGCTCGAAATCGCCAGCGCTGTGCCAAAAGGGGATCGACTTGGAACCTTGCTTGAATCACTCGGACCACTAGGCGCAGCGCGATGGACCCCTCTGAATTGCACTCATTCCGTGGTGAAATGGTCGATTTCGCACGAACCGCGCACTCGTCGTGTGTTGATTTCTGCCTGCAAGCAATCGCATCAATCTTGGTTGCCGCAGATCGCGGCCTCGTGTGCGCCTGAAGTTGCCGCGCGCGATGCGATCTCTCGAGGATTACAAGTATTCATTGCGCATCCTGGCGGCGAATTGATTTCTGCCGTAGGTCGCATTTCATCTCCGGCATCATTTCTCATAGGTCCTGAAGGGGGATTCACCGAAGCAGAATTGCAAGCAGTCGAATCACTAGGCGCGCGCAGAGTTTCTCTGGGTAGTGCAATACTTCGAATTGAATTAGCGGTTTCGTGCGTGCTCGCGAATGCTCGCCTCGCATGAATGCTCGCCTCGCAAAAAATTCTTCCTGCGCGAATCCGCCAATTTGGAGAACCTGCGCAGAGAGTTCATTTGGCGTACCAAATGCCTCAGAGCAAACCGAAATGGAGCGTATCGGAGTTGAACCGATAACCTCCGCCTTGCAAAGGCGGCGCTCTGCCAATTGAGCTAACGCCCCAGTGGAAACAAATCACTAGGCATCGCCATAGTAACGAACATTTGCCAACGGTGTTGTGCGGCGGACTTGAGCCACAAAAATATATAAATCATCAGCCGTGAAGAGATCCCGCAGGGCTCGGGCAGTCCTCAGCGACCCCAGCCAGGTTTGCAACCAGTCACGCCACCCTGAATTAATTGGCTGTTCGTTGGATCTATGCACGGGCCTGTTACGGAAGTGCACGCGCAAGTGCTGCCACCACAATTGGCGTGCGTGATGAAGACCCATCCGCTTCCACACTTGCATACACATCCGAACGTGTATCCACCCACAGCGACAGCCTCTCCAACCACGACGCTCTCGCCAGGCTCAAGCGAGATGAGTTCGCCGCCGTCAAGCGTGATGAGCAGCGAGGTTGCACATCCTCCATTGACTAGCACCCCATCCACAATGGAGTCAAACACTTGAACTTCGGTTCCAACAGTGATCCAAGATTGATCAATGAGCGTCCAGCTGGCGGTCGAAACAGAAGTTCCAGACAGCACCATCACTCCTGATTCTGCGAGATGATTCGTGCAATCCGGCAAGCAGCGATTCAGTGGCGCCGGATTTGATTGGTGCGCTGTTGCAAGGATTGTGCAAATGATTGTGGTACTCGCCGCGGCGATCCCCGCAATCAGTAGTGGCAATGAAAAGGCGCGCTTTGGATTGATGGTTTGAAGCAGTTTCATAGTGGTCTCCGTGTAGAAAGGAAGAAGTTGCATGCATCCACGATGGATACCATCTGTATGCATAGTATATCTATGTATAAGTAGTTGTCAACTCCTTTGCGTTTTTTTTAATTTTTGAAGAGTCTGGATTTGCACGCGAAGCATAGATAGACTATGCGTATGACTATTGACCCTATGGGCGCCCCGCCAGGCACGTTGGACATGATGATCTTGTCGCTCTTGGTCGAAGAGCCCTTGCATGGTTACTTGTTGGCTCGACGGATCGAAGAGCGCAGCGGCGGGGTCCTCGGTATTGAAGAAGGGTCGCTCTACCCAGCACTGCAACGATTGCGCAAGCGAAAAGTTGTTTCGGACGAGTGGCTCACACAGGAGAGTGGGCGAAAAATTCGGGTGTATTCGATTACACGCGCGGGTCGTAAGGAACTCGTGCAGACTGCTGGGCAATGGCGAACCGTCAATGCTGCAGTCGAGAAAATTATCCAAAGCATAAAAGGGGAGCGCAGTGTCCGACTTACCTAGCGAGAGTGAAGAACTTCGTCTTGAGATGGAAACTCATCTCTCGATGCTCGAGGAGGACGCACGAAAGTCGGGCGCATCATCATCCGATGCCACACGCGATGCGGAGAAGCGATTTGGCAGTGCCGCAGATCACTTTCGAGAATCGCTTGCCGAGTGGACGCACAAGCAGCGATCGTTACGGAACACGCTGATCGCGATTGCGCTCGGGGCCGTTGTTATTTCGGCTGCCGGAATCGTCGTCAATGTTCGATTGTTGAACGACTTGCGCACGACCGTTTCTGGTTGGGTTGAACGATCGAGCAAGTCGGTTCCGGAGCTTGGGAAGTTTCGCTACGAGGGCATCATGGTTGAAGTCACATGGGTGAGCGCTGTAGGAGTGGTTCGCAGCGACATGCCCATGATGGTGGCCGATTGGCGGGTGCTCACGGCGCCAGTTTCGAGTCAGTGTCGCGAGCGAGAGTTCGCGATGATTGAATTCGAGGTCACGGACGCGATTGAGCCGTACTTTCTTGGCGTTCCCGTTGGTACCAAATTGACCTGTATTCCGAAGGCGCTGATTGCGATTGATTGGCATTCCGCACAACCACCAACGTCATTTTCCGATTGGCTTCGTCAGGCTGGAGGGGCAATCAGGCTGATTCGATGTGTGGAATGTCCATGAATTGAGAGCGTTCGTTGTGATTACGGACTGGACTTCCTCACTTTCAGTGGACACGGGCGAGGTTCACACTGGGCTTCACACTGGGGTTCACACTGAGGTTCACATAGTCAGGGCGATCCGCCACATCGGCATGGATGAAGCTACGCACGACCCGACCGTGATGAAGGAGAAAGACGCCTGGCATCTGTGTGCCATCACCGTCGAGTGCACCGGGATGATGACCAGCGAGCAGCGACGTGAATCCCCGCCACCACACGCCAAATCCCAGCAACTGTGCAAACCGTCCACGGCGCAGTCCGAGCACGCGATAAAGTCGTCGCTCCGGGTCAGCGATGGCAGGGACATCGCCGAGTCCATAGTGAGCAGTAAAGGCCGCAAACGATTCCGCACTGCCCATATGTATGAGAGCAAGACGGGTGCCGTTTTTCTCAATGCTGTGGCGACTCGCCGCGAGATCTGCGAGCGCTTCACGGCAGAAGCTGCAGCCTGAATGGCGCAGGAAAACCAATAGCACCGGACGTTCGTTGGAGAGAGCCGCGAGGCTGCTGCCGTTGCTAGTCAGCGTCTCCTTCAGCAGAGTCGATTCATCTGGCAATGTCTCTGCGCCAGCATCGCTGAGATACGCCGTCCAAGCGTGTCTGAGGATGAGCGCAAAGGGAACCCACCAAATGAGATCATTGGTGATGCAGTTCAGCGCAAAGGCCCATGGCAACTGCTCGGTCCACAGCGCTTGGATCATGCCGAGTGGACCAAAGACCTTTCCGAGAAACCCCACCAGCACGATCGGCCAATGTCGCACGGGATCAAAGGCGGCGATGGCATAGCCGATGCCGTAAACGCCCACGATCATCCCGATGCATTGCCAGAACTGCGGGTAATTGGGTTGCGGCATATGCAACCAATCAAAAATTGCACCAGGAAATAGCACTGCGAAGCCGCCCCAGAGAACGTTGTAGAGGCCAGCGGCGAGCAAGACATTGCGCATCCAGCGCGGCGATGAAGAGCGAGTGTTCATAGGTGTGTTGACTCTGTTGTGATTCTCAAGCAATCGTCGATGCTTGGTTTGTACATCCGGCTGCACTTCCT
>Ga0208960_1000453_pt1 | contig 23061 bp, 14 predicted proteins | sample GreLakmeON33MSRF_FD_187703 | JGI IMG/M metagenome (GOLD analysis project Ga0208960, IMG submission 187703) | Freshwater lentic microbial communities from great Laurentian Lakes, MI, USA - Great Lakes metaG ON33MSRF (SPAdes) | ecosystem: Environmental > Aquatic > Freshwater > Lake | place: Great...
AACGTGGCTCCTGTTGTCCTGCATTCTTGATTCAGAATTCAGTGTTCAATCCGTGTTTCATCCGTGGCTAAATGACCTCATGAACTTGCTCTCTTCCACCGCCCCCGGTGGCTCCGCCGTCTCCGCCGCCCAAGTCGCTGAACTCATCGCGCAGGCGTGTCCGGCGAAGGATTATCACGGCAAGAGGGTTCTGCTCATCGTGCCGGATGCCACGCGCACCGCGCCGGTGGGGCTGATGTTTCAGACGCTCTTCCAGCAAATCGGCGCGGGCACGGCGAACTTCGACATCCTCATCGCGCTGGGCACGCACCAGCCCATGAGCGAGGCGGCGATTTGCGGCCGCCTAGAAATCTCCGCCGCCGAGCGCGCGACCACCTACAGCACCGTCCGCTTCTTCAACCACGAGTGGGATAACCCCGCCGCGCTCACCAACATCGGCACGCTCACCAAGGCCGACACGCGCGAGTTGTCCGACGGCCTCTTCGAACTGGATGTGCCAGTGGAGATCAACAAGCGCATCTTCGACTACGACCAAGTCGTCATCATCGGCCCGGTGTTCCCGCACGAGGTGGTCGGGTTCAGCGGCGGCAATAAGTATCTCTTCCCCGGAGTCGCAGGGCCGGAGATTTTGAACTTCTTCCACTGGCTCGGCGGCTGCGTGACGAACCCCATGACCATCGGCAACAAGTGGACGCCCGTCCGCCGCGTGGTGGACCGCGTGGGCGCGATGGTGAGCGTCAGCAAGCTTTGCATGGCGATGGTCGTGCGCCCGGACAAGTCGCTCGCGGGCCTCTTCATCGGCACGCCGGAGGCCGCGTGGGACGCGGCGGCGGACGTGTCGCGCACGGAGCACATCGTCTTCCGCGACCGGCCTTATCACACGGTGCTGTCCTGCGCGCCGAAGATGTATGAGGACATTTGGACCGCCGGGAAGGCGATGTATAAACTGGAACCCGTCGTGGCCGACGGCGGTGAACTCATCATCTACGCGCCGCACGTCACGGAGGTCAGCGTCACGCACGGCAAGACGATGCTCGCCATCGGCTACCACTGCCGCGACTACTTCCTGAAGCAGTGGGATCAGTTCAAGGATCATCCGTGGGGCGTGCTCGCCCACAGCACGCACGTGCGCGGCATTGGCACGTTCGAGCACGGCGTGGAGAAGTGCCGCATCAAGGTCACGCTCGCCACCGGCATCCCGCGCGAGGTCTGCGAAAGCATCAACATGGGCTACCGCGACCCCAAGACGATTGACATGGAGAGCTACGCCAACCGCGAGGCGGAGGGCGTGCTGCTGGTGCGCAAAGCGGGGGAAATGTTGTTCAAGCTATCCAATCCCCCGGCTTGGCAGAAGGGTGTGGAGAAGGCGGAGAAGTAAGCAGCGTTCAGTCTTCACCCATAAAGGTGATCCGACGGGAACCATCAACGATGGGACCAGCCGAAGCGGCCCGCGCGGTCGCCCTGGTTCAAGAACGGCCAATAGACAAAGGCGGATTTGCCGATGACGTTCCCCTCCGCGAAGTCGCCCCAGGCGCGTGAATCGAGACTGTTCATGGTGTTGTCACCCATGACGATGTAGTGGTTGGGACGGACGTGGAATTCCTGCCGGCCGTCGCTGAAGAGCGGGGCCAGACCGGATTTCGCGTTCAACCCCGCGACGAGTTCGTTCACATGACCTGAGAACTTGCTGTCGTCTGGCGGTCCCGTGAGATGATAGACGTTCTCGAAACGCGGCGCGCTGGCGTCGAGGCGCTGGCCATTGATGCGCAAGTGCCGGTCATCGCCGATGCGGACCCGCTCATCGCCCAGCGCGACCATGCGTTTGATGTAGAACTGATCCTGCGGCAGGCTGCGGATGCCCTTGGTCTCGAAGACGATGATTTCACCGCGCTCGGGGCGGCGAAAGTTGTAAGCCAATCGGTCCACGAACAAGTGGTCGCCGCTGATGACCTTGAGCTTGAGGATGTCCTCGCCTTTGCGGAACCGCTGGCCGGGATAAAGCCCCGAACGATGCACACTCCCGCCGAACAACTGGTCCGGGGGAAACCAAACAGTGTAGGTGCGCTCGCCGACTTGAAATGACTGCTTCTTCACCAGCGGGAAAACCGTCTTGGGGGGATCCGCGCGCCGCAGTTCGCCGTCCTCCTCGCACACGACGTGGTAGTAAGTGGTCCCGCGAAACCACGAGTCCACGAATGCGGCGATACCCGACGGAAACTTTACCTCCGGCTTTTCCCTGAAACTCTCGTGCGTGATGCCGTAAAGCGTCGGCTGCATCGAGCCGGTGGGAATCTTGAAAGGCTGGAGGAAGAACGTCCGGATGGCCATCGCCACACCGATGGCCACCAGCACCACCTCGACGTTCTCGCGCCAACTCGCGTGCGGATGCGGCTTGAGCCACTGGTTGGCCACCGTCTCCACCGCCGTCATCTCTGCCAGCAACGCCTTCTTGTCCGCCTTCGCTCCGACTGCCGTGCGCAGCTTCGCGCACGCCGCCTCAATGGCCGAGCTGCCCTCGGTCGGCAGCAGGTCCCGCTGCGCCGCCGCCAAGTTCAGCACGTGCTTCCGCAAGTCCAGCGCGTGCCGGACGGTGCCCGAGAGGAACCATTGGAGGAGGATGCTCATCAGAAAGTCCCCCGCCCTGCCCTTTTCAGAACAGTTCTCGTTGTGCCTTGGGTGCCTCTTTGTGGCATCAGCTTCTTCTTCGCATCATGTCTTCAACACCTCGATGAAGGCTTCCTGCGGGATGTTCACGGTGCCGAACATCTTCATGCGCTTCTTACCTTCCTTCTGCTTATCGAGGAGCTTGCGCTTGCGGCTGATGTCGCCGCCGTAGCATTTAGCGGTCACGTCCTTGTGCATGGCCCCGACGGTTTCACGCGCAACGATCTTCCCGCCGATGGCCGCCTGGATGGCGATGGCGAACTGCTGCTTGGGGATGACTTCCTTGAGCTTCGCGGCCAGCGCGCGACCACGAAACTCCGCCTTGTCGCGATGCACCAGGCACGAGAACGCATCCATCACCTCGGCGTTCACCATCATGTCGAGCTTCACCATGTCGCTGATCTCGTAGCCGATCGGTTCGTAATCCATCGAGCCGTAACCGCGCGTGATGGATTTGATGCGGTCATGGAAGTCGATGAGGATTTCGTTCATCGGCATCTTGGCCGTGAGCATCACGCGGCGGATGTCGAGCGTCTCGGTGTTCGTGATGTCGCCGCGCTTCTCTTTGATCAGGCCCATGATGTCCCCGATGCATTCATTCGGGCAAATCGCGAAGGCTTTCACCATCGGCTCCATGATGTGCTCGATGTAAGTCACGTCGGGCAGGAACGCGGGATTGTCCACTTCCAGCTCGCGACCGTCGGTCATCTTCACCTTGTAGATCACGCTCGGGTAAGTCGCGATGATGTCCATGTCGAACTCGCGCCGGAGCCGCTCCTGCACGATCTCCATGTGCAGCAAACCGAGGAAGCCGCACCGCAGGCCGAAGCCCAGCGCCGCCGAGCTTTCCGCCATGAAGGTCAGCGCGGAGTCGTTGAGCTGGAGCTTGGCGATGGCGACTTTCAGGCCTTCGTAGTCCGCCGTGTTGATCGGGTAGATGCCCGAGAACACCATCGGGTGAATCTCCTGAAAGCCCGGCAGCTCCGGCGCCGGCTGGCGCGGGTCGGTGATGGTGTCGCCGACCTTCACCTCGCGCGGGGTCTTGATGTTCGCCGTGAAGTAGCCGGTCTCGCCGACGGTGAGTTTGTCGCGGACGTAGGGCTTCGGACGGAAGGAACCGACTTCCTTCACCTCGACGGTCTTGCCGGAGTGCAGCAGCTTCACCTGCGAGCCGGCCTTCAATTCCCCGTTCATCACACGCACGAGGATGACCACGCCTTTGTAGGTGTCGAAGAACGAATCGAAAATCAGCCCCTGCAACGAAGGCACGTTGGTCGGCTTGGGTGCGGGCATCCGATGGACGATGGCTTCGAGGATGTCCTCGATGCCGATGCCTTCCTTCGCGCTGGCCAACAGCGCCGACTCGCCGGGGATGGCGAGGATGTCCTCGAGTTGCTGCTTCGCCATCGGAATGTTGGCGTGGGGCAGGTCAATTTTGTTGATGACCGGGATGATGGTGAGGTTCTGCTTCATCGCCAGGTGGACGTTCGCCACCGTCTGCGCCTCGACACCCTGCGCCGCGTCCACGATGAGCAGCGCGCCCTCGCACGCCGAAAGCGACCGCGAGACTTCGTAGGCGAAGTCCACATGGCCCGGGGTGTCGATCAGGTTCAGCTCATACTCCTCCCCGTTCTTCGCCGTGTAATACATCGTCACCGGGTGCGCCTTGATGGTGATGCCGCGCTCGCGCTCGAGGTCCATCGCGTCGAGGAGCTGGTCCTCCATGTCGCGCGTGGCGACCGTGCCGGTGCGGTGTAGCAACCGATCGGACAACGTGGTCTTCCCGTGGTCAATGTGGGCGATGATGCTGAAATTGCGTATGTGCGCGGCGTCCATCAGTGGCTCTTGCTCGTAATCCGAATCTTGCAGTTACCCATCAGACGACTCCCCTCCCCTGCCCTGTTCTGCTGGGTGGAGACGAACGAATCGGACCGCTGCGTCCGCAGCGACCGCGCGAAGATAGCGGCGACGGACTTGATGGGAAGGGAAAAGTCCTCCCGAACCCAGTGTGGCTGCAGCGCAGGCAGCCATCCCACAGCATCGAAGCGGTGACAGCGCTTCCTTGCTGTGCGTCTGCTGCGAACCCGCCTTGCTCCTTCAACCCGGATACCCGCCCGCGACGTATGCCTCCAACTGGCTCAACGCCGAACGCTGCGCGTTGATGACCCACTTCACGAGGTCGCCGATGGAAATGAGGCCGATGATGCGGTCGCCGTCCTTCACCGGCAGATGGCGCACGCGGCTCTCGGTGACGATGCGCAGCGTGTCCTCGACGCCGTGCTGGGGCGTCACGCAGATCACTTCGGTGGTCATGATTTCGCGGACAGTCGTGGACTTGGAGGAGCGGCCTTGGAGGATGACCTTCCGCGTGTAGTCGCGCTCCGATAGGATCCCGAGCAGATGTTCGCCGTCCATCACCAGCACGCAGCCGATGTTGCGGTCAGCCATCAGCTTGATGGCGTCGAAGACCATCGTATCCGGCGCGACCGAGTGCACGGGCACCAGCCCTTTGTGCGAGAGGATGGTGGAGACTGAATCGGTGATTTCCATGGCGCGTGTTTGGTTCGGGCTGTGGCTTTGGTGACTTGAGCAATTAAGCCGATCCCCTAGGGATGCTCAACCCAAATATACACCAGACTTCAGATTCGCAGCCGCGCCACCACCGCATCGGCATCGAAGACGCACCCGCCCCACGTGCCGCCGCTCACGGCTTGGAGCGCGGCCCAGAGCTTGGTGTCGTCGGGGAGGTTTTCGTTGGGCTTCAAATCGTCGCGGGTCGGGCGCTGTGCGAGGAGGGCCGCGCCTTCCTCCACACTGAACGTCCGTCCGCCCTCGCCGATGAAATCCACGCTGCCGGTGTTGGTGTTGCGGTCCACGACGATGCGAATCAAATCGCCGTCGCGCAGCTTGCCGAGCGGGCCGCCCGCCAACGCCTCCGGGCCAATGTGCCCGAGGCACGCGCCCGTGCTCACGCCGCTGAAGCGCGCGTCCGTGAGGAGCGCGACGTGTTTGCCGAAGGGGAGGAACTTGAGCGCGCTGGTGAGCTGGTAAGTCTCCTCCATGCCCGTGCCCATCGGGCCGCAGCCGGCGAGCACGAGGATGTCGCCGGCCGCGATGCGCTTCTCCTTGATGGCCGCGATGGCCGCGCGCTCGCTGGTGAAGAACTTCGCCGGCCCTTCCTTGCGATACACGCCGTCGGCGTCCACCACGCTCGGGTCAATCGCCGTGCTCTTGATGACCGCGCCCTCGGGCGCGAGGTTACCGCGCGGGAAGGTCACGGTGCTCGTGAGGCCGCGCTCCTTCGCGCGCTCGGGGGAGAAGATGACTTCGTCCGGGTCCACGCCGTCTTGCGCGCGAAGCAGCGCGCGGAACTTCGTGCGGCGCTCGCAGGTTTCCCACCAGTTCAAAACTTCGTCCAGAGTCGCGCCACTGGCGGTGAGGACGCCGGTGTCCAGCAGGCCCAGCCGTCGCAGGTGCAACATGACTTCCGGCACGCCGCCCGCGAGGAACACGCGCACCGTCGGGTGGTGAACGGGCCCGTTCGGCAGCACGCTCACGAGTCGAGGCACGCTGCGGTTCACGGCAATCCAATCCTCGACCGTCGGGCGCCTCAGGCCAGCGGCGTGGGCGATGGCCGGGATGTGCAGGAGCAAGTTCGTCGAGCCGCCGAAGGCTGCGTGGACGACCATCGCGTTGCGAATCGCCGCGTCGGTGAGGATGTCGCGCGACTTGAGGCCGCGCTCTTCCAGCTCAACCAGCGCGCGTGCCGAAGCCACGGCGAGTTCCGTCCAGACCGGTTCGCCCGAGGGCGCAAGCGCGCTGTGCGGGAGCGAGAGGCCGAGGGCTTCGCCGACGACCTGCGACGTCGCCGCCGTGCCGAGAAACTGGCAGCCGCCGCCCGGCGTGCCGCACGCGCGACAGCCCAGATCCGCCGCCTCGGCGAGCGAGATGAGGCCGTGCGAATAGCGCGCCCCGAGCGTCTGCACCGTGCCTGCGTCCTCGCCGTTGCTGGGCGGGAGCGTCACGCCGCCGGGGATGAGCACGCTGGGCAAATTGCGCATCCCGGCGAGCGCCATCATCATCGCGGGCAGGCCCTTGTCGCACGTCGCGATGCCGAGCACGCCGTTGCGCGTGGGCAGCGAGCGGATGAGCCGGCGGAAGACGATGGCCGCGTCGTTGCGATACGGCAGCGAGTCGAACATCCCCGCCGTCCCCTGCGTGCGCCCGTCGCACGGGTCGGAGACGCAACCGGCGAAGGGGATGCCTTTCAGCCGCTTGAACTCCCGCGCCGCCGCCTCGACCAGCAGGCCGATTTCCCAATGCCCCGTGTGGTAGCCCAGCGCGATGGGCGAGCCGTCCGGCGCACGGCGTCCGCCCTCGGTGCTGAGGATGAGGAACTGCTTGCGGCCCAGCTCGGCGGGGTTCCAGCCCATGCCCGCGTTCTGGGTCCAGCCGAAGAGATTGCCGCTGGGCTGGTGCAGGAGCATGTCCGCGTCGAGCGGGAGTGTGCCGATGGGGCCGGGGGCCTGAGAGCGGAGTTGGTAAGTGCGGCCGGAGTCGGACCCGAGCAGTTCGTTCAGCGAAGCCATGCGCAGAGTGAAGCAGCAAGCGAAGGTAGCGGACAGGTGAAAGCACTGAGGGGACCGATGGCTTGGCCCCCTCTCACTCCGAGGGAGAGTGCGGGCGCTCGCCGCCGAAACCCCCTACTTGGCCATAACGATCTCTAGCGTCTCCTCGCGCTTGTGCGGCGCGTCTTCCTCCACTTCCACATCCGGCGCGGCGGCGGCGAGCGGCACGAGCGGCGTTGCGGAAGAGCGTTCGGAGGCGGGTTCGTCCTGCTTGTGGAACTTCACGCTCACGATCTTGCTCACGCCGTGCTCCTGCATCGTCACGCCGTAGAGCACGTCGGCGATGCCGATGGTGCGCTTGTTGTGCGTGATGATGACGAACTGCGAATGCACGAGGAAGCGCTGCAACACGCGGATGAAGCGGTTGATGTTCGACTCGTCGAGCGGGGCGTCCAGCTCATCGAGCACGCAGAACGGCGAGGGCTTCACCTGATAGATCGAGAAGAGCAGCGCAACCGCCGTCATGGTCTGCTCACCGCCGGAGAGGAGGGAGATGCTCTGAAGCTGCTTGCCTGGGGGCTTGGCGACGATCTCGACGCCGGACTCGAGGAGGTCGTTCTCGTCCACGAGCACGAGGTCCGCCTTGCCGCCGCCGAAGATTTCCGTGAACAGCACGCGGAAGTTGTCGCGGATCTTGGTGAAGGTCTCGGCGAACATGACCTTGGTCTGGTCGTTGATCTTGTTGATGATCTCGAGGAGCTGCGCCTTCGCGGAGACGAGGTCTCCGTGCTGCTGGGTGAGGAAGGCATGGCGGGTCTCGGCCTCCTCGTATTCCTCGATGGAGGCGTGGTTCACGGCCCCGAGGTCATCAATCTTCGTCTGGAGCGTCACGACCTGCTCGGCGACCTTCTCCCAGTCCGTGGCCATGCCGCGATTCGCCATTTCCTCGGGTGAAACGGTCTCGACCTTCGGCGCGCCTTCGTCGGCGAAGGTGATGGTGATGCACTCGCTGCGAACGTCGTCGAGGATGAGCTGATACTTCTCCTGAATGCGCTGGCGGAGGTTCTGCACCTGCATGGTTTTCTGCGTCAGCTCGATGTCGATCGAGCCACGGCGGCCCTGAAGCTCGCCGAGTTGCTTGCGGCGCTGGCGCAGGCCTTCTTCGCGCAACTCGATGTCGCCTTCCTGCGCGGTCTTCTGCGTGCCAAGCTCCGTGACGCGCTGGCCGACCTGCTCGCGCTCGTGCTGGAGCCGCTCGATCTGGTGGCGTGAGTCGGCGATCTCGCCTTCGGCCTGCGTCTTGCGCTGCGCGAACGCGCCGACCTCTGTGCGGCGCGTCTGGATCAACTGCTCCAGCTCGCGGATGCGGGCTTCGAGCGGTGCCTTCTGGCCGGCGAAGGAGCGAACCAACTGTTCCTCCGTCGCGGTGGCGACCTTCGTGTCGTTCTGCTCGGACAAGGCCGCGTCACGCTGCTGCCGGAGCGCGTCAATGTTCCCGCCGAGGTCCGCGACACGCGCGACGACGGCCTGCTCACGCCCTTCGAGGTCGGCGATTTGCGTCGCGAGCCGTTCGCGCTTCGCGTTGCCCTCCTGCTCCTGCGCGGCGAGCGACTGGATTTCGTAAACGACCGTGTTGATGCGGTTGTGGAGATTCTGGAGCGAGGATTTGAGCGCCTTGAACTCACCCTCGCGCGTGGCGATGGCGACTTCCTGCGTGCGCAAATCAGTCTGGGCCTGCTGGAGGCTGGATTGCAGCGCGGTCTGCTCGCTCTGGAGCACGCCCTTCTTGTGGCTGATGCCGTCCGCCTGCGCTTGCGCCTGCTCAATCTCCGTCTTGAGTCCGGCAATCTGGTTCTTGCGGCCCAGGATGGAGGACGGGGCTTTCCCGTTCGCAGCGCCGCTCAAGGAGCCGCCGGTGAAAATGCCTTGGCGGTTGAGCAAATCGCCCGTGAGCGTGGCGAAGTTGTAAGCTCCGTTGCACGCCTGCCACGCCGCCGTGGCCGCAGCGAGGTCGGCGACGATGCGCGTGTTGCCGAGCAGTCCACTGATGAGATAGGCGACGGATTCATCCGCCTCGATGACCTTCAACGCGGACTCGCCGGGCGCGTCCGCCGCCGCTTCGGCGGGCTTGAAGTCCGGGTTCTTCAAGCCGAGGCAGCCGATGTTGGCGCGGCCCTTCTTGTTGGCGTTCAAGTCCGCGAAAATTTGCTGCGCGGCCTCGGGCTGCTCGGCGAGCACGAGCTGGAGGTGGTGGCCCAGCGCACTCTCGACGGCGACGATATACTGGTCCGGCACGCGGATACGATCCGCGAGCGTGCCGAGCGCGAGCTTGGACTGCTTGAGCGCGGCCTGCGCGCCCGCGCCGAAACCCTCGTGGCTGGTCTGCAACTGCTCCAGCACGTTGAGCCGCGACTTCACGCCGGCCTGCGCGCGGAGGATGGTGTCCAGCTCGTGGCTAACTGAGTTGATTTCCCCCTGGATGTCGCGCAGCCGCTTCTGCCGTTCCTCAACCGTCCCGCGCTGCGCAACGACGCTGAGCTTCTCCGTCTCGACGTTCGCGGCGAACTCCGTGAGGCGCGATTCGAGCCGGCTGCGTTCCTCCTCAAGCTGAATCTTCTCCGAGGAAAGCTTCTCCAGCCGCACGACATTGCCCTGCTTCTGCAAGTCGAGCGCGTTGATTTCGTTGCGCACGCGGCTGAGTTGCTGCGAGGAGCTGAAGGCCTCCGCCTGTGCGCGGCGGAGATCCTCCTGCCGCGTGATGAGCTCGCGCTCGACCGTCTGGACGGCCTGTTGCTTGGCGCTGAGTTCGCCGCGCAGGGCTTCGAGCTTCTGCTGCGACTCGGCGAGGCGCTGGGTGACGGCGACGTGTTCCTGCCGCGCGTAGCCAATGCGCTCCTCGGACTCGTTGATGTCGCGGAAGGCCTTCGTGTTCTGCGCCTCCAGCTCGCGGAGCCGCTCCTCGTTGAACTGGATGCGATGGTCGTGATGCTCGCTCTGGCCTTTGAGTTCGAGCCCCTGCTGGCGCGATGTGTTGATTTCAGCGTCGAGGTCGGAGAGGCGATGCCGAAGCTGCTGAAGCTCGTCCTCGCTGCGCAAGACACTCTGCGAAAGGTCTTCCATCTCCGCACGAAGCTGCTCGCCCTCAACCGCGCGCTGGGAAATCTCGCCTTGCAGGCAATCGAACTGATGCCGCGCGAGCTGCGTGTCGAGATGCTGCAACTCCATCGCGACCTGCTTGTAGCGGCGGGCCTTGCCAGCTTGGCGCTGGAGCGAGCCGATTTGCCGCTTCACCTCGCGGATGAGGTCATCGACGCGCAGCAGGTTTTGGTCGGTGTGCTCGAGCTTGCGGAGCGACTCCTTCTTCTGCGCCTTGAACTTCGTGATGCCCGCCGCCTCCTCGAACACCATGCGCCGGTCCTCGGGCTTGCTCTGGATGATTTGCGTGATGTGGCCCTGCGCCATGATGGAGTAACTGGTCTTCCCCATCCCCGTGCCCATGAAGAACTGCTGAATGTCGCGCAGCCGGCACGGCACTTTGTTGATGTAATACTCCGAGCCGCCGTCGCGGAAGATGCGCCGCGTGATGGTGATCTCATTGAAAGCCATCTCGACGCCCGCCGCCTTGAGTTGCTCGGCATCCACGTCGCCGATGGTCAAGGAAACCTCCGCCATGCTGAGCGGCCGGCGACTGTCCGTGCCGTTAAAGATGACATCCGCCATCTCGCCACCACGCAGAGCGCGAGCCGACTGCTCACCCAGCACCCAACGGATGGCGTCAGCCACGTTGGACTTGCCGCAGCCATTCGGCCCGACGACGGCGGTGATGCCGGGTTGGAAGTTGAGCGAGGTCTTGTCCGCGAAGGACTTGAAGCCAAGAACGGTGAGGTTCTTCAGATACATGCGCGGAGTGTAAGCCCAATATCCGGTGGGGTGTAAAGCGGAAACACACCATATGTAGGGGTGACTTATTCACAATCGCAATTCCCAGCAATTTCATAGAAACTCAAAGTGCAACCCATCTCCGGCGCTTGCTGCTCTGCAAAATCGCCTCACACAGCTTCACCTCGTGATGCCCGTCCTCCGCTGTGGCGAAAAGCACCGGCGTCTTGCGTCCGCTGGCGATGTGCTGATAGACGGCGCGGTAGTGCATCTTGTGGCTATCGGGGAACCCCTCGGGATGGCCGCCGGGATAATCGGTGAAGCCCGCGACGTCCTCGCTGAAGCCGGCGGTGGCGCGCTGGAGAATTTGGTTCGGTTCGTCGCGGCGGCCGACGAGGATTTCGTTCGGTTGCTGCAAGTCCCACCGCACACTGCCCTTCGTGCCGTAGATGCCGAGCGCGAGGCTGCACTTCCAACCGGCGGCGACCTGCGAGATGGAGGCATTGGCGTGAGTGCCGTTCACGAAGCCGTGCTTCGCCTTGCCAAACTTGAGCAGCACCGTGCCAAAGTCCTCCGTGTCGCAGCGATAGGGCAGCATCGTCTTCGGGTCCAGCTTCGCGAAGGTCTGCACTTCGCCCGTGGGCCGGTAACGGGTCTTGTGAAAGGTCTCCAGGTGCGCAAAGACCGCCTCCGCCTTCGCGCCGAGGATGAAGCTGACCGCGTCAATCCAGTGCGTGCCGATGTCGCCGACGGCGCGGAGCTTGCCGCCCTCGCTGGCGAGGAGTCGCCAGTTGTAGTCCGTGGCTTGGAGCAGCCAGTCTTGAAAGAAGTGGCCTTGGACGTGGATGATTTGGCCGAGATCGCCGCGCTCGACCAGCGCCCGCATCTGGAGCACGGCGGGGAAGAAGCGGCACATATAGTTCACGGCAAAGACCGGCGCGCCTTTCTTCTTCACGGCGGCCACCACCTTCGCCGTCTCCTTCGCCGTCATGCCCAGCGGCTTCTCGCAGACGACGTGCTTGCCCGCCGCGAGCGCGGCGAGGGACTGCTCGACATGGACTTTGTTCGGCGAGGTGATGTGGACGACATCCACGTTCGGCGACGCGAGCATCGCGGCGTAGTCGTAGTCGCCATAGACCTCGGGGATGCCCCACTTGGCGGCAGTGGCCTTGGCGTTCTTCGTTGAGCCGCAGATAGCTGTGACCTGCACACCGAGGCGCTTGAGCGCTTCGATGTGAACCGGGCCGATGAAGCCAGTTCCGATGACGCCGGCGCGGAGTTGATGCAACGGGATGCTCATGAACACAAGCGTGCCTGAACCGCTATTGCTGGCAAGCGGCCCGTGCAAGCAGACTGAGTTATGGAGCTTGAATTGACTTCTCCTCCCAAACCGTCTTTCTACCCGCCGTCAAACGCATGAACACAACACGCCTTCTCTTGACCGCCGCGCTGGCCATCGTTTCCACCTCGCTCTCCGCCGCCGAATGGCCGGAGTGGCGCGGGCCCGGCGGGCAAGGTCACGCGCAGGCCACCGGTCTCCCCGCGTCGTGGAGCGAGACGAACAACGTGACTTGGAAGACCGAGTTGCCGGGTCGCGCATGGTCTTCGCCGGTCATTGAGGGGAAGAACATCTGGCTGACCACCGCCATCGAGACGCTCGCGAAGAAGGAGGACGCCGACCGCCGCCTCAAAGCCAACACCGGCAACCAACCCCTCACCGTCCTGGAGAAGGTCGAGTTCCGCGCGCTCTGCGTGGACCGCGATACCGGCAAGCTCACGCAGAATATCCTGCTCCTCACCGCGCGCGAGCCACAGTGGGTCCACGCGCTCAACAGCTATGCGTCCGCCACACCGGTCATCGAGGATGGGAAGCTCTATTGCCACTTCGGCGCGATGGGCAACGCCTGCCTCGACACGCGCACCAGCAAGGTGCTTTGGACCGACACCAGCCTTGTGGTCCAGCACGAGAACGGCCCCGGCAGCACGCCGGTTCTTTGGAAGAACCTCATGCTCTTCCACCTCGACGGCAGCGACCAGCAGCTCATCGCCGCGCTGGACAAACGCACCGGCAAACTCGCTTGGAAGACGCCGCGTTCCGGCGACATGAACAAGGACCCGCAGCTCCGCAAATCCTACGGCACGCCACTCATCCTCACCGTCAACGGCAAGGAGCAAATCATCTCACCCGCGTCCGACTGGATTTACTCCTACGACGACAATGGCAAGGAGCTGTGGCGCGTAAAGTATGGGATGCTGGGCTTCTCCCTCACGCCGCGCCCGGTGGTCGGGCACGGGATGATTTTCATGAGCACCGGCTTCATGAAGCCGCAGATGCTGGCGCTCCGCTATCAGGGCTTGGAGAAGCCGGAGATTGCCTGGCGCTCCGAGAAGGGAGCGCCGACGATGCCTTCGCCGCTGCTGGTCGGGGAGGAACTCTACTTCGCCAACGACGGCGGCATCTTCACGTGTCTCGACGCAAAGACCGGCGCGGAGCACTACCGCGAGCGCATCGGCGGCAACTACAGTTCCTCACCGACATTTGCCGACGGAAAAATCTACGTTCACAACCGCGAGGGCCTGACCACGGTCATCAAGCCCGGCAAACAATTTGAAGTGCTGGAGAAGAACCAGCTCCCGGGGAAAATCTTTGCCTCCCTCGCCGCCGTGGACCGCGCGCTCTACCTCCGCACGGATACGGCGCTGTATCGCATCGAGAACAAGCCGGCGAAGCAGGCGGCACGGTAAAGCGGACACTGCCCACGCTAAGCAATCGGCCAGCTCGGCTTCACTTCCTCATCCAGCGAAGTCGGCGCGACGCCGTGCTGGAGCTTGCGCTCGGCGAGGATGCCCACCATCGCGGCGTTGTCGGTGCAAAGGGATTTGTCGGCGAGCCGAAGCGTGAGTCCCTTGCTGGCGCAGGCTTCGGCAAGCTGTTTGCGCAGGGCGCGATTGCAGGTCACGCCGCCGGACGCGGTCACGCACTGCACGCCGAGGCGCTTCGCGGCGCGCACGGTCTTCGTCACCAACACATCCACGATCGCGGCGCGCACGCTGGCGCAGAGGTCGCGAACGCTCTCCGGGTCGTCGAGGATGAAGGGCTGGTCGCGGAGGAAATAGCGCACCGAGGTCTTCAGGCCGCTGAAGCTGAAGTCGTCGTGCAGCTCGCGAATCATCGGGCGCGGGAAGTCGAACGCACTCGGATCTCCCTGCTCGGCGAGCGCGTCCAACTCCGGGCCACCGGGATACGGCAGGCCCATGAGCTTGGCGGACTTGTCGAAACACTCGCCCGCCGCGTCGTCCACCGTGCTGCCGAGGAGGTGGTGCTTCAACTCGGCCTCGACGAACACGAGCATCGTGTGGCCGCCGCTGACGATGAGGGAGACGTTGGGCTGGAAGCTGCCGAAGTCGGCGCGAAGAGTTTTTCCGTTCGGAGTTCCGGGTTCTAGGTTCGGTGCGACGACAACCCAAGGCGAGTAGAGGTGCGCCTCGTGGTGGTGGATTCCGAAAAAGGGTTTGCGCAATGCGAAGGCCATCGTCTGTGCGGCCCGCGCACCAATCATCAACGCCTGCGGCAGGCCGGGGCCAATCGTGGCGGCGATGGCGTCGAGTTGCTTCGGTTGGATATCCGCACCCTCGAGCGCGGACTGCGTGACGGGCGGAAGATTCCGCAGGTGCTCGCGCGTCGCGAGTTCTGGGACGACTCCGCCGTATTCCGCGTGGAGCTTGATCTGCGAGGCGACGACGTTCGTCAGCACACGGCCGTCGTGGACGACGGCGACGCTGGTTTCGTCGCAGGAAGATTCGAGGGCGAGGAGCACCGCGCCTACTTCTTGGCTGGCTCGGCAGCCTGCGCCGCAACTTTGCCTGCGGGTTTGCCCTGCTTGTCGTAGAGCAAGATGCCTTTGAGCATGTCGGTGGCGCGGACGAACTGGAGGTCTTGCGCCTTCGTGACCAACTCGCGCTCCTTCGCGTCGAGCGCGTCAAGCGGAGCGCCGGAGCGCTTGATGGCGTAATAGCGTTCCTCCTCTGCGGACATCGACACCGTCACGTCCGGCGTGATGCCCTTCTCGTGAATGACCTTGTGGCTCGGTGTGTAATACTTCGCCGTCGTGAGCCGCAGCGCCGAGCCATCGGAGAGCGGGAGAATGCTCTGCACGGAGCCTTTGCCGAAACTCTGCTCACCCAGCACCACGGCGCGCTTCAAGTCCTGCAAGCAGCCGGCGACGATCTCCGACGCACTCGCGCTGCCGCCGTTCATGAGGATGACCATCGGCAACAGCGGACGCGGATTGCGGCCCGACGCGGTGAATTTTTGGATGTCCGCGACCTGCCGCGCCTCGGTGGAGACGACGAGTTGGCCGCGCGGGAGGAATTTCTCCGACACCTTCACCGCCTGATCCAGCAAGCCGCCGGGGTTGTCGCGCAAGTCCATGATGAGGCCTTTCACGCCGGCCTTCTCCATCTTCACCAGCGCGCCTTCCAGCTCGTCGGCGGTCTTCTCGCCGAACTGCCGCAGCCGCACGTAGCCGATCTTGTTCTCGTCGAGCTTGAACTCGGTGGTGCCGACGAAGTCCCGCACGCTGGGCACGCTGATCGTGTCGCGCATGAGTTTAATCTCCAACTCCTGCTCAGTCGCGGGCCGTGAGATGGTGACGGTGACCTCCGTGCCCTTCTTGCCGCGCAGGCGGCGGACGGCGTCATCAATGGTGAACTTCTCCGTGGTCTGTCCGTTGATCTTGACGATGCGATCCCCGGGCTTGATGCCGCCTTTGCTGGCGGGCGTGCCATCCATCGTCTCGGAGACCGTGAGGGTGCCACCCTTGTTGACGCCGTTCGTCCGCACGTTCAGGACGATGCCCACGCCGCCGAACGCGCCCTCGGTGTCCTTCCTCATGTCGTCATACTTACGGGCCTCCATGAATTCGCTGTGCGGATCGAGCGAGCTGACCATGCCCTTGAGCGCAGCCTGGATGAGCTGCTGGTAGGAAATCTTCCCGCCGTCCACGTAGTTCTGCCGGATGGTCTCCAGCACGCGGGTGAACAGCTCAATGTTCTCGTAGGGATTTTCCTTGGCAGCGGTCTCGGCGTGCGAGAGGTAAAGCCGCGTGCCAAAGAGGAGGTTCAGGCCAAGCACGGCCACGAGCAGTCCGAGAAAGAGGCGGCGTTTCATAATTCTGTTGGCCGACGTTAGGAGCCACCGAATTGCTTGGCAAGTGAGGGCTTCACCGCAGGCCGTTGAGTGGACTAACCGCCCGCGTCAGCCGTTCAACCTTTTCAGGAGCAGCTCCAAATACGGCAGGTCCGCCGGCGAAGTCGCCTTCGGGTTCGGCTCCGGGCTTTCCACCAGCGCCACCGGCTGGCCGATCAACTCGCAAGCCGCCGTGTCATCCGTCACGAGCACGCCGCGCTCGCGCACCGCCGCCAGCGCGCGGCGAATCACCGCCACGCGGAACGTCTGCGGCGTTTGCACCGCCCACAGCATTGAGCGGTCAATGTGCTTCGCCACGAGCGTCCCACCGTCGGATTCCTTGATGGTGTCGGTCACGCGCTGCGCGGCCACGGCCGCGCCCGTCTCGCGGGCCGCTGCGATGGTTGCCTCGATGACGGCCAAGCTCGCGCAAGGCCGCGCGCCGTCTTGGATGGCGACGATCTCGCAGTCTACCACCAACGCTTGCAAGCCGTTCCACACCGAGTCCTGCCGCTCCTTGCCACCGACGGTCAGTCGGAATGGTTTCTTGAAACCGCACTCAACCGCGAGCTTGCGGAACTCCTCCTGCATCCCGTCGCGCACGACCAACACGAGGTCGTCAATGCACGCCGCCGCGTCGAAGCGCGCCCACGTGTGCGCCACGATGGGGCGACCGGCGACTTCGAGGAAAAGCTTGTCCACGCCCGGCCCCATGCGCGTGCCGGAGCCAGCGGCGACGATGACGGCGCTGACGCGATGCGCGGTGAGAAGTGTATGCGGCGTGTCCACGGGCGCGGATGCTAGACATGTGGAGTGGGGCGCGCAACCCGCCTGACATTAGCCTCAACGCCCTTGCCCTACTTCACACCGCGCAGGTGCTGGTCGAGAAACTCATATGCAACTTTGCGCGCGTCCTCGGGGAAGGAGTGCGGAGCTTTCGGATAGTAGCCAGCGATGTTCGCCGTCTTGCCGTGAAGGCCATATACCTTGCGCGCGACGGCCAGCACGTCGCGCACGCCGGACACGTCGAAGTCACTGTCCTGTTCCGCTGCGACGGCGAGGAACGGGCGCGGGGCGAAGGCGGCGACTAGTTCCGGGAAGTCGAAGGGCACCTGCGCGGCGTCGTTGGCGAACTGGCTCGCGATGCGCGGCATATAGACCTTGCCCGTCCAGCTTGGCAGGTCGTCCTTGCGGAAGGTGGTGAAGCCGCAGCTCGACACGATGACGCGCAGGCGCGGCTCAAAGACGGCGGTGAACATCGCGTTGTGCCCGCCCAGCGAGTGGCCGATGACGCCGATCCTCGACGCGTCCACCTCGGGCAGCGACTCCAGAAAGTCCACCGCGCGGACGTTGTCCCAAACTGCCTTCATCGTGCCGCTGGCGTAGCCATGGCGTGGGTCGAAATCGTATTTGGAATCACCGAAGCTCGGGTAATCCGGGGCGAGGGTAACGAAGCCGCGTCGCGCGAGGTCGAGCGCGTATTGGAGCGGATTGGGCACGATGCCCGCAGACTCGGCCTTGCCGGCGCGCGTGGTTTGGTGCAGGCAGAGGACGGCGGGGAGTTTCGTCTTTGCGGCGGCTTCGGGCACAAAGAGATACGCGGTGACGCGGTCGGTGGCGTCGCTCTGGTAGCTCAACTTCCGTCGCAGCAAGCCGCCTCCGAGCTGCACTTCCTCCAGCACCTTCACATCGAGCGCGACACGTTTGGCGGGGTTGGGAAACAACCCCATCACGCGCTCGAGCGCGGCGGCGATGTGCTGGCGGCGCGGCTCCCACTCGGACGGTTTCTTCGCCGTGCGACTCTTTCCATCGGCGGCCATAACTCGCATCACATCGAAGCGGTCGGGGTAACTCGGCGCGGGCGGCGCAACCTCGAAGCGTCCGACAGGATAGCCCCGCGCGTAGGAGATGATGAACGCGCCGTCACTCGTGGCGTAGCGGATGTCATCCCGGCGCTCGAAGTCGGTGGGCGTCCTGCGCTCAAGCGCATCGGTGCTGTCGGCACGCAGATATTTCCCGGCGACGTGGCCGGGAATGAGCGTGCGGCTGCCGAGCGAATGGCCCGTGGAGGCGAAGACTTTGCCGTCCACCATCTCCTGCGTCACCCAGACGGGCACGATGTCCAACCCGGCTCGCTGCATGTTCGCGACCATCTCTTGCCCATCGGCGAGGCAGGTCCGGTCATCCACTCCGTGCACGGAGAAAATCTTCGTCCTCGTGCCGAGGCGCTTCATCTCGGCGAGGTGCGCGGGATGGCCGACGAAGCGGATTTCCTGCGCGCTGGGAGAGAGATAATTGGCGTTGGTGAAGTCGCGGCTCCAGCGGGCGTTGAGGCCACCGGCGGCGGGGAGATTGTAGGCCAGCGCGTCGCTGAGTTTCTTCATGCCACACATGTCCACGACGGCGGTGAAGGTGCGCGGCGCAAGCTTGTTGGCCATAAGCGTGACGTTGCCGCCGCCGGATCCGCCGGTGGCGAAGATGCGTCCGCGTGCGAACGGAGTCTTCGTGGTGTCGAGTTCGTGGAAGACGAGCCAGAGCGCGCGCAACGCGTCGAGACCTTGCAGCCAGCCGAAGTCGTAAGGCTCCGGGCCTTCGATGGAATCCTTCGGGCCGCTCTGGAGGTAGTTCACGCACAGCGCGACGCAGTTGAACTCACGCGCGAGCGCGGCGGGACTGGCGGTGCCGTCGCAATTGCTGCCGCCCCAGTTGTGGAGCGTGAGGAAGATGCCGGTGCGCGGGCCGATGCTGGCGCGCGTGCCGTCGGGATAATGCACTTGCACACGCACCTCGCGCGGGCCGGGGCGCAGCGGCCATTCCTGCGCGGGGATGAGGACGGGGCCATCGCGCTCGGGGAGCTTGGGCCACACGCCTTCTACATCCAACGGCGCACGGCTGTCGCCATGCCGCACGCCGGGAGAAGCGCAACCCGCCAGCACGATGGCGATGACAACGACAACGAGGGAACGCACGGCCGAAGCGTGAGCCGACCTGACTGGAGAAGCAAACCGCCAGTCGCAGGTCGCGCCGACGGGCGCATTCGCGCCCTGCCCCCGGAGCGCGGCGTTCACGCCGCAGAAGGCTCGGTGCGCAGGCGAGGCGCCGATAAAACCCGGAGATTCCAGTGCCACCTATCCCCCTGCGGCGTGAACGCCGCGCTCCTGCGGGGTCAGGGTCAAGCTGCGCCCGCTGACTTCCGCTTGGGCTTTGGCTCGGCCTCGGCTAGCTTCCGCCCGCAATGAGTCAAACAGATATCTTCAACGTGCTGCTGGGCTACCTGCTGTTCGTGCCGCTGATCACGCTGCACGAGTGGGGGCACGCATGGGTGGCGTGGAAGTGCGGCGACAACACGGCCTACAACGAGGGCCGCGTCACCATCAATCCCATCGCGCACATGGAATTCATCGGCACCGTGGTGCTGCCGCTGATGGCCTCGTTCGTCGCGCTGTCGAACCCGGCGCTCGCCGGCTTCATCATCGGCTGGGGACGGCCCGTGCCGGTGAACATCTCCAACCTCCGCCGCCCGCGCATTGACGACACGCTCGTCACCATCGCCGGACCCACGGTGAACTTCATTCTGGCGTTTGCGCTCGTTGCACTGGTGAAAGTCGGCGTGATGTCGGGTGTGGACGGGATGGTGGAAGTCGGCCTCCGGGCGGCGGCCATGAGCCTGGGCCTGTGCTTCTTCAACCTCATCCCCATCCCGCCGCTGGATGGCTCGCACATCTTGAAAAACCTCGTCGGCATGAGCCAGGAAACCTACATGCGCTTCTACCAGTTTGGTTTCATCGCCGTGCTGGTAGTCATCAACCTTCCCGGCGTGCGCGCCGCGCTTGCCTTCCTGATTTACGGAACCCTCGGGCTGATGGCTTCCGTGTTCGGACTGAGTTGAACTGGAAAAAGGCGTTGAGTTCCCCTGCCCCGCCGCTGAATCTTCCCGCGCTCTGAAAGTGATGAAGACATTCGCACAACTCGGTTTCCCCGGCCGCCTCATCGCGGTGGAGGGCTTGGACGGCTCCGGCAAGTCCACGCAAATCTACCTGCTCAAACGCTGGCTGGAGCTGCGCGGGCTGAAAGTCTTCTTCAGCGAGTGGAACTCCTCCGAACTCGTCAAGTCCGCCACCACCAAGGGCAAGAAGGCGACCCTCCTCACGCCCACCACGTTCAGCCTCATCCACGCCACGGACTTCGCCGACCGCTACGAGCGCCAGCTCGTGCCGTTGCTTCGCGCGGGCTATCTCGTGCTCTGCGACCGCTACATCTTCACGGCCTTCGCGCGCGATGTGGTGCGCACCTGCCCGCCGGAATGGGTGCGCGGCCTCTACAGCTTCGCCGCGCTGCCGGACATGACCTTCTTCTTCCGCGCGGATTTGGAAGTCTCGTTGAACCGCATCCTCGAAGGCCGGCCCGAGCTGAAATACTTCGAGGCCGGCATGGACATGGGGTTCTCCACCGACGCCAGCGAAAGCTTCCGGATCTTCCAGGGCCGGATGCTCGATCAATACCTCGCCATGAGCCGCGAGTTTTCCTTCAACCTGATTGACGCGAACGAAACCGTCGAGACGCAGCAGGCCATCGTGCGCAAGCTCGTCGCCGACCGCATTGACCTCCCGTCCTTCGCCTTCAAGAAACCGTGACCTGAGAGCAACCACGAATGCACACGAAGGCACACGAAGTGAAGCAGTGGACCGGGAAGCTCCGCCCTGCCGCACCTTTCGGTTCAGCCAAACACGTCGGAGATCGGCCTCCCTATTCGTGTCCATTGGTGTCCATTCGTGCTTAACCCCATGCCCACTCCGCGCAAAGTCAAACGCCTCGCCCCCGCGCCCCGCACGGCGGAGGTCCGCATCCCCACGCCCACGCCCAAGCGCTTTTACGGCGAGGGCATCCCCGGCGTGGACGAGGAGAAACTCCGCGGCAAACTCATCGTCGTCGAGGGCGCGGACGGCTCCGGGCGCTCCACCCAAATCGCGCAACTCGTCGAGTGGCTCGAAGGCAACGGCCACGCCACCGTGCAAGTCGGCCTGAAACGCTCCGACCTCGTCAGCGAGGAACTCAACAAGGCGCAGGCGGGCAACATCCTGAGCCGCACCACCCTGAGCCTCTTCTACGCGACCGACTTCGCCGACCAGGTCGAGAACATCATGCTCCCCGCGCTCAAGGCTGGGTTCATGGTCCTCGCCGACCGTTACATCTACACCCTGATGGCGCGCGACCTCGTGCGCGGCATGGACGAGGCGTGGCTGAAGAACCTCTACGGCATCGCCCTCGTGCCCGACGCCGTCTTCTACCTGAACATCACGCCCGAGCAACTCGTGCAGCGGAACTTCGCGAAGAGCAAGGCCCTCGACTACTGGGAGAGCGGCATGGACCTCGGCCTCTCGCGCGACATGTTCGACAGCTTCCTGAAGTATCAGGCGCTGATGGCCCGGCAGTTCACCCGCCTGCAGGCCACCTACGGATTCGACATCGTGGACGCCGACCGTTCCCCCGAAGACGTGAACGCCGACCTGCGGCGCAAGATTGAGTCCGTGCTCGCGGGGCAATAAGCCGAGGCCGCCCCGATTTCCCGTCGTGACAGACCCTCGGATCTGCGAGCGCCGACAGACCCCGGAGGCCCCCGCGCCCCAAGCCGCTTCCGCAGTTGAGCCTGACCTGCCCGCGAAGTAGTCTTCGCCCCACGACATGAGCCCGCCCGCCGCAACGCCGGATTCGCCACCGGCCCGTCGCTCCGATGCACCGGTCCATCCGCTGGCCGCCGCGCTGCTGATCTTCGTGGACAACCTCTGGATGCTCGCGGACTGGAACGCGGTCACCTGGTTCTTCACCATCCCGCTGAGTTTCCTTTCCGTCGCCTTCCCCACCTTCTTCCTCCAGCGCTTCCTGCACCGGGATGGCTGGGGGAAATCCCTCGGCAAGGGCCTGCTGCTCGGCGTGGTCGCGGGTGTGCCGACTTCCATCGTGGGTTCTCCCGTGGGCCTCGTGCTGCTGACGTGGGCAGGCATCCTGCGCGCGAAGAGCGCCCTCGCTCCGCAGACATTCCACACTGCCGCGCACGCCGCCGCGCACGTGCCGCCGCTCCCCATTCCGATTGAGGCACACGTCATCGCCACAACTCCACTCCCGCCCATGCTCCCGCACGCCGCGCCGATTACCTCGCGCCGCGTCGAGCCGTGGTGGGTGAAGCTCATCATCGTCCTCTTGCTGTGCGGAACCATCCTCCTCGCCACGCGGATGGTCCTCGACCACACCACAGGCATCGCCGCGAAGTTCCGCCAAGCGCACATCACGGAGACCTTCACCTCCGCGCTGCCCAAGCTGGCCCGCACGCCCGGCGGCAACCTCGAACTCGCCACATCCACATCCACCGAGACGCTCACCCGCGCCGACGAACGCACCATCGCGTGGGACATGATTTACCTTGGCAAAACCGTCTCCGAAATCTCCGTGCCCGTGACCTACCGCTTCCACCTGCAGCTCCGCGATGCGTGGAAACTCGAGGTCGTCGGCAACACCTGCATCGTCCGCGCGCCCGCCATCCGGCCCAGCCTGCCGCCGGCCATCCACACTGAGGGAATGCGGAAGCACTCCGAGGCCGGCTGGGCGCGCTTTGACGCCCGCGAGCAGATAGCCGAACTGGAACGCAGCCTCACCCCACGCCTCACCCGCCTCGCTGGCGACCCGCGCCGTCTCGCCCTCGTCCGCGAGGAATGCCGCAAGACCGTCGCCGAGTTCGTGCGCGACTGGCTCCTGCGCGAGGACCAC
>Ga0208960_1000454_pt1 | contig 23025 bp, 14 predicted proteins | sample GreLakmeON33MSRF_FD_187703 | JGI IMG/M metagenome (GOLD analysis project Ga0208960, IMG submission 187703) | Freshwater lentic microbial communities from great Laurentian Lakes, MI, USA - Great Lakes metaG ON33MSRF (SPAdes) | ecosystem: Environmental > Aquatic > Freshwater > Lake | place: Great...
TTTAAGCAAATCAAAAACAATAAATCAAAAATCATCTAAAAACAGAAAAGCGATTAAGGAAAATTTCTTTAACCTTAATCGCTTTTTTTAATCTTTCTACAAAAGAACTACTTTTTCAGTGGGCTCTTTTTTTACGAAGACTTTTTTGTTGAATACCTATTAATACTAAACTTTAGCAGCAATAGGAGTATTTCTTCTTTCTTTAATTCTTGATTTTTTACCAGTCAATTCTCTTAAGTAGAACAATCTTGCCCTTCTTACTTTACCTCTCTTATTCACTTCAATTTTTTCGATGATTGGAGAGTTGATAGGGAAAATTCTTTCTACACCTACACCACCAGAAATTTTTCTGATTGTGAAAGTTTCTGTGATGCCATGACCTCTTTTTTGTAAAACTACTCCTTGAAAAAACTGGGTTCTAGTTTTAGCACCCTCAGTAATTTTATAATAAACTGTGATAGTGTCACCTGCTGAAAAGTCTTGCCATTTCTTGGTTTCAGACATTTCTAATGTAATCTGTTTCAATAAGTCCATCTCTGTAAAATTTTTAGCCCCTAAATTGGGGAGGGCAATATTACGAAATAAAAATCAATTCGCAAGACTTTTTTTAAAGGTACGATTTTCACTATTCATGTTTGATAAATAGCTTCTTACTTGCTGCCTTACTATAATGACAAGCAGTATTTATGTTTCTGCTTAGCGGGTCTAACTTTCTAGGTAAATGTTCGTAGAACGATTGTCTTTACCGACAAGCCTTTTAAATGAAGAAAGAGTTTAAGTTATTGTATATTACGCACTTGCTTATGAAATGTTTGCATCATAGGCTGTTATCTGCATTGCTGTTTCTAATGCTGGGCGCAAATGCAGTGTCGTATGCTCAAACTGGAACCCAAACGCCAAGTACTTCAGAAATCAAGAAAAAACTAAAGGAAGAGTCTAGAATTAAAGTAGAGAAGAGAAAGAAAGAGTTGAAGCAGCAAGAGGATAGAATTGCGCAAAAGAGAAAAGAATTAAAAATAAAAGAGGCACAGATTAAGAAAGAAACAAAAATTGCCGATGAGGCAAGGTTAAAAGAGCGTGTAAAGGCCCAAAAAGATTTAGAATCCAGCATTAAGCGCGATAGAGAAGCGGAATTGGCTAAAGCCAAACAGGCTACTGAAGAAGAAAAGAGAAAGGCCGATTTGGCGCGAAGAGAGCTGGCTCAGCAAGAAAAACAAAGAAAGCTTTTAGATATCGAGCGCAAAAAGCAAGATGCCATTAAAGCATTGCAAGAAAGGGAAAAAGAGGCAGAGAAGAAAAGAGAGGTCGAAGCTTTGGCTAGGAAAGAGAAACTGACTATAAAAGAAGAGGCCATTAAAAAGCAAGAAGAGAAAGTTTTGGAAGAAGCAGCGAAACAAGCAGATAAACAAAGGAAGTATCAAGAATCAAAGATGAGTAAGTTAGTTAAACTCAATGAGTGGCAAAAAGAGGAGGCAGCTCAAAAAGCCAAGCAGGAAGCGGAAAAATTAAAGGCGGAAGATAAAAAGAAAATAGATGCTTCTTTGTCTACCGAGAAAGAAAAGGCACAAATAAGAGCAGAGGAAGCAGAGGTGCAAAGAAAAATTGAGGAATTTCAAGAAAAGGAAAGACAAGCTCAAGAGCAAATTAGAAAGTTTAAAGAAGACGCTAAAGCGCGCAGAGACAAAGAAGAGGCTATGTTCGCTCAAATGTTGAGGGATAAACGAGAGGAATTGCTGCGCCAGAAAGAAATTGCCGAATTTAAACTTAAGAATAAAGGCAAAGAAGCCGAATTTGCCAAACAATTTGATGAACAGAAAAAGGAAGAGAGCAGTGCCGAAGAGTTGGCTCGTTTAAAAAAGGAAGCAGCCGAGAAAGCCGAAGCTGATCGGTTGCGTTTACTTAAAGAAGAACAAGAAAAACGTTTGGCTGAAGCGCGTGCATCGGGCAACGAACAATTGAAATTGGCTGCCGAAGCTGCAGCTAAAGCCGAAAACGCATTGAAATCAGAGCAAGACAGAGAGATGGCAGCCATAAAGGCGCGTGAAGAAAAACGCAAAGAGAAGGAGGCTAAAAAATTAGAAGCCTTAAGACTTAAAGAAGAAAAGCTATTGGATAAAGATGGTGGCGACGGTGATGAGAAAAGAATATTAAAAGAAGAAACTACGAAGAAAAAGAAGGCTGAATTTGAGAAAAAGAAAGCCGAACTAAAAGCAGAGAAAGAGAAGGAGGAACAAGATAAACTTCGCGCTAAAGAAGCTGCCAAGGTAGATAAGGCCATGGCCAATGCTAAAAGAGCAGAACAAATTAAGAAAGAGACAGAGGATTTACTGAAGTTGGAGGAAGAGGCTAGATTGTTAAAGAAACAAGCCGCCGATATTAAAAAAGAGGAAGCAAAGAAAAGACAGGATTTGCAAGTCAAAGCCAAAAAGGAGGCCAACAAGAAAACAGAAGAAAATACTAAAGTAACTACTAAGGAAGATATAGAGTCTGCTAAAAAGAATACTGAAAAAGGTTTTAAAGAGCGTGAGGATAAAAAAGCACAGAACGAGAAAGCTTTGAAAGAAAAAGATGTGGCAAAGAATGTTCAAGAAGAGGCGGCCTTAAGAAAAGAGTATGAAAAGAAAATTATAGAAGAAAAGAAGTTGGCTGAAGAGTTAGCGAAGACAAAAGATTTTGAGGCAAAAAAACAAAAGATAAAAGACGATATTGAACGTGCGAAACAAGAGAACGAAAAAAGTTTTGCTGCTGAAAAAGACAAAACATTAAAAGAGCAACAACGAATAGCGAAAGAGCAAGAAGCATTAGCGCGTAAAGAAAAGGAAGCACAAAAAAAGAAAGAAATTTTGGCTCAAAAACAAGCCGATAAGGACAAAGAAATGGCTAAAATAAAGGAAGAGAAAGCTAAAGAGGAAGAAATAAAATTGGCGGCCAAAAAAGAAAGAGAAGCTTTACAAGCTAAGTCTCGTGAGCTAAACGCGCAAAAAGAAAAAGAAAAGGCTGAGGCTTTGGTAGTGGAAGAAAAAGCAAAAACAGAAAAGCTTAAAACCGAATTAGAGAAAACGGCTGAAAAACAAAAAGAAACCGAAATAAAAAATAAAATTCAAACTGAGGCGAAAGAAAAAGTTTCGAAAAGAAACCAAGATAATTTGGTGCAAAAGTCGAAAGAAGATAAGTTGAGAAAATTACAGGAAAAAGAAAATAAGGAAACAGCTGCTTTAAAGAATAAATTGAATGCACAAGATTCATTAGCTAATACTGGTTCTTTAAAGAAACTCTCTTTTGAGGAGCAAGTGATTAAAGATTATTATGATGGCAAGAAAATAGGCGGATTGAAAAAAGCAGAAAAGGAAAAGATTTTATTGGCATATCGTCAGAAACAAGAAAACGAATTACAACAGAAAAAAGATTCTATCGCGAATAGATTGGTTAAAATAAAGGCCGATCAAAGCAATGCTGCGCAAGGTTCGATGAATGCTGCCAAAGAACAAAAGTATATAGCCAATAAACTTAAAGAGTTGGAAGAACAGTTGTTGGTAGAAAAAGAGGCGAAAAATATTGCGGACAATAATTTAAAGAAAATCGAAGAGTCGGGCTTGTCTGGAACTAACATCGCGCTCGAAAAAAATATTCTCAAGAAACAATCAGATGAAAAATCAAAAGAAGTTGAAATAATTGAAGGAGAAATAGCAAAATTAAGAGATAGAAAAACACAATTAGCCAAACAAGAAAAGGGTAAAAAAGAAAGTGGTAAAAAGAAAAGCGAAGAGTTGGTAAAACAAAGTGAAGAGAGCTTAAAGAAATTAGAAGAGCAAACGGCGGCGACTAAAATTGAATTGCCATCGGAAAGAAAAGCGCGTTTGAAAAGAGAAAAAGAAGAAGCGAAATTGAAGTTGCTCGAGGCGAAAATTAAAGAGCAAGAGTTGGCCAAAGAAAAACAAAAAAACAAAGAACAGAAGTTAAAAGAATTACAAGCTAAAGAAGAGCAATTCAACCAAGAGTTAGCTGACAAGAAAAAGAAAATACAAGAAGATAAGGCCGCATTGAAAGCCCAAAAAGAACAAGATAAATTGTTGACCGAAGAAAAAGCAATTAAAGCCAAAGAAGCTAAGGAAATTAAACAAGTAATAACAGAAAATAATGCGGATACAGTTGATCAAGATTTGGTTAAAAGAGAGAAAGAATTTGAAGCCAAAAAAGCAAAAAAGTTAGAGAAATTAAATGCGCAGGATGGTGCTTTAGACAAGAAGATTTCTAAGGAGGAATTGCGCATTCAAGATATAAAGCAAAAAATTGCTACTGCCGAATTGAAGCTCAAAAGCGGATACGATGCCAAAGATGAGTACGAGAAAAGTTTAGTGAAATTAGAGTATTCTGCATCTGTTGATGATGAAATTGAGAAATCGAAATTGAAAAGAAAAGTGGCCGAAAAATCAATAGAAGTTCAGCAATCTGTTGAAGAGCTAAATAGGCTTCGTGCCGAATTGGCTAAAGAAGAAACAGGCGGTTCTGCCTTAGGTTCTGTGGCCAATGCTAAAAGTTCTGATGCATTGGCCAAAGAAAATGAAGCCAAAATTGTTGAAGAAGAAAAAAGAAAACAAAAAGAAAATGAAGTTTTAGCCGCAGCCAATGCCAAAGCTAAAAACGAAGCAGAAAAGAAAAGATTGGCCATGGCCGAAAAAGATGGAATTAATAAAATTAACAAGCAAAAAGAATTGGCTAAGGCGGAGTTAGATAAAACAAAAAAAGAATTAACCGATAAGCAAAAAGCTAGTGTTACCAATTTCGAAAAAGACAAAATACTTTTAGAAAATGAGCGAAAAGAATTGACTTTGAAAGAGAAGAGAGAAGAGTTTTTGAAACAAGAGCAAGAGAAATTAATTACCGAAGAAGAAAGAATAAAAAAAGAGAAAGATATTGCGATTGGTGAAGCCAAAAAAACAGCCGATTTACAAGAGCTTAAAAAACAACAAGAGCTAGTGCGGATTAGAAAAGAAAATGAAGTGAAAGAAAGAATGATTGCTGAGCAACGCTTTAAAGCTGAGTTGGAGAGAGATCGTTCGGAAAGAGAAAGATCTTTGCGCGATTCTGCGTTCAAATCGCAAAAAAGAGCCGATGTGATTCATGCACAAAACAAATCGAAATTCGATTCTTTAACTATGAAAACATTTGAGCAAAATAAAAAGATGCAGGATGAATACACTTTGCTAAAATTGAAAAGAGACCAAGATATATTGAAGAAGCAACAAGATTTGCAAAAGCAAAAAGAAGAGGCTTTTAAAAATAAAAACAAAAAAGTGGCGGTGAGTGAAGATGCCAGAAAGGCTCAAGAAGCGCGTTTGAAATATGAGGAGGAGTTGAGAAACAATAAGAAATTAGAATCTCGCACAGCCCAAATGAAAGAGGAAGCAAGAAGAAAAGAAATCATGGACCAACAAAGAACGAAATTAATAGAGCGCGAGAGAGTGATGATGGCTCAACAAAAAGCACGAGAAGACTCTATTAATACTGCGTTGGCATCTAAAACTGATCGCCAAAAACCTTTGCAGGCTCAAATTGCAGCCAAAACAAATCAGAAAGTGTTATTAGAAGAAGACATAAACTCCCTGAAAGATAAAGAGGTAATTGTTTTGCAAGGTTATGTTAAAGAAAATGCAAGCTCAAAACAGTTGCAATATGAAGCCAATCAGAAAGTAGGCGTGGAGAAATTAAAAAAATCTACCGCTGCATTATTGTCGGAAAAGAAAGCATTAGAATCGAAATTAAAAGCCAAAGAAAATTATCAAACACGTTTAGAGAAACAAGAAGAACTCAATGAAATCCGCCAAGAATTAAATGTTTTACAAAAACAATTGGAAAGCACCAATGCGAAAATTGATACTAATGTAATCAATGCCTCTTTGCAAATTCAATATCAAAATATTATACAATCAAGAGAGAAAATAAAACAAGAAATTGATGCTTTAGAAAAAGAGATTAAAGTAAAAGAAGATGAGTACAACAGCGAGCTCACTTTGTTGAAACAAGAAGAAGAAAAACAGAAAAAGATAGATGCTTCAAAAAGGGCGCCTATTCGCAATGTTAAAGATCTAAATGTGCAAATGGAGGCTTTTCAAAAGGAGTTGAAAAACGCCGTCAATCCAGAGCAAAAAGCTAAAATTTACAAGGGAATAAAAGAACTTGAAAAAGCGTATCCGGAAGGAGTGTACGAGGAGTTGATTACCGAGTCGAATAGAACAGTGAAGCGCATTGTAGTAAGTAAATCGGGTAAAGTATCTATCTATAAAATGATAGTGTACAACTGGGGAGGAACCTTCTTCTTCAAAGACGACAATACGATTACCAAACAGGTGTTCGATAGAGAGACTAATTACTAGTGTTTTTTTTCAATAAAATTACATTTGCATCTTTAAATTAAACTTCTTACTTTGGTAAAAAATAAAACATTTATTGTTTAAAAAATTATCAAAATGATTTACTTCTCTTCAAATTTAAAGACCTTGCGAAAACGAAAAAAACGTTCGCAAGAGGATATGGCTGCTGAATTGGGCATAACGCGCTCTAGTCAAAGTGCCTACGAAGTAGGCAACGCCGAGCCTAATTTTGATACTTTAATTCGCGTATCAGAATACTTTAAATTTCCTATTGATATTTTATTGAAAGAAGATTTATCGGCATATAGCGAATTGCGTTTGCACAATATAGAAAGCGGACACGAAATAGATGTGACTGGCAAGAAATTACGTGTGTTAACATCTACTGTGGATGGCAATAATGAAGATAATATTGAATTGGTGCCTATGAATGCTAAGGCAGGTTATACTGCAGGTTATGCCGATCCAGAATATATTAAGGTGCTACCTACTTTTCAATTGCCCTTTTTATCCAAACAAAAAAAATACAGAACTTTTCCTATTAGCGGAGATTCCATGCCTCCTGTTTCTAGCGGTTCTTTTGTAACAGCAGAGTATGTTCAAAATTGGGAATACATTCAGTCGGGTTATCCTTACATTATTATCACCAAAGACGATGGTATTGTTTTCAAAGTGGTGTACAATCACATTAAAGACAAAAAATCTTTGTTGCTGTGCTCTACCAATCCCGATTACCAGCCCTATGAAATATCTATAGGCGATATATTAGAAGTGTGGAAATTCGCTAATTATATTAGCTCTCAACTACCTGAGCCTAATTTATCGCGTGATAAGTTGGCCGAAACAGTGTTGCAATTGCAAAAAGACATGGCATTTTTAAAAAATAAAAGTTAAACTTTCGTTAAGGTGTAGTGTATAAGTACTAATGCTGAATGCATAGTGTTTTCAGTATTAAACTTAATACCTTTAACCATCATTGAGAGCTTTTGTAATAATATTAATTCTTTTTTCTTTTCGAATTTCTTTCGCCCAACGGCATGTGGTGAATGGTTATGTTTTTGATTCTATTAGTAAAGAAAGTTTAATAGGAGTTTCTGTTTTAGATGAAAGTACTCATGCAGGAAGCATTAGTAACGCTTTTGGTTTTTATTCTCTTTCTTTTAAAAGCGACACTGCTTTTATTAGTTTTAGTTATGTGGGCTACAAAACGGTATATCGCAAATTTAAAATTACCAATGATACCAGCTTTAGCATACCTATGGTGACGGGTGCTGTGCAACTTAACGAAATAAAATTAAGTGTAGTAAAGAAGAAAGTAGATAATGGGGCGGTGCTTGGGCAAATAAATATAGATCCTAAAAAATTACATACCATGCCCTCCTTTGCAGGGGAAACCGATCTCTTAAAAATTATGCAGTTGATGCCAGGGGTGAAAGCCGGACAAGAAGGTACCAACGGTATTTATGTGAGGGGAGGAAATGCCGATCAGAACTTGATTTTGTTGGATGATGCGCCAGTTTATAATCCGGGACACCTGCTTGGTTTTTTCTCAGTGTTCAACAACGATGCTATTAAAGATGTTAAGCTTATTAAAGGAGGTTTCGATGCGCAGTATGGCAGCAGATTGTCTTCGGTGGTAGATATTAGAACAGAAGATGGAAACATGCGCAAAACTGAGTTGGAAGGAGGTTTGGGGTTGCTATCTTCTAGAGTGACATTGCAGGGTCCGATTAAAAAAGATACCATTTCTTACTTGATAGCTGCACGACGATCTTATGTTGACCAATTATCTAAACTCATTAAGTTTCCTGTTCCTTATTATTTTTATGATTTAAATGCAAAGATAAATTACAAGATAAACAGCAAAAATCGCCTTTATGTAAGCACCTATTTTGGTAACGATATTCTTAATATTAGTCAGGATAAAATAGAACAATACGGTACTCTTTCTGGTTTCGGATTTAATCTACTCAATTCCACTGGCACCGTTCGTTTGAATAGAGAGCACAGTTCTAAATTGTTTGCGAATTACGCTTTGATAACAACCGGATTTAGTTATGATGTGAGCGGACAGTTCACTAGCAATTCCATTTTGGTTCGCTCTACCATTAGAGATTGGGGAGGAAAGGCCGATTACAATTATTATGTGAGCAACAAACACTTTTTGAAGTTTGGTTTTTCTGCTACAGCCCATGTATTTACCCCTAATTTTATTAGCACTAGCGGTGAAATTACAGAGTTTATTAAAAGTAGAAAGCCGATTCCTATTTATATTACAGAGTATGCTGCTTATATTTCTGATCAATATAAATTGAGTAAGAGATGGATGATTAATTATGGCGTTAGGGCCTCGGGCGCCATTGTGCAAGACACACCTTATATTGGTTTAGAGCCCCGATTGAGTTTGGCTTATCAAGTGAAATCTAATTTCTCTCTTAAAACAAGTTATTCCAGAATGCGTCAATACATGCATTTGGTATCCAGCTCAACAGTTAGTTTGCCTACCGATTTATGGTATCCTGTTACCAAAGAAGTTAAGCCTTTGTATAGCGATCAGTATGCGGTTGGTGCCGAGTGGAATATTCCTAAAACATCATTGCGATTTATGGCCGAAGGCTATTATAAAAAAATGTACAATGTGATTCAGTATAAAGAAGGGGCAGAAATTTTATTGAACGATAATTTCGAACAAGAGATTTTATTTGGGAAAGCTGAAGCCTACGGCGCAGAATTTTTCTTGCAAAAAAATGCAGGTAAATTAACGGGTTGGGTAGCTTATACTTTATCATGGTCGCTTAATTATTTCGATGAATTAAATGGAGGTAAGGCTTTCTACTCCAAGTTCGATAGAAGGCATGATGTGTCGATAGTGATGAATTATGCACCAACAAAAAAATGGAATTTTTCTGCGGTTTGGGTGTACATGACAGGGGCCAGATTTACAGCGCAAATCGGACAATATTTCGTGCCAAACGCATCGCTTACGGATGTTAATGTAGTGCCAATTTATACCGATAGAAATGCAGTAACCATGTCGCCAACACATCGTTTAGATATGAGTGCTACTTATTTCTCACCGCAAGAAAAGAAATTCAAATATGAATTGGTGATGGGCGTTTATAATTTGTACAATAGGGCTAGTCCGTTTGTTGTTGAAATTGGTCGTTCTTCCAATGGTTCTCTTATTTATCAGCAACCTGGTTTATTTGGAACAGTGCCTTATTTTGCCTTTAATTTTAAGATATAATGAAAAAAAAAAGCTTCTATATCGTATTGCTTTTCCTTGCTATTTCTTGTAGGCCAAAACCTCTTGAAATTACTTTGGATGCTGCACCTCAGAAATTAGTTATAGCTTCTCAAATTGTTCCCGAAACTGTTTTAGGGGTGCTGGTTACACGTACTTTTCCAGCTTTAGAGCACAATATTTTTGTTACGGGAACCAACAATGTTTCTCAAGGTTTTATTGATCAGGTGATTGTGGAGAATGCAATTGTTACGGTAACTTATGTGGGTAAAATTGATACGCTTTATGCTGTGGATACCATACCTGGATTGTATGTTAGTGTTTCAACCTTGCAAATGCCCTATGAAAAATATGAGTTGAATGTTTACGACCCTGTGCTCAGCGAAAGTGTGAGTGCAGTTTCTACCATGCTCAAAGGGGTTGAGTTTGATACTGTTTATCCAGTTGTTCAAAACGACAATTCGGTGCGTTTAAAATATTTCTTTAAAGATTTTGTTGGTCCGAATTATTACTTGCTTAACGTGTATAAAGCTAGTAGCAATAATAATTTGGCCAATCTCGATGTCAACTCTTTTCCTTTTGCTTCAGGTAAAAATGAGTTGATTCAATCTGTATTGATTAACGATATTGTGTACAATACCAATTCTATCTCTTCGGAGATTGAATTGAAAGGTATTGTTAGTTCAGATACGATAGGCGTTACCTTGGCACATATTTCAGAGGGATACTTCAGGTTTTTAAGTGCACAGGGAAAGATAAATGGTTTAATTGGTCAGTTCTTTCGTGAGCCAGTTAATGTACCTACGAATGTTACGAATGGGTATGGCTATTTTAGTGCATATGATGCCGACGTAAAGGTGATAGATCTAAATAAGTATTAAATTCTTCAAAAAAAATCCCGAATTAATTCGGGATTTTTTAGCTATTCGTTAAAGAATATTAGTGTTTCGATAAGTAATCGGCTACTCCTGCAGCGTTTTCTTTCATGGCGTCTTTACCTTCAGTCCAGTTGGCCGGACAAACCTCACCGTTTTTCTCGAAGAAGTTCAAAGCGTCAACCATTCTTAATGCTTCGTCGATGCTTCTTCCTAGTGGGAAATCATTTACCACTTGATGTCTTACCACTCCGTTTTTATCAATTAAGAACAACCCTCTGTAAGATTCAGGAGCACCTTCAAAAGTGCTTTCTCCATTTTCATTAATAGTATATTCACCAGCCAATACATCGTAGTTTTCGGCAATTGATTTAGATAAATCGGCAACCAATGGATAAGTAACGCCTTGAATACCACCTTGTTTTTTTGGTGTGTTTAACCACGCCCAGTGAGAGTATTTAGAATCTACTGAACATCCTACAACTGCAGTATTTTTCTTTTCAAAATCAGCTAATCTTTCTTGAAATGCGTGTAATTCTGTAGGACAAACAAATGTGAAGTCTAATGGATAGAAGAAAAACACAACATTTTTCTTTCCTATGAATTGTTCTAAAGAGTAATCTTTTACAAATTCTCCGCCGTTAACAACGGCGTTTGCTTTAAATAAAGGTGCTTTTTTCCCTACTAATACTGCCATGATTTTAATTTTTTGGTTATAAATGCGAAAGTATAATTTATACTGCTGGTGACAAGATGATTTTTGATAGATTTTAGTGATGCACCAATAAAGCAGCTACCAAACCTAATAGAATGACGCCCATTTTCACCAAATTGAATTTATGAGAGTCGGCCGATTCAAATAAAATGGTGGTAGAGATGTGCAGTAATATTCCTGCTACCAAAGCCAAAGGAATAGCTAAATTCTGGGGAGAGATAAAAATAATATTGGCTACCGCAGCGCCTAAAGGACTCAGTAACGAAAAGATAAAAAGGATTATTAATGTTTTCATGTTGCTTATGCCCGAATGTTTGAGCATGCTGGTAAGAACAATGGTGATGGGTACGTTGTGAATTAATATACCTGTAATTAAGGCGTGATGCAAACTTTCGTGTGCTTCGTGTGTATGCTCATTCAAAGGCATACCTTCAATAAATGCGTGGGCGCCCAAGCTAAATAGAACTGCGTAAGGTATTCCGTGTTTGTGATGATGCGAGTGTCCGTGTTCAATTCCTCCCGAAAATACCCCCAACACCAATTGCAATAAGAAACCAACAATAACGAAGAATCCGGTATACTCATTATTAAGTGTATAACTCTCAGGCAAAATTTCGGTGAAACAAATGGCAATTAAGAAAGCAGCGCTGAAGGCATTAAGTAATTTGGTGGTATTTACCGACAGACTTTTACCGTATAGAAAAATGGTAGCGACCACCATTACTGCAGCAATTAAAATAAAATATTCGGTGTTGATCATCATAATTTGGCTGCCAAGATAATTAATCTGTCTGATTCTTCATTAAAAGGCATCAGTTCATAATTACCGTATATTTCTTTAATCTTAAACCCCGACTTTTCTAAAAGGCTCTTAAAATCGCCTAATTCAAGCAATTCCACTTTTTCTGAGTAGCTAAATTCTTCGTTGTTTTTTTTGAAATGAATTTCTTTAACAATGTTATTTTTTTCAATCCTTCTGCTAATATTAAAGGTAATATCATCAATCACTTTGCTTTCTTGAGCCACCATCTTCTTTCTGGTTTGAATGGCGTTCATGAAATCAATAACCAACATTCCATTTTCTTTTAGGGCTTTATTGGCCGATAATAAGGCGTTAATGTTGTCTCTTTCGCTGCTAAAATAGCCAAAGCTGGTGAAAAGGTTTAAGGCAAAATCGAAATAGTTGGTATAAAACAATTTGCGCATGTCGTGCACATAAAAATGCAAGTTTTCCTTTTCTAACTTTTTGGCTTCTTCAATGCTGTTTTCCGACAAGTCGAAACCAATCACTTCAAATCCTAAGTTGTTGATCACTTGGGAGTGGCGACCTTTTCCGCAACAAATATCAAGAAATTTAGCGCTTTTATTTAGGGTTAAATTAGGAACTAGTTTTTGCAAAAAATCTTGGGCTTCTTGCTCATTTCTATTTTTATAAAGTTGATGATAATAAGAGGTATTAAACCACGATTCGAACCACTGCATTGTTTTAAATATTTTAGCGAAAATACGATTCCCTAAACTAAAAGCTTTGAATATTTTTAAAATAGCCGAAATTAATTAGTTTTGCTAAACAGAGAAACCCAAATGAGTTTTGAGCGTTTAAAGACAAAATGCACACTAGTGAGTAACATTTCTGAAAAGACCGAAATGAAGTTTGATATCTACAGTTTCTATAAAAAAATGGAGCATAACGATATCATGTTGTCATTTAAAGGGGACATCACTTCGGAACTTCTTACCTCTATGCTTCAAATCATGGAAACCAAACTCGAAAATTTAGACGAACAGCCAAAGGTTAGAAAGAAAGTATACAACGTTTTGGTAGAATGTCTTCAGAATTTATACCACCACAGAGACGAAATGAGAGCCGACATGTCATTTGATGAGGTTAAAAAGCAAGCTATTTTCATGATTAGCAGAAACGCTGTTGAATATAATATTATGACGGGTAATTTTGTGCCTTCATATAAAGTAGCCACTTTACAAGAGCGCATCGACAAAATCAACGCAATGGGCAAAGACCAGTTGAAACAGTATTACCAAGATGTTTTGAGTTTAGAAGGTTTTTCGGAAAAAGGAGGCGGAGGATTAGGGTTTATTGATATCGCAAGAAAAAGTGGTCAGAAATTGAACTACGAATTCTTAAAAATCGACGAGAACTTTTCATTTTTCAGTTTATATATTAAAATTTCACAATAGGTTATGGACAAAATTACAATTGAAGGAACATCGAAAACGCCCACTATTATTTTCGATTCAGAGGCGGGATTGTTAGAATTGAAAGGAAGATCTATTCCAGAAAACTCTATTGAGTTTTATAGACCTGTGGTAGAATCTTTGGATAAATATTCACATGAGCCTAAAGACAAAACCAGTGTTAATATTCAGTTAGAGTACTTTAATACAAGCTCTTCTAAATGTATTTTAGATTTGTTTAAGAAATTGGAGGCTATTCATAAAACGGGTAAAGATGTGGTGATTAACTGGTTTTACGAGGAAGATGATGAGGATATGCTAGAAGCAGGAGAAGATTATCAAGCCATAATTAAGGTGCCTTTCAAAATGATTGAGGTACCGAATTAATATAATATTCAAATAGAATCCCCGTTTGGCTTAGCTAAACGGGGATTTTCGTTTTTACACACAAGATGTTAATTTCTTCGTTTCCCCTACCTTTGCATACTAATCATTATTAATTACCTTCACCGCGCTTTTAAAGAGAGGAAATGACTTTTACTAATATTAACTTAATACTCCTTCTGTCGGCTTATATATTAGGCTCCATACCTTCTGCGGTGTGGATAGGGAAGTATTTCTTTAAAATCGACGTTCGTGAGTACGGTTCAGGTAATGCCGGAGCTACCAATACCTTTCGGGTGTTGGGTAAAAAAGCAGGTATTCCTGTATTGGCAATTGATGTATTGAAAGGATTTACTGCCGTGAAATTGGCCTTTTTACAAAATGTGATTCCACATGAAGTAACCGCAAATCCTTTTATGAACTTGATGCTGGCGCTGGGGATTGCGGCTTTGCTCGGACACATATTTCCTGTGTTTGCTGCGTTTAGAGGTGGCAAGGGAATTGCTACTTTATTGGGAATTGTGTTTGCAGTGATGTGGCAAGCTGCATTAATAGCTGTTTTTCTGTTTTTAATTATTCTCATTTTTTCAAAATATGTATCGCTGGGTTCTATGCTGGCAGGTTTGGCTTTTCCTGTATTAATCATTTTTGTGTTCGAAGAACAAGCTCCGTCACTAAAGATATTTTCGGTTGTTATTGCAGTGTTGGTGTTGGTAACGCATCAAAAAAATATTACCCGACTGGCGCAAGGGGTTGAAAACAAAACCTACCTTTTCAAAAAGAGAACTTAACTCTTCTCTGTTAGTATCTATAACCTATTCTTCTGTTTCGCTGATTAAAATTGTTACTTTTGTTAATACAGGTCGTAAGAGGTAAAAGAAATTGAAATCTATTCACAATACATCGTTTCCTCTGCCGGTAAATAATATTTACCGCACGCTGCTTTTATTCATCATAGCGGTAATGTCTATTTCGTTTGTCGATGGCTTTAAATCGGAAGCCGATATGATTAAAAATGCCGAGAAGCTTTTTACCGAAAAAAAATATTCTGAGGCTCTTGAGTTTTATGCACAGCTAGCAAGTAACCATTCTGATGATGCTGATTACAGTTATAAATACGGAACTTGTTTGCTTTACGCTGGTGCCGACAAAGAGGAAGCACTTAAGTTTTTAAAGTTTTCGGTAACTAAAACAGGCGTTGATCCTATGGCTTATTTCTTTTTGGGAAAAGCTTATCAACTCAATTACTATTTCAAAGAGGCAATTGAATCGTACACCGATTTTAAAGGAAGGGCCCCTATTAAAGTATTAAAAGAGTATGAAGTAGCATCTTTAATTAAACAATGTGAAGAGGGGAAAGCGGTGATACAGGATATTCAGTCTGTAAATGTGTTGAGTAAAAAAGAGGCTTCTAGAGCCGAGTTTTTTAGATCTTATGATTTGGGGCAGTTCGATAGAAAAATTTTAGTGAAGCCCGATGATTTTAAAACCAAATTGGATAAAAAGTTAAATGAATCATCGCTTATAGTTCATAGCCCTAGCGTGCAAGAGGTGTATTTTTCTAGTTATGGTGAAAAGGGCGAAAACGGACGAGATATTTACAAAGTGGTGTTGTTTGCCGATCAAACAAAGAGTGCTCCTTTAAATGTAGGATCAAGCATTAACACTCCTTACGATGAAGATTATCCTTATTTGCATCCTAACGGACGAGTATTGTACTTCGCTTCTAAAGGGCACAATAGCTTAGGTGGTTATGATATTTATCGCTCACAATTAGATGTCAATACTCGGTTATGGGGGCCAGCAGTTAACCTTGGTTTTGCCATCAACTCTCCCGATGATGATATTTTGTACGTTACCGATATGGGGGAAGACGTGGCTTATTTCGCCTCGTCTCGCGCCAGCGCTAAAGATGAGATAACGGTTTTTAAAATAGTGCCTGCCAAAGAAAGAATCGAAAATACCATCGTAAAAGGTGATTTAGTGGCGGAGGCCAGCAAGCAAAAAAATGCAACGATTACAGTTACCAATGCCGAAACAGGGGAATTGGTAGGTGTTTTTAAATCGAATCCTCAATCGGGCGCTTACTCCATGACCTTACCCTCCAGTAAAAAATATAAGTTTAGCGTTGTTGCTACTGGTTATGCTCCTCATGAAGAGATGGTGGATTTGCCATCCAAAAAAAAGGTGCCTATTGTAAATCAAAAGATTCAATTGAAAAAAACACCTTCAGAGGAAATGGCTGTTACCAATAATTTTCAAAGCAAAGTGGATGAAATGGCCTTTAATGAGGTGTACAGAAAAAGCGCCTCTTTAGATGTAAATACAACGAAAGATGTAGGGTTTAATACTGGGCCAGTAAAGAAAGTAGAAATGCCTAAAGCAGTTGCGCGTGTAGCCGAAACTACCGCAGTAACAGCTAATGCTGCAGTTACCGATAACACTATGGTGGCCGATGCCAGCGAGGAGGCATTAGAGTTGGAGAAAGAATACAATAAGTTAAAAGAAGAAACAGAAGCAGCCGATTATGTTTATAGGGTGAAGAACGATGAAGCCAATGAAACCAAAAAAGAGATTGTTGATTTAACGCGTCAATTGAATCAAACAAACAATTCAGAAGAAAAGAAAAAAATTCAAGCGGAAATAGACAACAAGGTTAAAGATTTAAGAAAGAAAGCGCGTGAAGCCAGTATTACTGAGCATTACGCAGAACAGAAAAAGACAGAAGCCGAAAACAAAAAAGAAGAAGCCGAAGCTGCCAAGCAATATGCCGGCGTGATTAAAGAAGCTACCGAAACCAAAAATTCTGATCAGGCCATTGCTAAGTTAGAAGCGCAAAGAAAAAAATTAAATGATATACAGGAGCGAAATTCTCAAAGCAGTGAGGTGAGTATGCAGCAGTCTTTGGCTGCTACCAAAGCCAATAAAGACCAAGAAATAAAAGGCACAGAAACAGAGATTGCCAAGATTGACGCTGCAATAAAGTTGATAGAGGCCGACCAAAAGAATTTAAAAAAACAGATTGACGCAACTAAAAATCAGCAAATAAAGGATGAGTTGAATTTACAACTCAATGAAACCAAAGAGGAGTTGGCTGCCCGCCAATCGGATAGAATGATTGCTGAGGCTGAGTTGGCTGCTATTAAATCGGAAACTACTGAAGAAACTCAGGAAACACAAGTTATTGCTGATTTACAGCAAGAGGTAAATACAGTAAAAACGCAAGATGTAACGGTATTAGAAGCCGAACGCAAAAAGCAAATTGCTTCCGAGCAAAAAGCGAAAAATCAAACTCAAATTCCAGCCACTGCCACAATTACTGCTCCAGCTGTTGTGCCTAACACCAAAGAAGATGTGTCTCAAACCTTGGCCAAGTTAGATACAGTGGGCAAGAAGAACAATCCGGCAGAAAAGTACAACGATGAAATGGCCAAAGCCAAAATGACTATGGACTTGGTGAAATCGGTAAAAGAAGAACAAACTATTTTAGAAACAGCTTTGAAATCAGCTAAATCAGAAGCTGCTAAAGCGCAAGCCCAAAAGAAAATTGATGATTTAAAACTAGAGCAAGAGAAGAAAAATAAAGAGATTGCAGTCTATGTAGCCAACGCCAATAAAATCAAAGAAGAAGCAAAACTTACTCCGCAGCAAATTGCTTCGGCTCCCAATAAATTAGATGAAACTCAGCTTACGGCAGCAGAAAATTATAGTAAATCAACAGTAGCGGCTGCAACACCTGCGGTAGCAGCAACAGCAGTTACTGCACCTGTAAATCAATCCACTACAGCAGTTTCTATTCCGCCAGTTGTTCCAAAAGATACGGTTAAAACAAAAGATATTTTTCCTAATGGAGTTACAGTCGATAAAGCAACACCTGAGCAGAAGTCGGCAGCAGCTTTAGCAGCTTTCGGCATCAAAACGCAAAACGATACCAAATATAGTTCTTCACCAGCAGTAAGTGTTAATGTAGAGAATGCACGTGCAGCAGAAAGTGAAGCTTTGAATCTTTATACTCAAGCCGAGCAGAAAAAAAGAGAAGCAACTGCCAGCACCAATGCCGAGGAGAAAAAGAAGTTGAACAAAGAAGCTGAAGCACTAGAAAAAGTATCGAAAGAAAAGCAGTTGGTGGCTTCTGAAAATCACTTTTTGGCCAATCGTGCCGATTACGATAACAATCAAGCTATCATTAAACAAGCCATGCAACAAGGTAAATTAAAGGTTGATTCTACTAAATTAACTGAAGTAGAAAACATTTGGCTGAAGGATTTGTTGGTGCGCGAGAAAGTAAAAACGGCTAAAGATTTTAAAGAAAAAGTTGCTTTCATTAACGAGGCATCTCAAAAAGAAGCATTGCTTATTCAGCAACAACAAGAAATGATTAAAGGCATTAAAGAACCGGCTGTTGCTGTTGTAAATACGACTAAAGCAGCAAGTGTTGATACTGCTCAAAAAGTTAATACTATTGTTGTTCAAAGCACTACTGCTAAAGTGAACGAAGCTTTTGGTGTGGCCCCAACACAACACGAATACAGTAAAGATGAGCAAGTGCAAACGGCTTTGACTGCAGTAAATTCATTGGAGGAAGATGCTACTAAAAATAGCGATGAAGCCCAAGCTTTAAAAGCGCAAGCTGCTGCAAGTGCTAAAAAATCGGAAGCTAAAAAATTGAACAAAGAAGCGATTAAAAAAATCAAGTTGGGCAGAGCTAAAATGAAACAAGCTATGGCCAAAAGGGGTGAGTTGAACAAAGTCGAACTACAAGCCAACAAATTAGCGTTGCAAGAGGCAGTTGAGAAAAAAGGCTTGGTGTTAAACGAACAAAAAAACAAAGATTTAAAAGCGGCCGAAGAACAATTTAAAAAGGGAGAGGAGTTGAGGTTGAAGGCTAAAAAAACCAAATCGTTTGCCGGACAAACAGATCTTAACAATCAAGCCAACACATTAGAATCAATCGCTTTAGAAACACAACGCAAAGTAATGGAAAGCAAAGAGGATAAAGCTTCTCCCGTGGTAAAAGTTTCTCCTGCCGATTCTATCAAAGCTAAAAACATAGCGATTAAAGATGAGGTGAGAAGCAATCAACAAGCTATCGATCAAAATCAAAACAGAATTAATGTAGTTCAAAATGACGCCTTAACTCCGCAACAAAAAGAAGAAGTAATTAAACTACAAAAAGAAGCAAATGCATTTATTGCTCAATCTAAAGAACAAGAGATAGAAGCGGCAAATACGCCAAATCCTGAGTTGTCTTCTGCTGTGTTAAACCATGCCGATGAATTGAAAAAACAAGCGATTGGTAAGCAACAACAAATTTTAGCTATTAAAGAAAATAAAACGCCTGGCGCACCTGTTACTGCTGCAACAACTACTTCTAATGCGACTAAAAAAGCACCAGAATCCACTAAAGAATATGGAGCTATGTTAACAGAAGCACAAGTGATAGAAAAAGAAATATCGACTGAAGTAGTTCAATACACACAACTTAAAAAAGAAAGTAAAAACTATCAAGTACAATCAGAACAAGCTTTAGCTAGAGGCAATGCGGCTGAAGCTGAAAGATTAAAAAAACTAGCCGATCAAAAAGAAGAGCAAGCATTGCAATCTTCTATGGTGATTGATAATTCTCGATTAGAAGCAAAATCAAAAAGAGAAGAAGCGAAGTTGTATTTACAAAGTTTAAATCCTCAAGTAGCCAAAGATGTTGATACTAAATCGGCCGATAAAAACACACAAACAGATGCTTTTGCTGCTTATAAGGAGAAGTCGGATAAGGAAGTGGCCGCAGCAACTCCCGCAGTAAATACTACCGCACCAAAACCGGCTAATCCGGTTCGAAATACTACAGCAGCAGCAGCAGCTAAAATTGATGTAGCCAATTCACCTATTTTTGGCGGCAAAACCCAAGATGTGCAAGGTGCAATAATTAAAGATCAGTTTGCGATACAAGCCAATGTGGCGTATTCTGCAGCGCAACCTATTCCTGTTGATGTGCCTTTGCCTGAAGGTTTAGTGTACACCGTGCAGGTGGGTGCTTTTAGAAATCCGATTCCACAAGATTTATTCAAAGGTATTTCTCCTTTGTTTGGTGAAAAAACGCCTATGGGTTTCATTAGATATACCGCAGGTACTTTCCGTTCGTTTAAGGCTGCTGCGATTGCGAAAGATAAAATCCGCCAAATGGGCTATCCCGATGCTTTTGTGGTGCCTTATTACAATGGTAAAAGAATTTCTATGGATCAGGCCGATCAGGTGACGGCTAAAGCTGATATTCAAACTCAAAATGCTTTGCAGGTGATTGAGGCAAGAGAGGTAGAAACGATCAATAAAGTGGAGGTTAAAAATCCGGTGGCTATTGCTCCACTTGTTGCAGAAAATAAAGCGCCTAGTAATGATGTGGCTTCTACTGTTAAATTATTTTACACAGTGCAAATTGGGGTGTTCTCAAAAGAAATTAAAAAAGGAAGTATTTATGATATGCAGCCTTTAAATTTGGATAGAACAGCCAATGGTTTACTGCGTTATTCTGTAGGTAAATTTGATGATTTAGAAGCAGCCAACAAACGCAAGGCTGAGATTAATACTGCTGGCATTGCAGATGTATTTGTAACAGCTTATAAAAACGGACAGCGTATTGCGTTGGCCGATGCACAAAATACAGCGGCTACTCCAAATAACAGCACAACCCCTTTAACCACTAATGCAAATGCTGCGGGCATATCGTTTAAAGTGCAAGTGGGAGCGTACGCGAAAGAAGTTCCTGTAGAAACAACCACTTTATTCTTTAATCTTCCTGCGAAAGTAGAGTACTATAAAGATGCAAATGGAATTACGATTTTCAACGTAGGTAATTTCACGAATGTAGAGGAAGCGCGTAAGTTGAAAGACCAAGTAGTTGCAGCCGGACTAAAAGATGCATTCCTTGTGGCGTATCAGGGCAAAGAAAAAATAAGCGTTGATAAAGCCTTAGAACTACTTAAGAAGTAGATCGTTATTCACAACTGAAATGTTATTTTTTCAATAATTTATTTTGGTTTACATATCAAATCGATTTATCTTGACGTTGTTATAACTCACCTTTATAACAATTAAGTGTTACCTCGACTTTAACCTAAAACAACAACTATGCGTCTTGAACCTTTTATTTGCGCTTTGTTTTCTTTGGTATTAATCCTTATCATGATTGGGAATTAATGCAGTAAAGATTTAGCGGTGCATTACCTCGAATAATATTCGGGGCAATGTTTTTTTTTGTGTTTTTTCTTTCCCTATTTTTACCCCAATGAATCATTTTCATTTCAACATACAAACCCAAGAGCAATTCGATCTTGATGTATTGGTAGAAGAAGCGCCAATATTCGATTTAATCATTTACAACGACGATGTAAATACCTTCGATCATGTAATTAAATGTTTGGTAGATATTTGCGAGCACGAAGCGATTCAGGCCGAACAATGTACCATGCTAATTCATTACAAAGGCAGATGTTCTGTGAAGAGAGCCGACTATGAAACGCTTGAACCTATTTGTACAGCATTACTCGATAAAGGCCTTAGTGCTAAAATAGAATAACATTTCGATAACAATAAAATTGTATCTTCGCGCTCTTATGAAGAAAATTGAGGACTACCGCCTGCTATTTGGTGCTACAAAAGACACCGATTTAAATGAGCTAAAATCTATTTATCGCACAGCTATGAAAAACTGGCATCCCGATAAGTTTCAGGATGATGAGACCTTAAAAGAACAAGCTGAACACAGAAGTAAATTATACATCGAGGCTTACCATTTCTTGGTGAGCATCGCTCCAGAAACTATTGAACAAACTAAGGAGTCTTATACCAACACAATTGCTACTTGTGGTATTCAAGATTATAAATATGCCAAACAAATACTTACTGTAGAATTTACCGATGGTAGTTCTTACGAATATTTTGGTGTACCTAAATTGATTTTTACAAGATTGGTGAATTCAGATTCTCAACCGCGTTATGCACGCCGTCACATCTTCACTTCTTTCTTGTATAGAAATGTAAGAAATGCGAATGCAGTGTAAAAAATAATTGATTTTGTAGGGGCGTCCGTCAGTTGACGGACGCCTTTTTTTTTAAGTAATGAATCACTAATCAGCTCTCCTCCTTTTCAAGGAGGAGTCCCTGAAAGGGGAGGTGGTTATAGAAATAAGGTTCAAATAAAAAGGAAATAATCTTTTCATAACCACCTCGCCTATGGCATTCCTCCTTGAAAAGGAGGAGAGTTGATTAGTGATTCGAGACGTGAAGATGATGCGCGAGAAAAACACATAAAATAAAAATCCCCCGCTAGTATATTGCTAGCGGGGGATTTTTTATGTTCGTAATTCCTTAAGCTTTCACTGGAACCAAAGCTCCTTTCACTATGCTTTCAACCACAGATGGGTCTAATAATGTTGAGGTATCTCCTAAGTTAGAAACATCACCTTCGGCAACTTTTCTTAAGATTCTTCTCATGATTTTTCCAGAACGTGTTTTAGGTAAACCCGGCACAATTTGAATTTTATCAGGCTTTGCAATCGGACCGATAATCTTAGTCACAATAGCCAATACTTCTTTTCTGAATTCGTCTTCGTTGGTAATACCAGCTTCGCAAATAACGTAGGCGTAGATACCTTGTCCTTTAATTTCGTGAGGATAACCTACCACAGCCGATTCAATTACTTTAGGATGTTCGTTCAATGCGTTTTCAACCTCGGCAGTTCCCATACGGTGACCGCTTACATTGATAACATCATCAACTCTTCCAGTGATTCTATAGTATCCGTTTTCATCTCTTTTGCAGCCATCACCTGTGAAGTATTTGTCTTCATAAGCAGAGAAATAAGTTGTTCTGCATCTTTCGTGATCACCATAAGTGGTGCGAATAATAGAAGGCCAAGGGAATTTAATGCATAAGTTTCCTTCTACATCGTTACCTACTATTTCTTTTCCTTCCGCATCAACCAAAATTGGTTGAATACCCGGCATTGGCAAAGTAGCATAAGTTGCTTTCTCTTTAGTGACGCCGGCCATTGGCGAAATCATAAAGCCACCAGTTTCTGTTTGCCAGTAGGTGTCAACAATCGGACACTTTTCATTTCCAATGTTTTTGAAGTACCATTCCCAAGCTTCTAGGTTGATAGGTTCACCCACAGAACCCAAAGCTCTCAATGAACTTAAATCGTATTTTTTAGGAATTTCATCACCGTAAGCCATCAATGCGCGAAT
>Ga0208960_1000459_pt1 | contig 22920 bp, 19 predicted proteins | sample GreLakmeON33MSRF_FD_187703 | JGI IMG/M metagenome (GOLD analysis project Ga0208960, IMG submission 187703) | Freshwater lentic microbial communities from great Laurentian Lakes, MI, USA - Great Lakes metaG ON33MSRF (SPAdes) | ecosystem: Environmental > Aquatic > Freshwater > Lake | place: Great...
TGGGCTTAATTAATCTGCGTTATCAAACTGGCGCCGACGGTAATCTATCTAAAAGCTCAGTATTGATCAGTATTGGCGTAGTAGTGCTGCTTGCAACCTTTATTCCAAGAGTTTCTAACTTTTTTATGAACCGAATAGTTAAATTGATCTCATTAGCTCTGCTTGCATCATGTATTGCCTACGGCATATTAATTTAATTTATGGAGCTTGACCAAATAAAACAGCGGTGGAATGAGGTTTTAGATCTACTGCTAGAGAGCAACCGAATTGCTTGGCTGGCATTTTTTGATGCCCGGCTAATCTCATATCAAAATAATCAATTAACCTTAGATTTTGCTGATAGTCAAAAGTTTGCAAATGCTCATGATTTCAAACAAGTGCGTAATCCAGCCCACACTCAGGCATTAATTGATGCAATTGAAACAGTTTTAGGGATACAACCAGCGATAATAGAGCGGTGAAAAGATTATCCCTACTGCTCTCTCTTACAGTATTTGCAACTAGCTTTATTTCAGTTGCAGATGCGGCAACCGCAAAAAGTACAATTTCGCTAGCAGTTGAGAGTACGCCAAATGCTGGTGAGGCATTAGTTACTTTTTACGGACAGGTAAAGCCAGCTGGTAAGCGAAGTATTGTAATTAATTCATTTGATGGCGCTGTTTGGAAGGCTACGCCCCATAAAACTACTTCAACAAGTAGTGGATCTTGGCGAATTACCACAGTTGCTACAGCAATAAAAGCAGAGGGAAAGTATCAAGCGGTGGTAAGCGTTGGCGTGAAGAAATTTCTTTCAAAGGCTGCTGATTTTAAAATTGATTTATCTAAAACCTATACCGATGTTAACTCACTTCTAATACCAGGTGGCCCAGGTGGGCGTATTCATGGCTCTGATGTGAGTAGATGGCAACATCCAAATGATGCACCAATTGATTTTAAACAGATGTTTGATGCTGGTATGCGCTTTGTATTAATTAAGGGATCTGATGCGCAAGAGGCGGCTGATATTGAAACTATGAAATGGTTAATTGGTGATCGCAACGCTGCACAAGCCGCTGGTTTGTATACCGGCATGTATCACTATGCATATCTACCAAATAGCACAGATCCAGATTACATAATAAGAGATGCTAAGGCGCAGGCACAAAAAGTTATTTGGCGGCTAGCCTCCCTTGGTGGTTATAACGAACGAGATCTTCCAGTGGCACTTGATCTAGAAAATAATTGTGTTAAAAAGAATCGATCAGGGGTTTGTATCAAAACTATTGGTCGCACCTTAGTTACTACCTGGGCTGAGACCTGGCTTAAAACAGTTGAAGAAAAAACTGGTCGAAAACCATTTATCTACTCCTACCCAAACTTTCTAGAGAGCTCAATGGTTAGAAGTGAGGCGCTGCGGCAATACCCACTTTGGCTTGCTCAATATGGAATTAATCCAGCAGATCCAATTGCTCAACCTGGCCAGAAAACAATAGGTTGTTACGTCCACTCTTGGAGCACTGCAAACTGTTCCTCGCAGTGGCAGATCTGGCAGTACTCATCATGTGGAATTGCTAAAAAATATGGTGTGCCTAGTGCCCGGCTTGATCTAAATGTTTTTAGAGGAACACCAGAAAGTTTTCTATCTTTAATACTTGGCAGTTGGAAACCTGAGGTAGCTGATCTAATGCCGGTAAATGAGGCAACAAAGATGAATATTTTATCGGTAGTAAGTACTGATAGTAATGAGCCAGTTGATGTAAATGTTGAGGTATTTAGAAGTATTGGCACCCCAGTTGTTACCGGCACAGTTGTATTTAGACCAATTGATACAAATATTAAAGCTAAGAAACAAACTGCAGTTCGAGCAGCAAGTGGTAGGTGGGAGTTAAGTATTGAGGGTCTACCAATTGGAGTCACCGCTGGCACATTAAATTATGTTGATGTATCTAAAACGCATTCTGATAATGAATTACCGCTATCTATCACGGTAGTACAAGGACCAGAGCTATCTAAGCCAACTCCTAAGCCAACTGCCACCAAGAAGCCAGTTGATGGCTGTGCTAAACAAATAAAGAATTGATCCCTTTCCACTACAGTTACCCTTTATGAAGCAGGTATTGCCAGGTGGGATTAATCGAAGTGATTTAAAACTTTGTGATGGCAGAACAATCTCTTACTACGATAGTAAAGAGGTTGATCGAAGTGCTACTGATAAGCGAAAAGATGAAGCACAACCTGGGATCGGAGAGCTGCGTCTTGATCCATTAGTAAATGAATGGGTATCTGTTGCATCTCACCGTCAACACAGAGTTTTCTTACCACCAAAGGATCTATGCCCACTTTGCGCATCAACAGCAGATAAGTTAACTGAGATTCCAGATAAAGATTATGAGGTAGTTGTCTTTACAAACCGCTCCCCTGCACTTACTACGCCAAGTAATAATTGGAGTTTGCCGCAGATCACTGGAATTGATACGCCAAATGCTGATGCAGCAGGAGCATGTGAGGTGGTTTGTTACACATCAGATCATGGCGCAAGCTTTGCCAAACTTTCTGAAAAACAAATCAGAACAGTGCTTGAGGCATGGAAGGATCGTGATAATGCCCTTTCTAAATTACCTTTTATTAAACATATTTTTCCATTTGAAAATAGAGGCGAGGAGGTTGGCGTAACCCTTTCGCATCCACATGGACAGATCTACGCCTATTCATTCCTGCCACCTCGAATTGAGAAAATGCTTGAGGCAGCTAAGGCGCACCTGGTGAAAACTGGTCGAGTCTTATTAGATGATGTAATTGCCCGTGAGATAAAAGATCAAAAGCGAATAATCTCGCAAAATGCTGAGTGGATTGCATATGTACCATTTGCTGCCCGCTATCCATTTGAGATTCATCTTGCACCAAAACGTGGTGTGGCAAGTATGGGTGAGTTAGATGAACTTCAATCTGCTGCATTTCCAGCAATTGCTAAAGAGATCTTATCTCGCCTTGATGGAGTATTTGGAATTGAAATGGCATACATCGCTTCTTGGTATCAAGCACCGGTAAATGTTGGTAGAGATTGCCTGCGACTACATTGGCAGATAGTTTCAGTTCGCCGCCAGCCTGGAAAGTTAAAGTATTTATCTGGCTCTGAATCTGCGATGGGTGCTTTTATTATGGATTTAGAGCCTGAACAATCAGCGCAACAGTTGAAAGATGTGAAGCTTTAATTATTAACTGGCGTAATTGAAATAACCTCAACTCCACCAATAGCAGTTAGCACATTAACTAAATCTGTTGGGTCACTGCCTGGAACAGCAATTGTGATGTCATCTATTCCGCGACCATCTTCACTGCGCAAGACAACTAACCCTCTAATATCCCCACCTACAAAACCAATTGCAGATGCGACCGCACCAAGGGAACCTGGTCGGTCAGGTAGTGATACCTGTAGTCGATATAGCGCCATGCTCCCTGACTTGGACTCGAACCAAGAACCTGCCGGTTAACAGCCGGCTGCTCTGCCAATTGAGCTATCAGGGATTACGCCAACCATTTTATGATTGGTGAGGTAAATAGTAGCGAATATCTTTAATCGCTCAAACCTGATGCGCAATTTTGGAGTTTAACTCTCCCCAAGTGCTAACTCTTTTTGCACTCGACGGGCTGCCTCCATGCCAACTAATTGGCCAAAGATCTCTTGATACTGCGCATCATTTTCAACTGGGTTAAGCCGTTGAAGTGTGGATTTAATCTCCGCAATTGATCGACTCAGCCCCACCTCACGTAATCTGGCAAAGATACTGGTGATGTAGCGCTCAGAGACCTCACCATCAGTTCTAATTGGCTCGACAATTAATTCAGTAACTAAAGATTTAAGCTCATCACTGGCACACTTTTCAATTAACTCTTGCGTATTAAGCTCTTTTTGATTATCAATTAGTACGCGCAATTGGTTATAAAGTGGAAATGAAAAGGCAGCTGCTTCTAAATCAACCCAACTGCTGGCAAGTTCTGGCAGTTGTAATTTAACCTTTAATACCTCACGCTCTAAGACTAAAACTGGATCTGTTAAATTAACTCTGGGCGCACTTTGTATTTCACCTGTTTTGCCACTTCGTTTAACTGCAGTTGAGACAATATCAACCTCCATACCAAGCCAGCCGGCAAGTAAGCGGACATACTCTGGTCGCAGTGAGGCATCTCTGATCCGCCCAATTAGTGGCGCAACCTGATTAAGTGCATTAACTCTTCCTTCAGCAGCTGTTATATCGTAATTAGCAATTACTGATTTAATTGCAAACTCAAATAGTGGCACTCTTCTTGCAACTAAGTTACGAACTGCATCATCACCATGGGCTTGGCGAAGTTCACATGGATCCATACCATTTGGCTCAACTGCAACAAATGTCTGAGCTACAAACTTTTGATCATCCTCAAATGCGCGAAGCGCCGCCTTCTGCCCTGCGGCATCTCCATCAAAGGTAAATATCACCTCACCGCGAAATGCATCCGCATCCATTAAAAGTCTTCTGATAATTCTTATGTGCTCCTCACCAAAGGCGGTGCCACAAGTGGCAACAGCGGTGGTGACACCAGCAAGGTGAGCTGCCATTACATCGGTATAACCCTCAACAATTACCACTTGACGATTTTTTGCAATCTCCTTCTTTGCCATATCAAGACCATAAAGAATTTGATTCTTTTTATAAACCGGCGTCTCTGGTGAATTTAAATACTTAGGCCCGGTATCAACCTCATCACTGGCAAGTTTTCTAGCACCAAAACCAACTACATCACCTGAGATATCTTTAACTGGCCAAATTAAACGGTTTCGATATCGATCAATCATTCCTTTTGTACCCTCTTTAACTAAACCAGCTAGATTTAACTCTTCACTGGTAAAGCCTTTACCAGTTAGATGTTTAAATAAACCATCCCACTCATCGGGGGCGTAGCCAACATTAAAGTTTTTAGCAGCATCACGATCAAATCCACGCTTAGTTAAGAAATCTCGCCCATGTTGGGCGGCTGGAAGTTGTAACTGCTCCTGATAAAAAATTGAGGCTGCAGTATTTGCTGCAACTAATCTTGAGCGATTAATTGATGGACCGCTATTGCTGGCGCCACTTGTTTCATACTTAATTGTGTAACCAATTCGATCAGCTAGGCGCTCAACCGTCTCTATAAATGTTAAGTGCTCTAACTTCATAATAAATGCAATTACATCCCCACCAACCTGACAACCAAAGCAGTGGAAATATCCCTTGCTAGGGGTGACATGAAATGAGGGCGATTTTTCATCATGAAATGGGCATAAGCCTTTTTTCTGGCCACCACCTGCACCTTTTAATTGCACATAATCACCGACTACATCATCAATTGGTGAGTGCTCGCGGATGTATGTCACATCCTCATCTTTAATTCGCCCGGCCATACTTCCTATCCTAGTTTCCAAACCGACAGTTTGAATTACTCACCTGTTGATTAAGCGATTATGCAGCAGTATCGCCCCCGGATCGGTCAGGGAGGCAACCTGATCTATTACTACCCGAACTCTTTGTTGATCATTTTCTGCCCGCTGCCAATCCTGCAAGAAGAAGCCTTCTAGTGTTGCTGGGGCGCTAGCTAGTATCGCTTCAACTAATTCAGTAAGAAGTTTTTGTTGCTCGCCATATCGAATCTGTGAAGTATCGGCATTAATTACATAATGTCCAGCCATTGATTTAAGTAGTGCCACCTCAACTCGTTGCGCACGTGGCACAACTAAATTTGCGCTATATCTGGTTAAATTAGAATCACCATATTTTTCTTGAGTTGCCACCTCTGCGGCTTGGGCAAATCTACCTATTAATTGGCTTGCTAAATCTTTAAGTCGAGCAAGTGAGCGGTGGGTGCCATCGTAGTAACGGGGCCAACAGGAGATCTTTTGTAGCGCAGTGAGCGCGATTACCATCTCAGCCTCGGTAATATCTTCCAGATACATATCTTTGGCAACCTTAAATAATTTTGGTAGATCATTACTTAATTGATCTAATTTGATTTGACCAGATACAAGTGAATCCTCCATATCATGCACGCTATATGCCACATCATCTGACCAATCCATGATCTGTGCCTCGATAGAGGTTTTGCCAGATTCAACTCCACTTCGATACCAATTAAAGATCTCAAGATCATCCTCATAGACACCAAACTTTTTAGCATTAACAACTCTGCTCCAGGGATACTTTGTAGCTGCATCCAGGGATGCCCGGGTGAGATTTAAACCAACAGATTTACCATCTACTAAAACTGTTTTTGCTTCAAGTCTTATTAATAATCTTAGACTTTGCGCATTTCCTTCAAAGCCGCCACAGGAGTGAGCTAATTGATTTAAAACCTCTTCACCATTATGACCAAATGGTGGATGCCCGATGTCATGAGCTAAACATGCACCCTCCATTAAATCAGGGTCAGCGCCAAGTGCAGCGCCTAACTCCCGTCCTACTTGAGCGCACTCAAGTGAGTGAGAAAGTCTGGTTCGTGGAAAATCGGTTGCCCATGGAACTGCAACCTGAGTTTTTGCAGCAAGGCGGCGCAGTGCAAATGAGTGAATAATTCTGGCGCGATCTCTAGCAAATTCAGTTCGCCCGCCACGCTTTGCTGGTTCATCAAAAAATCTTTCTCGATCCGCTGGTGTGTAGCCAGGGTGTTCAGCTGCTGCTCGTAAAACCATTTAGTAATCCTATCTGCTGGCTAAATTAACCCGATCACTTAACTTAATCCCCAGCCTGCCAACAGTTATATAGGCAAGATAGGCACCAGTCTCTCTACCTAAGTACTTAAAACTAGAGTTTGTAATTGAACCAGGTCCGGCCATAACTGGGGAGCAGATAGCTTTTAGATTTAAATCCTGCGCCATTTTAATTGCGCGATAACAATGGTATGGATCGGTAACAATAATTACTGAGGATAACTTCACTTTCTTCATCTGCTGCGCATAAGCCTGTGTACTACTTAAGGTATCGCGCCCCTTTGCAATAGCTAAAACATTGGCTTTGGTAATACCATTTTTAATTAACCAATCTCTGCCAGCTGCTGCCTCAGTTGTGCGATCTCCAGGCGCACCTGCGCCAACTGTATAGATACGAGGGGCCATATCTAATTTAAATATTGCTTTGCTTTGCTTAAGCCTGGCTAGCAAAATATCACCTGGTCGGCCATCAAGTTGGGCTGCTCCCATTACTAAAATTACATCACCTTTAACTAGCTCGCTATTTCTGCCTGTATACCAAATGCTTCCAGCTATATAAAGTGGAATAACAATTATTAGTAGTAACACAAATGAGATAACTCTTCTAATTAATTTAAATAAAAACAATTACTTATCCACCTGAAATAGCATCATCGATTGTGATAGTGGCAAACTCATCTGGATCATTAAGCCAACCATCAGGTAGTGATACTGGCCGGCCATGGCTGCTGCGCCCGCGGGGTGCATCCCCTACCGCCTGCGGATATGGCTGATCGCTAACCCCAGAGAGTAATTTCTCCATCTCATCTAAGGATGAAACCATGCCAAGGCTTGATCTAATCTCACGAGGAACTGAGAAACCTTTTAAATACCAAGCCATATGTTTTCTAATATCACGCATTGCTCGATCCTCATTTTCAAAGTACTCAACTAATAATTGACCATGTCGCAACATAACTTTTCTAACCTCAAATAAATTTGGGTTTACCCTACTTTGCTCGCCATTAAATGCTGCAACTAAATCTGCAAACAACCAGGGCCGTCCTAGGCAACCACGACCAACTACAACACCTGCGCAACCAGTTTGGGAGATCATGTTTATCGCATCTAATCCAGACCAAATATCACCATTGCCAAGTACTGGTACACCAGTTGGTGCTAGATGCTCAACTAACTCTGTAATTTTACTCCAATCAGATTTACCTTCATATAACTGCGCAGCAGTTCTTGCATGCAGTGCTACCCAAGTGGCACCTATATCAGCAGCTGATTTTGCTGACTCTAAAAATGTTTGATGATCAGAGTCAATCCCAACTCGCATCTTGACTGTGACAGGTATGCCATATTTACTTGCAGCTTTAACAGCAGATTCAACAATTGCTGAAAATAATCTGCGCTTATAAGGAAGTGCTGCGCCACCGCCACGACGAGTTACCTTAGGAACTGGACAACCAAAATTTAAATCAATGTGATCAACTAAGTTTTCATTGCCTAATAGATCAACAGCTTTTCCTAAAACAATTGGGTCAACAGCGTAGAGTTGAACAGATCTAGGTGTCTCACCAACTCCTGGTTTGATTAATCGAAATGTCTCCTCCCGTCGCTCAATTAATGCTCGCGCTGTAACCATCTCAGAGACAAATAAACCAGCACCCTGTTCTCGGCATAAGGTTCTAAAGGCGGCGTTGGTAATACCTGCCATTGGCGCAAGTACTACTGGGGCATCGAGTACTACCTCATTATTTTCAAAGTTACCATTTGAGATTGGCAGACGAAGTGGTTTTACCTGGGTTAACAATTAGGCACCTAAAAGTTTTGGCGCTAAATAACTTTGCACCTGATCAATTGCAATACGAGATTGCGCCATCGTATCGCGCTCTCTAATTGTTACCGCTTGATCATCTAGGGATTCAAAATCAATTGTTATGCAAAATGGTGTGCCGATCTCATCTTGTCTGCGATATCTTCTGCCAATTGCGCCCGCATCATCAAAATCAACATTCCAGTGCTTGCGAAGTGAATCAGCTAAATCCTTTGCCTTAGGGGAAAGATCTGCATTTCTAGATAATGGCAGCACGCCAATTTTTACCGGTGCTAATCGGTAATCTAATTTCATCAACGCTCGTTTTTCCATCTCACCCTTAGAGTTTGGCGCCTCATCTTCGGTATATGCATCCATCATAAAAGTTAATGCGCATCGATCAACACCAGCAGCTGGTTCAATTACATAAGGTGTCCAACGTTCATTTTTCTCTTGATCAAACCAGGTTAAGTTTTCTCCCGATGCCCTAGAGTGTGATTTCAAATCAAAATCAGTTCGATTAGCAATACCCTCAAGCTCACCCCACTCAGTACCGGTGAACTCAAACTTGTATTCAATATCTGCAGTTCGCTTTGAGTAATGAGAAAGCTTTTCCTTTGGGTGTTCAAAGATTCGAAGTCGATCTGGATTAATTCCTAAATCTTTATACCAAGCTAACCTGGTGTCAATCCAATATTGATGCCAAGTTTCATCAGTTCCAGGAACAACAAAAAACTCCATCTCCATCTGCTCAAACTCACGGGTTCTAAAGATAAAGTTTCCAGGGGTAATTTCATTTCTAAATGATTTACCAATCTGACCAATACCAAATGGTGGTTTTTTTCTTGAGGTCGATGCCACATTATCAAAGTTAATAAAGATTCCTTGAGCTGTTTCTGGCCGTAAGTAGGCAAGACCTGATTCATCCTCAACTGGGCCTAAATATGTTTTAAGTAAGCCAGAGAATTGTTTAGGGGCGGTGAATTTTCCCTTAGTGCCACAGTTTGGGCAATTTACTTCCTCAAGTGAGGCTAGTTTTTTCTTATGCTTATTTTCATATGCCTCCTCTAAATGATCTGCGCGATATCGCTTATGACAGCTAGTGCACTCAGTTAGTGGATCAGAGAATGTTTCAACATGTCCTGATGCTTGCCAAACCTCGCGAGCTAGGATTACGCAGGAATCTAAACCAACTACATCATCTCGGCCCTGCACCATTGATTTCCACCATTGGCGCTTAATATTATTTTTTAATTCAACACCTAATGGACCGTAATCCCAGGATGCGCGAAGTCCGCCATAAATTTCAGATGAGGGGTAAACAAAGCCACGACGTTTTGCTAATGAAACAATTGTCTCTAAACGATCCTGCGCCATTTGATCTCCATCCGGCTGGCTGTCGGCGGCTTGCTCTTACTGGATTACTTTACGCTAGATTTAGCAAATGTTAGTTATCACTCTGGCTGCGGCCACTGTATTAGCCACATTTTTTGGTGGAATGTTAGCCCTTCGCGCTAAAGATCGCTTCCATCTTGTCCTTGGCCTATCTGCTGGATTACTTCTTGGGCTAGTTGGCTTTGATCTTTTGCCAGAGATTTTTGAGATGAATAGCAATAACTTAGTTGGGGTTAAAGCAGTCTCAGTTGCTTTAGTTGCAGGTTTTCTTTCACTTCATTTTATTGAACAATTTACCGGCTCTCATGAGCCAGCTGAATCAGATTATGGTCATGAACATACTCATACAGCTGAGATCGCTGGCACAGTTGGTGCGATTGCAATGGCAGGTCATATATTTCTAGATGGTGTGGCCCTTGCTTTAGCATTTAAAGTAAGTGATGCGTTAGGTTTTGCAGTCTTTATTGCGATGTTGGTTCATGCATTTAGTGATGGTTTAAATACTGTGGCACTGCTTATTAAAACTGGTCAATGGCGCAGTCGAGGAAAATACCTGCTTGCAGTTGATGCGATCGCTCGAATTGGTGGTGCTGCAATTGGCTCTTCACTAACAATAAGTGATAGTAATCTTGCGATTTATCTAGCAGTATTCTCTGGAATTGTAATTTACCTTGCTACCTCACATATCTTGCCTGAGGCACACTCAAAGCATCCTTCTAAGGTAACAATGCTTGCCACTTTAGCTGGAGTAGTAATTATGTGGGCGGTTGTTTCAAATCTTTAATTAAGCCTTACCAAACCTACGTTCGCGCTCAGCATATATTTCTATTGCATGCCAAAGTGTTCGTCGATCCGCATCCGGCCAGAGCACATCTAAGAAAACCATCTCAGCATATGCTGATTGCCACATCAAGAAATTACTAGTTCGCTGCTCACCTGATGATCGCAAGAAAAGATCAACATCACTCATTGCAGGTGAGTAGAGGTATTTATTAATTGATTTCTCTGTTAGTGAATCTGGCTTAATCTTTTTACGAACTGCATCCTTAGCAATTGCTGCTGCAACATCTAACATCTCAGCCCGGCCGCCATAATTAACACACATATTTAGTGTTAGGACTTTATTGTTCTTAGTTAACTCCTGCGCCTGCTTTAACTCCTTTAGGACACCTGCCCAAAGTTTTTTCTCACGCCCAACCCAGACAATCTTCACACCAAGCTCATTCATCTCATCGCGCCGCTTTCGCAAAACCTGGCGATTAAACTCCATTAAAAACTTAACCTCCTCCGGTGATCTGCGCCAGTTTTCAGTTGAGAATGCATAAGCACTTAACTCTTTAACACCAATCTCAATTGCGCCATGGACCATATCTAATAAAGCTGCCTCACCAGCTTCATGCCCAGCTGTTCTTGGCATACCCCGTTGTTTTGCCCATCTGCCATTGCCATCCATAACAACTGCTACATGTTTTGGTATTTGATTTGGATTTAACTTTGGCGCTTTAGCACCTGTCCAATGAGGAGTTGGCGAATTTACTTTTTTTCTCTTAGCCACGACTTATTCTCTCAACTAATGGCAGAGAACGTAAGCCACGCTCAAGATGCCACTGCAGATATGCGGCGATTAACCCTGATGCCTCATTTCGATTTTTTCCTTCACTATCTTGTGCCTGATCCCAATCACCAGTTAATAAATTAGCCATTAACTGCAATGTTACTGGTGATGGTGATGCTGAGGCGGATGGTTTGCAGCTAATACAAACAGATCCCCCACCTTGTAGTGAGAAAAACTTATGTGGGCCTGGTGCATCACACCTTGAACAAATTGTTAGCGATGGAGCGTAACCTGCAACAGCTAAGGAGCGTAATAAGTATGCATCTAAAATTAAGGAGGCATCATATCTTTTCTCTGCTAATGCTTTAAGAGAGCCAGTAACTAATAAGTATTGTTGTAGCGCAGGTTCATGCTCTGCTTGAGTAAAGCGCTCTGCAGCCTCTAAAATCGCAGAGGCCACCGTCCAACTTTGGTAATCACTTGATAACACATCTCCGTAATTTTCAATGCTCTCGACCTGAGTAATAGTGTCAAAGGTGCGACCGGTGTATAACTGCAGATCGACATAACTTGCAGGTTCAAGGCGTGCACCAAATCTAGATTTAGTACGCCGCACACCCTTTGCTACCGCTTTAATCCGGCCATGTTCTTTTGTAAATAATGTAATTATTCGATCAGCTTCACCTAATTTTTGGGTGCGTAGCACAATCGCCTGATCACGGTATAAGGGCATACCCCTAAAGTTACTAGAGTAGTAAGACGGAGTTAGTTAGCGAACTGCGCGATTAATTGAAGAGATTACCGCTTTCAGCGCAGCAGTTGTTGTACTGGGATCAATTCCCACTCCCCAATAAACCTTTGAGCCAATCTCACACTCAAGATATGCCGCAGCCTTAGCATCCCCACCTGCAGAGAGTGCGTGCTCGTAGTAATCTAAAACACGCAGAGAAAGTTTTGGTTCATGCGCATTGATAATTGCCACAAAAGCTGCAATTGGTCCATTACCTTTCCCAGATAATTTTTTACTATCTCCCTGATCAAGTAACTCAATAGATAGATCAACATCTTTGTCCATCTGCGATGTTTGCGAAAGAGCTGCTAATTTAAAGCGGCCCCATTGATTATCTTTAGCTGGCAGGTACTCATCCTCAAAGGTGTGCCACATAGCTTCAGGTGATACCTCACCACCTTCTGAATCGGTAAGTGACTGAATTACTTGGCTGAACTCAATCTGTAATCTGCGGGGTAGATCGAGTTGATGCTCATGCTTCATTAGGTATGCCACGCCACCTTTACCAGATTGGCTATTTACTCTAATTACCGCCTCATAACTTCTACCAATATCTTTTGGATCAATTGGTAGGTATGGGATTGCCCAGGTAAATTTATTTTGATCAACGCCTGCAGCCTTGGCATCTTTTTCCATATGCTCAAAGCCTTTCTTAATTGCATCTTGGTGTGAGCCAGAGAATGCAGTAAAGACTAAATCTCCCCCATATGGATGACGCTCTGGCACTCTAAGTTGATTGCAGTACTCAACTGTTCGCCTAATCTCATCAATATCTGAGAAATCAATCATTGGATCAATACCATGGCTTAATAAATTAAGTCCTAAGGTGACTAAACAAACATTTCCAGTTCGCTCACCATTACCAAATAAGGTTCCTTCAATTCGATCAGCTCCGGCTAAATATGCAAGCTCAGCTGCTGCAACCCCGGTGCCGCGATCATTGTGTGGGTGCAAAGATAAAATCACACTGTCTCGATACTTTAAATTACGGTGCATCCACTCAATTGAATCGGCATAAATATTTGGTGTTGCCATCTCAACTGTTGCTGGCAGATTCATTATTGTTTTCCAAGCAGGTGTTGGTTTCCAAATATCATTTACTGCGTTACAAACCTCAACTGCATACTCAAGCTCTGTTCCAGTGTATGACTCAGGTGAGTACTCAAATGAGACCAAGGTTCCTGGAACTGTTTTAACCAAATCCAAACAGATTTGTGCGCCATCGGTGGCAATCTTCTTTATGCCATCTTTATCTTGGCCAAAGACAACTCGTCTTTGCAAGGTTGAGGTTGAGTTATATAGATGGACGATTGCTTGCTTTGAACCTTTAATTGATTCAAAGGTTCGCTCAATTAATGGCTTACGAGCTTGGGTTAATACCTGAATAATTACATCATCTGGAATTAACTTATCCTCAATTATCTTGCGGATGAAATCAAAGTCAGTCTGACTTGCTGCCGGAAAGCCAACCTCAATCTCTTTGTAACCCATCTTGAGTAGCAACTTAAACATCGCAAGCTTGCGATTAGCATCCATTGGATCAATTAAGGCTTGATTGCCATCTCGTAAATCAACTGAGCACCACTTAGGTGCTTTGCTCATTTTCTTATTTGGCCAGGTTCTATCAACCAAGCCAGCATTATTTGGAAATGGATTAAATGGGGCATAACGCGATATCGGCATATCTGATTTACTTTGTTCTGGAAAGTTACTCATTTTTATTTCTCCTCATCGATTAAAAGTGGTCTACCGGTGTGACCAACCTCCGCGACGAGGAGGCCGGTTACTTGGCCCCGTCGCGGCAGATAAGTGAGAGTGCGCGCAAAGAAAGTCCTAGTACTAATGAGCTCTTTCCTGCGTTCAACATGGGTTAAGGCTAACTCAGATTAAAGATTTAAGCCAAATAATCATAAAAATTCATTTTCTTTACCGGATATATTGCCTATCTTTAGGTCATGTCGATCCAGACTAATCGCCCCTTCCAAGCCCCACGGCCAAATCAGTACCCACCAATTCCTGATCCAATACATCGCAAAGATTGGTATGGCAATTCATTTCTGCCAGGGCCTAATCCAATTTTCTCAGATTTAATTACCGCAACATTTATGATCAATACGCCAAAATTTTTACTTAAGATGCAACGCAAATATGGCAGCAGCAGCTCATTCTTCTTATCTCGTAGATTATTTATTGGCCTCTTCTCACCATCTGCTGTGCATGAGGTAACAGTTGCCCAGCAACATAATTTTGTTAAAGGAGTTGGCTTTGCCCGAATGCGCAAGGTTTTAGGTGAGGGCTTACTAACAAATGAGGAGCCAATTCACCTAGCTCACCGGCGAATGATGCAACCACCATTTCACCATGGAAATTTAGATTCTTATGTAGCAATTATGCATAACCTAATAAATGAGCACACCAATATCTGGCGGGGTAAATCAAGCATTGATCTGGCGCCGGAGATGATGGCGCTAACTCTAGAGATTGTTTCGCAATGTCTATTTGGGCTGGACTCACATCAATACACCCAAGATATTGCTGAATCTATGGAGGTGGCAATTGATCGAATTGAACGAACTATGTTGCCAGGACTTGAGCGATTTGATAAGTCGGCCTTTAGATACTTTAAAAAGTTTGAGATTGCCTCTGATAATTTAGTAGATATCGCTGAGGCAATTATAAATAAGCGGCTTGCAAGTAATGAGAAGAAAGATGATGATCTACTAGGAATACTTCTGCAGATGAGAGATCAGATCTCAATTGACCACATTCGTGATGAAGTTTTAACTTTAATATTAAGTGGTCATGAAACTACCGCAAATGTTATGAGTTGGGCATTTTCCTACCTTTCTAAAAACCCGGCGGTTAGAAAAATGTTGGAGGATGAGGCAGATAAGGCTGTTTGGATAAAAGAGGATCGCACTCCTACTTATCAGGAGTTAGAAGATAGCTCACCAGTTGCCTCTGCCATTTTGCAAGAGACAATGCGACTTGCTCCCCCGGTTTGGGTAGCGCCAAGAATTGCAATTGTTGATTGCGTAATTGATGGAGTTAAAATTCCAAAGGGTGCGCATGTATTACTTAGTCAGTATGTAACCCATAGAAACCCAAGGTATTTTCCAAATCCAGAGCAGTGGAAACCAGATCGTTGGGCTAGTACTACTTTTGAAAAATCACTTCCAAATGGTGCTTACTTCCCATTTGGGGGCGGAGGGCGAAAGTGTTTAGGTGAGTACTTTGCACTTGCTGAGGCGAGGTTAATCTTATTAATGGTTGCTAAAAACTTTAGGCTTAATGGTTCATTTCCTAAGGCTCAACCTCGGGCAACATATCGGCCAAAGGGTGCGGTTAAAAATAAGGTTATTACTCGCTAATTTATAAAACTGGTAGGTATCGACCTAACTCATAGGCGCTAACCTGCTTGCGATACTCATCCCACTCAGCCCGCTTATTACGCAATACATACTCAAATACATCATCTCCTAAAGTTTTCTTAACTAACTCACTCTTCTCCATTGCGCTAATTGCCTCAGCTAAATCAGTAGGTAGCGCAGTTGGATTAGCGTTATCTTTTAATTCATACTTTCCCTCAACCCCAGCAAGACCGGCAGCAATAATTACCGCAAATGCTAGGTATGGATTACATGCAGAGTCAGGTGATCTGACCTCAATTCGAGTTGATGCTTCCTTCTTTGGTTTGTAGGTTGGAATACGCACCATTGCATTGCGATCATTTTGGGCCCAGGTGGCAAATGCCGGTGCCTCACCCCCGCCACTTAATCTCTTATATGAATTAACCCATTGATTTGTAATTGCAGTTATCTCTGGCGCATGTTTAATAATGCCGGCAATAAATGATCGGCCAACTTTAGATAATTGCATTGGCGCACCCTCTTCATAAAATGCATTCTTCTCACCTTCAAATAATGAGATGTGAGTGTGCATCGCAGAGCCAGGATGGTTTGTAAATGGCTTTGGCATAAAGGAGGCAAAAAATCCTTGATCTAATGCCACCTCTTTTATTACATGTCTAAATGTCATGATGTTGTCCGCTGTTGATAATGCATCGGCATAACGTAAATCAATCTCTTGCTGTCCTGGGGCTCCCTCATGATGTGAGAACTCAACTGAGACACCCATTGCCTCAAGTATGGTAATTGCTTGCCTTCTAAAATCATGGCCAACAACAGATGGGGTGTGATCAAAGTAGCCGGCAGAGTCAACTGGCACCGGCATCTCACCAGCCTTTGGTTCATCTTTAAATAAGAAGAATTCAATCTCAGGGTGTGTGTAACAGGTGTAACCAAGCTTTGCCACCTTTTCTAAAGTTTGTCGCAATACTCTTCTTGGATCAACCGATGCGGCGCTGCCATCTGGCATGGTGATATCGCAAAACATTCTGGCAGCTCCAGGGGATTCAGTTCGCCAAGGCAGGATAGAAAAACTTGCTGGATCAGGCTTTGCCAACATATCTGCTTCAGTAACTCTGGCAAAGCCTTCAATGGCAGAGCCATCAAAACCAATTCCTTCTGCAAATGCATTCTCAAGCTCAGCTGGGGCAATCGCTACTGATTTTAGAAAACCTAAGACATCGGTAAACCAAAGCCGGACAAATCGAATGTTGCGCTCTTCTAATGTGCGCTGCACAAAGGCTTTTTGTTTATCTAAATCATTTGGGGTATTCATACCCCTTATTAAAGCCTGTGATGATTACAGCCATGTTAACTGATTAAAATAACCTTAATTCTTGCGTAATTAGATAGCGAAAAACTCCGATGAATCCACCATCGTGCGAGCTGGCACGCTCTTAGTTACCACCAGATTGGCATTAATCCGAACTCCTTCTCCAATATTGATATCACCTAATACTTTTGCCCCAGCACCAATTACTACATTATTTCCAATAGTTGGATGGCGCTTTTTAGCTTCACTGGTGCGAGCGCCCAGTGTCACGCCATGATAAATCATCACATCATCACCAACTACTGCAGTTGCTCCAATTACTACACCCATGCCGTGATCAATAAAAAATCTACGACCAATTTTTGCAGCTGGGTGTATTTCAATACCGGTAGCTGCCCTAATCCAATTTGAGTAGATACGGGCAATTAACTTAAGTTTTAGATTCCAAAGAAAATGCGCAATCCGGTATCCCCAAACTGCGTGCAGGCCTGGATAGGTAAGAGATACCTCAAGCCAATTGCGCGCAGCCGGATCTTGCCGCAGCGCAGCCTTAATATCTTCAGTAACTCGGTGCAGCAATTTATACAGTCAAATCTGCAAATAAAATTGTGGATAGGTATCGCTCGCCAAAGGAAGGGATAATTACCACAATAGTTTTACCAGCAAACTCAGGCCGCTGCGCTACTTGATGCGCAGCCCAAAGAGCAGCACCTGATGAGAGCCCAGCTAAAATTCCCTCTTTGGTGCCAGCCTCGCGAGCATACTTAACTGCAATATCAGCATCGGCATCAAAAATTTCATCATAGATTTTTCTATCTAAAACTGGTGGCACAAAGTTTGCACCAATTCCTTGCAGTGGGTGCTTACCAGGATCGCCACCATTTAAAATTGGTGAGGCAGCAGGTTCAACACCAAATATCTTTATCGCAGGATTTTTAGATTTTAATAATTGGCCAACTCCAGTGATTGTGCCACCTGTGCCAATACCGGAGACAACAGCATCGACGGTGCCATCGGTATCACGCCAAATTTCCTCCCCTGTAGTTCGCCGGTGAATATCAGGTCCTGCCTCATTTTCAAATTGGCTAACATAGACAGCGCCAGAATCCTTATAGGTCTCAGCTTGTGCTACCGCACCCTTCATACCCTCAGCTGCTGGAGTTAAAATTAACTCTGCGCCAAATGCTCTAAGTAAAGCTTTGCGCTCACTAGACATTGACTCAGGCATTGTCAAAATAGTTTTATAACCACGAGCTGCTCCCACCATGGCCAGTGCAATACCAGTGTTGCCACTAGTTGCCTCAACTATTGTGCCACCAGGCTTTAGCGCACCTGATTTTTCCGCAGCATCGACCATAGCAATTGCCAAACGATCCTTAACAGTTGAGGTTGGGTTATAAAACTCAAGCTTGGCCAGCACAGTCGCACTGGAGTTGGTCATAATCTTATTTAGCTTCACCAGCGGGGTGTTGCCAAAGACTTCAGTTATATTGTTATAGATCTTCATTTCTCTCCTTGTTTGGTTGATTTAGGTAATTTTTTAGGCAGGTGAAACAGATGGGCTATGGCCCCGAAGAAAAAAGGTTTTAAATTAGCAACTAGTTGAGGTAAGGCGACCAAAATCAACTACCCGATTACGGGTGAAAAACCAATGTTGTATCACAATTGGTTTAATAAGCATTGATTGGATCACCCCTTAATAATAAGAAGGTTATCTATTAAATACTAATTGCAAACAGTTTGCGTGTTCTTAAATTACGCTTGAAATTATTAAGACTCATTCCAATGTGATGTAATCGGCAGCCTTCTATCCTTACCAAAGGCGCGGGATGAGATCTTTGTCCCTGGTGGATACTGACGGCGTTTGTATTCAGCGCGATCTACTAGCTGCACCACCTTATCTACTAAATCTGGCGCAAAGCCGGCGTTGAGAGCGGCTGGTCTGCCACCATCTTTATCAATATAGATATTAAGTATCCGGTCTAATACCTCATAACTTGGCAGTGAGTCAGAGTCTTTTTGATCAGGGCGCAGCTCAGCACTGGGCTCCTTATTAATTGAGTTAATCGGAATTGGTGGGCGCAGGTGCTGGGCAGCTGCAATCTCATTGCGCCACTTTGCCAGCGCCCAAACTTGAGTCTTATAGATATCTTTAATTGGTGCAAAGCCACCAACTGCATCCCCATAAAGAGTTGAGTAGCCAACTGCTAACTCTGATTTATTTCCAGTAGCAAGTACTAGATGCCCCTCTTGATTGGAGAGCGCCATTAAGGTAACACCGCGAACTCTGGCCTGCAGATTCTCCTCAGCTAAACCATCAACTCGCAGGCTCTCTAGCAAATTAGCCACCATGGGCGCGATCTCAATGATTCGATAATTTAAACCAAGATTCATCGCTAACTCTTTAGCATCACTTAATGAGTGATCTGATGAGTACTTACTAGGAAGGGCCACTCCATAGACTCGATCTGCCCCAATCGCATCAGCAGCTAAGGTGGCAACTAAGGCTGAATCAATTCCGCCGGAGAGTCCTAAAATTACCGATTTAAAATTATTCTTCTCGACATAATCGCGCAGCCCCACCACTAAGCCTTGCCAGATCTGCGCTAACTCACCCAACCTTGGTGCAACACCAGCAGCAATCTTTAGATACTTTAAAATTGGCGCACTTGAGATAATAAAATCTGGATCACTTGAAGCTAGCCTGACATCTAAATCAATCACCATTAAGCCATCCTCAAATTGTGGGGCGCGGGCAATTAACTCCCCCGATGCTCCCACCACAATTGTGTCGCCATCAAAGACTAAATCATCTTGGCCACCAGTCATATTTACATAAGCAAGTGGGGCGCCAACTTGTAGCGCTCGCTTCTTAACTAAGGTGAGCCGGAGATCATCTTTATTAACCTCATATGGGCTGCCATTTGGCACCAGTAGCAAGCCAATATTTCGATTAGCTAATGAGGCAACTGGGCCACCCTCCTGCCAAATATCCTCACAAATTGCAATTCCAATATCAACACCACAAACTCTAATTACCAAAGAGTGATTGCCGGGAGTGAAGTTGCGATACTCATCAAAGACACCGTAATTAGGTAGGTGATGCTTTATATAGATCGCCACAATTACACCTCTGTGAATAATTGCTACACAATTTTGGGGCGCACCCGCTGGGCTCTGACCAAGATAGCCAACTATTAAAGTTAAATCGCCATTGCCCTCATTATTAATTCGCTGCGCTAGTTGATTAACCGCCTCGATAGAGGCGGCGCGAAATGAAGGACGAGTTGCTAAATCCTCAACTGGGTAACCGGTTAAAACCATCTCGGGATAGACAACAACTACCGCACCAGCTGCTGCTGCCTCATAAGCATTTTTTGAGATTAGGTCAGCATTTTTCACCAGATCACCAACTGTTGGGTTGATCTGGGCGAGGGCAATTCTGATCTGACCGGATTGACTCACTTTTCAAGAGTACCTCAGGTAGCGCATCTGTTGGGGTTAAGTTAAAGTTGGGCTACCTAAAAAAAGACAGGGACCGATACTTGGCCTTGATCTTAAGGAGTTGAGTAATGAGTAATGCAAAAAGTTCGCGAACTACTATCACCGAGCTAGCTGCTAAAAAAGCGGCTGGGCAAAAATGGGCGATGCTGACCTGCTATGAGCAGATGAGCGCGGCCATCTTTGACCAGGCTGGCATCCCAGTATTACTGGTGGGTGATTCAGCTGGTAATAACTTCCTTGGCTTTGAGAACACTATTCCAGTAACAGTTGATGAGTTGCTGCCAATGGCTAGAGCGGTTGTTAATGCAACTAGTAATGCCATGGTGGTTGCTGATTTTCCATTTGGCTCCTATGAGAGCTCACCTGAGCAAGCATTAATTACGGGGGTAAGATTTTTTAAAGAGGCGCAGGTGCAGGCGGTGAAATTAGAGGGCGGGGCGAAGGTAGTTCCGCAGATTCAGCGATTAATCGCAGCTGGTATGCCGGTAATGGGACATCTTGGTTTAACTCCCCAATCAGTTCACGCACTTGGTGGATTTAAAGTGCAGGGCAGAGGTGAGGATGGAGAGCGAATTATTGATGATGCTAAGGCGCTGGCTGCGGCAGGAGTTTTTGCAATTGTGCTTGAGGCAGTCCCTGCCCAATTAGCTGCTGAAATAAGTAAGCAGTTAAGTATTCCAATTATTGGCATTGGCGCGGGCAGCGGCTGTGATGGCCAAGTTTTAGTATGGACTGATCTAATGGGGATTACGCAAAAACTACCCAAATTTGCTAAGGCTTATCGAAATTTAAGAAAAGAGATGAATGATGCAGCGGTTGAGTTTGCCGCTGATGTGGCAGCGGGTAGATTTCCTACTACCGAAGAGAGCTTTACCTAATTAACTTCGCAACTGGAGTAATTTGAAGATAAATCTAGCGATCGACTTCTCGCCCTTAAAGCGCTACCCAGATTTTCGCCGGCTTTGGCTCTCTGGTTTAATCTCCTACTTCGGCTCGATGTTTACCTATGTCGCCCTTCCCTTTCAAGTTAAAGAGTTAACTGGTTCCTATCTAGCGGTTGGCTTAATTGGTTTAGTTGAGATTATTCCGCTGGTGATCTTCGGCCTCTACGGCGGGGTGCTTGCCGATCATATGGATCGCAAACGGATGATCTGGGTAACTGAGGCAGCCGCCCTTTTCTTATCGGCCATCTTATTAATTAACTCCCTGCTGCCCTCACCAAAATTAGCGTTGATCTATATCGTCGCCGCCCTCTTTGCAGCTGTTGATGGTCTGCAGCGGCCAAGTGCGGATGCGATTTTGCCAAGGTTGGTAGAGCATAAAGATCTGCCAGCAGCTAGTGCGCTAATGAGTTTGCGTTGGCAGGTTGGAATGGTCACAGGTCCTGCACTTGCTGGAGTATTAATCTCAATCGCGGGGGTGAGTGCTGGATTTATCCTAGATATTCTCACCTATTTATTAGCACTATTTATTTTGTTAAAAGTTAAGAGTGTGCCACCTATGAAAGAGAGTGAAAAACCCTCATTTTCTAGCCTGGTAGCTGGGGTCAAATATGCCACTAGCCGCAAGGATTTAATGGGCACCTACCTAGTTGATTTATCTGCAATGTTTTTTGCAATGCCAACCGCCCTCTTTCCATTTTGGGCAGAGCAGGTTGGTGCACCTTGGGCACTTGGTTTGTTCTACGCCGCCGGAACTATCGGCTCGATTTTGGTAACTCTGACTAGTGGCTGGGTAAAAAGTTATACCAAACATGGTCGGGCAATCTTTTTAGCTGCTCTTGGTTGGGGGGTAGCGATAACTTTGGCTGGTGTTAGCAATAATCTATTTTTAATTTTGCTATTTCTAATTCTGGCTGGGGCTAGTGACATGGTCTCCGCCCTCTTCCGCTCTACCTTGTGGAACCAGTCGATTCCAGATGAGTTCCGGGGCAGATTGGCAGGAGTGGAACTTATTTCATACTCAGTTGGACCATTAGGTGGGCAAACTCGTGCCGGCTTTACTGCAGAGAGAACCTCACTTCGCACTTCAGTTGTATCTGGTGGCCTGCTTTGCATCGGTTTTGTGACGCTATTTACCGCCCTACTGCCAGAATTTCGTAAATATGACAGTAAAAGTAATAAATTTGCCATTTTGGAGGCGAAAAAACGTAAAACGGCGCCAATTAATTAACTCACCAGTAGGTTTTCGGTTATTTTCGGCAAATACTTGCCAATATTTATTAAAAATTGCACAAAAAAACTAATAAATAAAGTTACGACACGCTTCATATTTATTGCCAAATTAGTGGAATATTTTGCTAATTAGTGCCACGCTTGTCCATGAAACAGGTTCGGTGACGGATCGAACCACTTTGATAGGAGATCTACGTGGCTGCAAAGCGTCGTAAGAAAGCAGCAAAAGCTGCACCAAAGCGTCGTCGTCGTAAGGCTGCTAAGGCTGCCCCAAAGCGTCGTCGTCGTAAGAAAGCAGCTAAGGCTGCTCCAAAGCGTCGTCGT